>ERZ777305.2896-NODE-2896-length-13072-cov-3.319198_pt1 | contig 13072 bp, 10 predicted proteins | sample MGYA00374965_ERZ777305 | MGnify/ENA primary metagenome ERZ777305 (study PRJEB29328, sample SAMD00013331) | mouse gut metagenome | study: EMG produced TPA metagenomics assembly of the Metagenome analysis of fecal microbiota from mouse which was promoted...
ATGAAGCGGAGCCTCTGCCGGGCGTTGGCTATACCAATGCATTTACGGCCGTCAATAGTTCTGAGCTTTTCTCCCGCTTGCAAGGCCCTGAGCACGTTTCCATCAAAGCCCGGCCCGCTGTCCTCCAGAATCAGCTTATAGCCCCTTTCGCCCGCTCTCTCCCCGCGAAGGAGCAATTTCAGCTTGTCATATGCGCCCGTAGCGTATTTGATGCTGTTTTCGGCGAAGGTCATCAGAAATAGCGGGGGTATTTTCACCATGAGCATATCCGGCGGCAGGACTATCCTGAATTCATGGCCCGCTGGATACTTTCGCTTTTGAATGAGGAAAAAGTTCTGGATATGCTTTAGCTCATCACTGAGTATAACCGTCTCTCCGTTGCTGCGCAGGAGGTAACGGAAATACTCCGCCAGTTGCAGAGCCGCTTGGGACACCCCCTCGGTATCGCCCATCTGGGCTAAAATATGGATCTGGTTCAGGCTGTTCAGATAAAAATGAGGCTTGACCTGAAGCTGGTAGAAGTTAGCCTCGGTCTTCTCTCTAAGGAGTTTTTCTTCATATACATCGTTTTTTAATATCATTATCTGTCTGACCATCTCATTAAAGGTACAGCGCATATCCTCAGTCTCGCAGTATGGGAAAGAACCTTCTATTTGGGTCTTGAAATCACCCTGTTGCACAAGCCTCATACCTTGTTGGATATCATGAAACGGTCTTGTAAAGCTGAGACTTATCCGGCTTATGAGCATTGGCATGCAACAGAAGATCACGATAGAGAGCGCCAGTGTAAATAGCATGGGCATACCCACAAAGGGCAGGAGCTGAAAGCTTTCATAGGCAAAACATATGGCAACGTCCGAGTCCGGCAGGGTATGGGAAAATAGATACGATTCCTTCGGCTCAGTCTGCAACAGAGAGACTGTTCCGTCCGCTTCAACGGAAACACAGAGCTCCGTGTCAATAAAAAAGAGATTGGAGCCGGCTAGTATATCCGCCGATTCATTGAGGATTATTGCCGCCAGCTCCCTTATTGGGACTATTCCACACACGTATAATTCCCCCGCCCGCCTCCACATAAAGGCATATACCGTTCCGCCTACATCCCGAAGGTGCCATCGGGCATTGGCGGACTCCTCTCCGGCGAAAATACCAGGAATATGGTCACAGAGCTCAACCCTTTGCAGTCCAACGGTTTCTGGGGCGTTCAACAGAAGATATCCGTTGGCAGGGGAGTACAGGAAGAGCGCGTCCTCGGTGCTTGTGGCCGCCGTATGGCTTTTCATCTGGTTCAAGATTGCCTGCTTTGAGAGAAAACCGTTTAAATCCTGAGAATTCTTTTTAATCACCAGAATGTCCAGAAAATTATTTATGATAATATTTTTTACGCTTTTCTCCGTTTCAGAGAGCACGTCGTTTATGGAAAAAGCCTGTATCTTCAGAGCAGACTTGATACTTTCCTCCGAGCGCAGGGATGAGATTCTCCAACTGAAAAAATTGATGATAATAAGCAGAATCATAAGAGGTGCCATCGCTATCAGCACGCTCCTTACCATGCCCATCCGCATTGTCCTTTTCACATATTACCTCCCGGTTCTTTTCCTCGTGTTATTATACGGCCTTTCCATTAAGATTAAACAAGATAGAGCCTTTCACGCTATCAGTGTAAAGCTCTATCCTGTCAATCCACATCCTAAAAAGGTTAGAAATCTATGGCGCGTTTCTCGGCCGACGACCTGTAAATAGCATCCAAAATCTCTGTGACCACAATGGCCTGCTCCGGCTTTACCACCAGCTCGTTTTTACCCAAAAGCGCTCCCAGCCACGCCTCGCTCTCACGGTCGGCTGCTATGCCGAAACCGCCCAGCAGGTTATCGCCGGGGCGGTAGGTATCGGTCTTTGGCAGGATCATGGCCTGCTTGTTCTGCATGACAGTGTTTATGCGCAGACCATCGTTCATGTCGGAGCCGGCCTTTGTGCCACAGAGAGTAATTTTAGCCTGACGGCTGTCGTCAATGTTCAGTGCCCAGGACGACTGGAGGAAAATTGAGGCGCCGTTATCCATGACGATGTATCCAAAGGCCGAGTCTTCCACATCGTAGGTGGCGTTATCCCAACTTCCTCCGCCATTACCCTGGTTGTCCGGGGCCAGCAGGCGGCCCAACTTTTCGTATGATGCCCCCAATACCGTGCGTGGCTTATAGCAATCCATGCACCAGAGAGCCAGGTCCAGAGAGTGGGTGCCGATGTCAATAAGGGGACCGCCGCCCTGCTTGGACTTGTCGGTGAACACGCCCCAGGTGGGTACGCCCCGGCGGCGCAGGGCATAGGCCTTGGCAAAGTATATTTCCCCAAGGCTCCCTTCATCGCAGTATTTTTTCAGGAATAGGCTGTCGTCCCTGAAGCGGTTCTGGTAGCCTATGGTCAGCTTCTTCCCGGACTTATGGTAGGCCTCTATCATACGATGAGCATCCGCGGGAGTTGCAGCCATCGGCTTTTCGCACATGACATGCTTACCCGCGTTCAAGGCTGCACAGGTTATCTCGCAGTGGGAAACGTTGGGGGTAAGCACGTGGATCTCGTCAATTTCGTCCATGTTCAGCAGGTCGTGATAGTCGGTAAAAACCCTCGCGTCCGCAGTACCGTAGTCTTTCTTAGCTCTTTCGGCGCGCTCGGGCACCAGATCACAGAAGGCAATAAGGTCGCACTGGTCACCCAGTTTTGCCAGAGCTGGGAAATGCTTGCCGTTGGCTATGCCTCCGCACCCTACGATCCCGATTTGAATTTTACCGTTTTTCATTTTGGAACACTCCTTTTATGTTGATGTATTAGAAACAGAACACTTATAAGAATAAACGCCGCAAAATTTACCCCTCCCAGCAGCAGGAATGCCGGGTCATACGAGGAAAACATGTCATACAGCTTCCCGGTCAGTAGAATACCTAAAGAAATACCGGCGGTCTGAAAAGCCATGCATAAGGAGAGCACCCGCGACGGGGACTTATGGAAAAAATGGGACGATAACAGTGGCAACATCAGCGCAAGAGGTACAGAGCCGAAGGCAAAAAGGATCTCAAAGGTAGGCAACCAGCCTGTAAAGAACACCAGCGTAACCGCCGATAAGATAAAACCGATATGGGAACAGGCTGCCGCAGGGTACGGCCCGAATCGGTCCGATACAGCGCCCAGAAGCACCTTCACGAACAGCGCGCAGAAACAGATTACGGACAGAACAGCTGAGGCATTCTGGGTGTTTATGCCATGCTCCGAGAGGTGGGCAGCTATGGAAAGATATGTAGGCTGTATTGAGGCCCCTGTCAGAAAAGCGTATATGAGCAACGCTGTCAACAATCCTCTGTCGGCAAACGGGAACCTCTCCGGCTCTACACAGCCATCCTTTTGCCCTTCATGTTTGCCGGCCTGCTTATTTTCCTTTACAGTAAGCAGGCATGGCGTAGCAACTATGGCCATTAAGCCTGCTGAGCCTAAGGCTGCGGCGCGCCAGCCGTGGCTGTTCATCAGTATGCCTGCCAAAGGAATAAGCGCCGCGCCGCCTATACCGCTGCCGGAGAGCACTATCCCTAAGACGGAGCCCTGCCGGTCAGGGTACCAGCTCTTTATGACGGCGGTGATGGGTACTGTACCCAGGAGTGCCAGCCCAGCCCCCAGGAACGCTGCTGCCAGGTAGAGTGTGGCGGCAGATCTTATCTGGGAGTAGATCAGAAATGCTGTCATCTCGCAAAGGAGACCCACGGCGAAAATTCCTCTCAGGGGAACCCGCTTCATCAGCAACGGAAAGAGCATATATATGAGCATGTTCACAAGGTAGATCACTGTGACAGAGACGGAATATCCTGTTCGGGAGATGCCAAGGTCACTACATACCGGTGCGGTATAGAGACTGTTCGTTCCCGCGCCCACGCCCACGGCAACCAGTTCACACAGAAAGCAACCCGCTGCCGCCAAAAGTCTCTTGTTCATCAGAACTCTATACCGGTAAAGCGCTTGAAGTTCTCAAAGCTCTTTCGCACACTGTCCAACTGGGGTACGCTTGCATGGTCTTGCTCCAGCAGAATATATCCCGCATCTGTGTACTCAATGGCAGTGTCAATGATTTTCTGAATGTCCATAATGCCGCTGCCAATCTCTGTGAAGTCCTTCTCGTAGTTCACAGACTGGCATATTTCCTTGAACCTCTCCAATGATACGCCTTTTGTGCCCGCACGTTCCAGCAGGTTGATATGGCCCTCTCTGCCCTTTGTGTAGTCCTTCTGGTGTATGGCCTTGCAGCGCTTTCCCTGTTGTCTGAGAACGTCACAGGGATCCACGCCCGCGCGCATTGCCCAGTAGGTGTCAAGCTCAAAGCCCACATAGTCGGGGTCGGTGTTCTCAAGCACCAGGTCTACTACCGTCTTGCCATCGAACTTCTGGAATTCATGGAAATGGTTGTGGAAGAGGTAGTAAAGACCGGCCTCATGGCATTTCTTTCCCCAGCGGTTGATATTCTCACAGCAGCGCAGGACATCATCCCTGGTCTCGTACCATACCACCGGCAACACAAGCCCTTTTGCTCCTATAGCTACATGGTACTCAATCAGCTTGTCAATATTGTCGTCAGTATACGGATTGACCGTATTGGTCACGACCTCAAGCCCTAACTCGTCCAAAAGCTTTTTGAAGTCGGCGGCGCTCATGCCAAAACCTGTGCCGAAGTCGTTAAGAGCGTTGTGATTCGACAGCTCCAGCCGTCTGTAGCCTATATCGGCCAGGGTCCTGATGGTGTTCTCAACGCTTTTCGCCATCTCCTCCCTTACGGAAAAGAGTTGTATTCCCAATTTTAAAGACATATATATTCCTCCTTAATGAGTTTATCCTTTTACGGCGCCTAAAGTGATACCCTTGACAAAGCTGTTCTGCACAAATGGATATACTATTAATATGGGCAGTAGGCCTACCACACTTATAGCCATACGCACGGACGTTGACGGTATTTTTGACACCGATTCGCTGATATTGCCCATGGTTGCGGCGTTGTTGCTGAGATATTGAATATCCTGAAGCATCCGGTTGAGCAGCGCCTGTATAGTATAATACTCGGTTTTTGTGGTGATGTAAATAAAGCCGTTGTACCAGTCGTTCCAGTAGTTTATGGCGGTGAGCATCAGGACCGTTGCGATTATGGGCTTGCTCATGGGTACGATGACCTGCACAAGTATCCTGTATTCTCCGGCCCCATCCACCTTGGCAGCCTCGATTATGGCCTTTGGTATGGACGTGGTGAAAAAACTCTTCATCAAAAGGACATAGTAAGCTCCCAGAAGCAGGCGGGGAACTATAACGGCCCAGACTGTGTTCTTCAGGTGGAGGGTGTTTGTGTAGATCAAATAGGTCGGCACGAGCCCGCCGTTAAAGAGCATAGTGAAGAATACCAGAAAGCCCAGTACCTTCCTGCCCAAAAGATCGTCCCGGGAGAGGGGATATGCCAGCATAGTTGTAAGCACAATACTCACAGCAGTCCCCACAACTGTTACAAAGAAAGTGACAAAATACGATGTGAATATTTGCCCGCCGTGGCGAAACAGATACTCGTAGGCCTCAAAACTAAAGGATTTCGGCCAGAAGCCGTAGCCTTCGCGGATAAGGGTGGAGTTCTCCTCAAATGACGACATCAGGAGCAGTATCAGTGGAATAATGCAAAACAGCGCGAATACTATCAGCACTACATGGCTGAACACCTGAAAACGCTTTTCTTCTTTTGTTTTCATATTTTCCCTCCCATCAGAACAATGCACTCTCTGGATCGACCTTGCGGATAACAAGGTTGGATACTGAGACCAGCACAAGGCCCACGATAGACTGGTAGAAGCCCGCTGCCGAGGACATTCCGATATTTCCTATCTGGATGAGGCTTCGGTACACGTAGGTATCGATAACGTTAGTGGTTGGGAACAGGGCGCCGGAGTTCATGGGCACCTGATAGAAAAGGCCGAAGTCCGCATAGAAGATACGCCCTATAGCCAAAAGGATGAGCATAATCGTCACCGACTTTATCATGGGCAGGGTAATACTGAATATCTGGCGGATCTTGCCTGCGCCCTCAAGGGCCGCAGCCTCGTAATACTGTCTGTCTATGCCTATAATGGCCGACAGATAGATAATACAGTTATATCCCACGTTTTTCCAGATGTATACAAACGTTATGACAACAGGCCAGTATTTTGGCTCGTTGTACCAAGAAATATCGTCTATACCCAGAAGGGGCAGGACACTCTTGTTTATGAATCCGGAGTCGGCGCTCAAAAAGCCGTAGACGATATAGCCCGCGATAACGGTGGAGATGAGAAACGGAAGGAGTATCACACTCTGGTAGAGCTTTCTGGCTCCTATTGAGAAAAGCTCGCTCAGTAAAATTGCGATAAAAATAGACAGCACCGTGTTCAGCACTATAAACGCCGCATTATACAGCAGCGTGTTCCTGGTTATCACCAGCGCGTCCTTTGTGGCAAACAGGTATTTAAAATTTTGGAAACCGATAAAATCACTGCCAAAAATACCCTTTCGCGCGTCGTACTGCTTGAAAGCGACAACGAGGCCGGCCATAGGTAGGTAATTATTTATGAACAAATATATGAAACCTGGTATCATCATGGTATAGAGCGGTATCCCAAATTTTATTTTCCGCCATACCGAGCCCGTTTTCTTTTTTTCACTGGAAACTAAAGTATTCAACAAGTCACACTCCCTTGAAACGCTTAACATTCTGATAAACTATATAGCACGGCGAGCCGCCGGGATATGACGGCTCGCGCGGTGCTACCATTTATTTGTCTTAGGAGACTCCGTTGGCGGCCGCCCACTCGTCGAGCTGCCTCTGCTTCTCGTCTATAATCTTCTGAATGCCTGCACTCTCCATCTCGGAAAGCATTTGGTCCAGAGTGGTCTCGGTGTCAACAAGCCCACTTTCAAGACCTATTTTGTACTGGTCGTAAACGCCCTGCACGGCGGCTATTTCTGTCAGCACACTGTCGCTGTTGAAGGTGAAACCGAAAGCTTTGGACTTGTCGGCCCCGTCGTTAAAGGCCTTCAGGTTTTTGTAGAGATCCAATTCATCGCCCTCCCAAACATGGGTGATAAACTGGTTGCCGAATATCCAGCCCGCGCTGGGGTTATACCCGGACTCGGCACCGTTGAGGGCGGCGGCAGCGGTAATATGCCCATCCTCGGTAATGTCGTAGTGGGTGCCTTCGATGCCCCAGGCCAGCAGGTTCATGATTTCGGGGTTTGTGTACTGCTCGTTCAAGTACTCCATGGAGCGCTCTGGGCTCTCGGCAGAGTAGGGGATGCCCCACATGAAGCTCTGAGGAATAGAGGTATAGGTAGCATCGCCCAGAACCGTCAGGGTTACAACGGGAGTGCCGCACATTTTGGACTCCTGATTGTCCGCGCCGGGCTTATAGCGGTTATTATAAGCAAAGGCACGTCCAGCCTTGACCTGGGAAGGACCGCCCTCGGTGACGGCGGCTATATCAGCGCTGATATACCCCGCTTCATACCATTTCCGGGCATGGAGACAGTAGTCCTTATACTCGTCAGTTGCAAAGGCGTTCACAACAGTTAGGTCGTCCAGTCCGAAGTTGCGAAGCACTGCGAAGCCGTCCGTCAGCGGGTCGAAGCTCATGCCCAGAGTTCCATAGATAGAGCTGCCCGAGTTGCTGGTGATTACCTGTACGTCGGGATGATTCTCATGAACCTTGGCAAAAAGGCCGTCCAGGTCATCGATAGTCTTGATGTCCTCTTTCTTATAGCCAGCCTCTTCCATATAGTCCTGGCGGACGACTAGGCCGCCGTGGCCGACAGCCAAGTCTCGGTTGGTGGTGATGCCGTAGAGCTTACCGTCCAGTTTGCCGGCATCGATAAAGCTCTGGCCCACGGCGTCGATGATTCCCTGGCCGTACTCATGGATCAAATCGCTCAAATCGGTCATCTGGTTGGCGGAATAATACGCGTTGAAGCTGTTTGAGCGGATAACGAAGCAGTCCAGCTTCTCCGCGCTGGCCAGCATCAGCTGCATCTGCTGCTGATAGTTGCCCATGGAGATCGGCATGAGCTCTATGGTATCGTTTAGCTTCTCCTGTGTGATTTCGTTTATCTCAGCTTCAATGAGCTTGTTGTCCTGGGGAACGCCGTTGATAAGCGGATAGGCCACCACCAGGTTCATGGGCTCATTCCCCGAGGGCTCCCCGTCATCAGAGCTTTCCAAGGAACTTTCGGTTGTGCTGCTCTGGGCCTCTGAGCTACTGGGGGCAGAGGAGCTACTCTCCGGCGCCTTAGAGGAATTCTTCTCTGTGCCGCCGCATGCTGCAAATACCGCCAGTATCAAAATGGCCGCGAGCATAACAGAAATAAGTCTTCGTTTCATGCTTTTACCTCTTTTCTTTCTATAATGTTTTCCCCGGTTTGTTTAGGGTGTCCTAATGATATCGCATTTTTGTCCTTTTGTCTCAAAAAAAAGAAATGTAGATATGCAAAAATAATTAAAAGACTCGCAAGTGCATAGTATGCCAGATTTAAGGCTACACTACACAAAACCCTCGAAAAAGGAAGATATTGTAGGAACGCGCAGAAAAGCCGGAATATTCTCTTGGAAGCGGACCTGAGGGCAACCTGAATCAAGCCGCCAGGCAATATTGCCTGGCGGCCAAAATCAGATTTGCCAAGGCAAATACCATATTCAGTTCGGCGGCCTGCATTTTTAGAACTCATTTTCTTTGACGGACTTACCACCGGCGAGCCCCTGCTGGAGCAGAACATGGAATAGAGTCGGCTGCGCCATAATACCCCGAGAATCGTCCTCCGGAAAATAGACGATGACATCACAAAAGAGAGCGCCGATAACACAGGGAGTTCTCAGGCGGGGTGAAATATACGGAGGGAGAAAAGCCTTAACGGGAGCATCGGGGCTTTCCTCTATTTGAAGAATGAAAAATGCATGTCAGGGGGAACTGCGATGATTTTAGCTGATAACCGATCTTCACCGCAAGAATATTGCACACCATCACCGGCAGAGACGATTAGGTTTCCGGTCATCAAAAATCGACGATGCAAATCAAAGAAAAGGCTTATAGAACAGTGACCCTAACTCCAATACCCCGTCAGCGAATTTTCTCTATCTTTTTTCTGCCTTATATGTTATACTTATGGAGACACTGAATAAATCTGTTGTGCAAATCGCGCAGTCAGACTTATTCAGCGCTTTCTTAGGAAAATAGGGTACCAATTTAAATCGTCTACAAATTGCTCTCTGTCGGCATGGATTACATAATACAACATTTGTGATTCCCAAACTTCCAGTCTACCGAAAAAGGAAAAGCGCCTTGTTGCCCCTGTGAGAGCCGTGTTGGGCAGTTTGCGCCGAGGGTCGAGGTGGAACACGGCAAACGCCGATAAATGCGGCGTGAGGGCATTTTTGGCGATTTGTGAGGGGCACCGGCCTTACCTCCAGCAGCGGCGCAAATTCTCTGCAAGCAACGGCGCAAACTTGCTGCAAAGATATGCACTGAAATGGAAGATAATCCAGCCAGAGAGAACAGAAAAGCGTGGTCGAAAAGCAAGCAGGAGAAAGGAGGTGGGGTTGCGATGCACCTCTCCGCCGATTCACAACGCCCGGCAGAGCCGGGCGGGATGGCTAGAAACTACGGGCTTTTTTGAGAGTTGTAGGGCATGGTGAGATAGGGGGCATAGTAGGGTCACAAATGGGAATTTGGTGTAAAGTTAGGCATTGCGAATCGATAGAAATGGCTAAATACCGGGGAAATTTGTGGGGTCATAAGTTGGTGTATTGCATTTGCGGAGGTGTTTTATGGATTCAGAAAATATGCAGCGGATAAGCCTATATCTGGACATGGGGCTGGTCAAACGAGCGGACAAGTTTGCAAAGGAGCAGGGCTTTTCTTCTCGGAATGAACTGTTCACAAGAGCGGTTGAAAGCCTCATGGCGGACAATGCTTTGCAGGATAACGACATTTTGGGTGAAAAGTTGGCTGGAGCGGTTTCGAGGTTATCCGAGGATAACGCGAAAGCTATCTCAAAAGGACTCTTCCGTTATGCGGTGCAGCTTGAGATGGTGATGCGGGTGCTGGCAGAGCTTTCTGAGTACACACCCAAGCAGGTAGAGGAAATGCGCCGCGAGGCCATAAACAATGTGCGCCGCACTCGTGGGAAGGTGCGTTTCGAAGAATATTTTTGCAGGATATTACGAAGATTGATACCACCAAAATTTACGTCGCTAAACAAAGAAAAGGGTTGTGGAAAAAAGTTTTAGAAATGCAAACAGATAAACAACTTTACTCTATATCATTTTTCTGCGACATGTGGTATATTGGGGAATAAGCTACTTGGTGGTCCCGCTCCCCAATAGCAAGTAGTATGGGTGCATATTGGAACAAAAATCAAGGAGTAATCTGTCATGAGCATCATCCACGATGAACTGAATAAGCTGGGCATTGTCTGCAATACTTTCTCCGTCCTACAGGACAAGGATGGCATCATTGCTGCCAGAATCGCAAGCAGGGAGAAATCGCATATTCTAAAGTGTTTCAAAAAAGATGAGCATAAACGGGAATTGGATAACTACCGGCTCTTGGCTTCCTTGAACATTCCCACAATTCGTGTAATTGCGTCCACGGATTCTGCGCTTCTTCTTGAGGACATTGAATTCAGCTCTTTTTATCGACTGGGTGTGCAGGAAGACATGTCCGACCCAGATGTCGCCCGCCAAATTGCAGTATGGTACAAGCTGCTTCACAGTCATGGATATGGTTATATTTGTCAGCACGGAGAATCCATGTATGACGAGGCAGACTTCTTCACTCTCGAAAACATTGCCTTCATCAAGGAAAAGACCGAAACTCAGAGCGCACCGGCATGGGCGCTTTTGGAACAGCATTATTATACCATTAACAATCAGCTTTGCAACGCAAGACGGACGCTGACATACAACGACTTCTATTATACGAATATGGTTGTTGCCAAAGATAATTCCTCTGCGCTGATGTTTGACTACAATCTGTTAGGTAAGGGTTATGCCTATACAGATGTTAGAAATGTGTCATCCTCTCTGTCTGGAGAAGCCGGGAAAGCATTTCTTGACGAATATGGAGTGTTTGAACCTATGGAGAAAGCGTTGGACGATGTGGTGAGCGTTGTTGTCACTCTGCACCAGGCCTGTCTGCGTGGAAAGGTTCCTTGGTGGGCGCAATCTTTGCTTGATGAAATTAATACCACCTTTATCGAGAAAATTGAGTGTTTAAAAAGTATGATATAAATTGTTATGAATTAGACTTGCCGCACCAATACACAAAACTTGCTTATGTGTGGTTCGATTTAAAGCGGGCAGACAAAGTATATGTGCAGTTAGAAAAATGTAGCAAAAGGGAAGAAAGGCAAATGCCATATTTTCGGGTTGGGAAACCGCTAGAAAGATGCAAGTTTCCCCCTTTGCACCTACACCCACGCCACCTGGCAAAAGCAGGAGCAGGCCGCAGAGAAGATGGGAAATTTTATGGACAAGGTCATGTAAGTGTAGGTCAGCAAGCCAAAAACGGCTGGAACTTCCTCCCCGGAAGTACCCAGCCGTTTCCGTTTATTTCCGCGTGTGGGGTGAGCACGCGCTAGTGGCGCGTTGACGCGAACCGACCGAGCCGGCAGGCGAGAACGGGGTGTGGGTCAAAAACGCCCCTGGCACTCTCCGGTTATTTCTGACCATTTCCGCATGTGGGTCACGGTGTGGGTCAAGAGCGACGACGTCCAAATCCGTACCGCACCACGCTAAACAGGACGATGAGAAAACATCCGCAATATCCGGAAAAATATGCAAAACGCAAACAGCACAGAAACAAGGCAACACTGTGCTAAGTCACTGTAAAAGCCAAACCATTGACCTCAAGAAAAAGCAAAGAAACCGCACAGTCATGCGGTTTCTCAGACTTTGGTGGGGGAGAGTGGATTCGAACCACTGAAGGCGTTGCCAGCAGATTTACAGTCTGTCCCCTTTGGCCACTCGGGAACTCCCCCATAAGATATGCAATTTTATACAAGGCTTGTCCGGCCTGCTCAACGGGCCGGACCGCCCAATTTGGAGCTGGTGAACGGACTTGAACCCCTGACCTGCTGATTACAAACAGTGTGGAGTGCAATAAATTGGCTCCATTGCGGCGTTTCTAAGCCTTTCCGCTCCACCATAGCGCGGTATTTGACCCTGAATTTTCCACTGTGTCCACCCGCTTTTTTCGCCGTGTGGGTCGGGATGTGGGTCAGCAACCGAAAACGGACAAGAAACAATTTTACAATAGCAGAAAATAGGCGGTCAAAATATGCGCCACATAACAAAGAATACAGTTCTAATCCATGAAGAAATCATCTCAAAAGAAAACGGTCCATTTTACGCTTTGCCCCGCAACTCCGAAGGGAGCGTGCTGCCATTGGAATTGTCTGTCAACTTGATTTTGCCCGCCGGACGTGATATAATGTCTGAGATTCACTAAGGGGGGGACTTTGCAATGCGTCATTTTGAATACTTTCTCTTTGAAAACTTTGACCCGGACCAAACTGCGGCGCATCCTGGCAATCCCCGGCAGATTCTTAGAACCCAGGCCGATGGGATTCTCTCCCGGGTGGCAGATTTTCCGCCTGGGGCCTGTCCCGCTGGTCTTCTGCATGAAGAATTTGGCTCAGAGGCAGTAGACAGGCTGATTTCTGCCGGCGCTCTGCGAAATAATGGGGAACGAATTTACTTTGATACGCCGGTTTTTCTGGCAGAGGATGCGCCAGCCCTCCAGCGCTTTTCACGGAAAACTTCTATACCCCTGGCAGACCTGCTATGTAAACAAAGAGAGAAACTTTGGGAGACCGCCGAAACCGTTTGCAATGGCTTTCCGCCGTCGGTAAATCTCTTAGATTCAGTTGCAATTTTTGGTAGCCGTGATATAATAATGGCAGGTCGGCAAATCGGAATTTAAGGAGAAATATTAGAATGGATCAAATTTTATTAATAGAGTCTCAGCAGATATATGCAGAT
>ERZ777305.2897-NODE-2897-length-13071-cov-7.181623_pt1 | contig 13071 bp, 12 predicted proteins | sample MGYA00374965_ERZ777305 | MGnify/ENA primary metagenome ERZ777305 (study PRJEB29328, sample SAMD00013331) | mouse gut metagenome | study: EMG produced TPA metagenomics assembly of the Metagenome analysis of fecal microbiota from mouse which was promoted...
CGCGCGGGCCGGAGCCACCCCAGGCGTAGGCCTGCAACTCGACGGAGCTCGTTTTAGGCCACGCTGGCTCCGACCCGCCACAACATCACCCAACCCACAGCCAGCAGCCTCGCCCCATTCGTCCTCGGCGCGCCCCCCTCGCGCCGCTATGGCGTCGCTGCGCCCGAGGCCGGCGACCCTACGGGTCGCAAGGTCTCAGCCTAATTCTTTACCGGTTCGGGCTGCGCGCTCTCCGGGTGGACCGAAGGCCCAACGCGCAAGCCCGGCGATTCCTTTTGGAATCGCGCTACTCGCTCTCTGCCCCGTGTTCATCCCTGCGGCTCCGCTATCGCTCCGCCGGTGCCTTCGGGCACCGCCTCTACCCTCCGCGCGCCTGGGCGATTCATTCTATTTCGGCTTGCGCCAAAATAGTAGAATCGCTTCTTAAGGCGTGGCGCGCGGTCGAGCTTCGACTGCCCTCGGGCCGGGCGGGCCCCACTTGGTAAGGCGAAGAGAGCCCTAACAAAACACCCAACGGGTGCGTGGACGGGCGAAACTTACGTTTCGCTAAGGCCGCCTCGGCCCAAAACAAAAGCCGCCTCCGCGACACTGCGCGGAGGCGGCTCGATAACTATGCGACAACTCCCCAAGCTACGCCTTGATAAAGCCTTTTTCTAACAAATATTGCGCGATCTGCACCGCATTGGTCGCCGCCCCCTTCCGCAGGTTGTCCGCCACGACCCACATGTTCATCGCCCGAGGGTTCGAGATGTCGCGCCGCAAACGACCCACGAAAACTTCGTCGTGGTGCTGAGCCGTCACCGCCATCGGGTACTCCGACCGCTCCGGACAATCCACCACCTCGACCCCCGGCGTCCGCTCGAGCAGCGCCCGGACCTCTTTGATCGTGAAGTCTTTGACCGTCTCGACGTTGATCGACTCGGAGTGGCCCCCCACCACCGGTACCCGGATCGCCGTCGGAGAGATCAGAATCGAATCGTCGCCGAAAATCTTGTGCGTCTCGTTGACCAGCTTCATCTCCTCCTTCGTGTAGCCGTTCTCGGTGAACGAGTCGCATTGCGGGATGCAGTTGCGGTCGATCACATGCGGATAGATCATCGGGCCGTCCATAATGCCGTTCCGTTCGTTCTCCATCTGCGTGACGGCCCGCATCCCCGTGCCCGTGATCGCCTGGTAGGTCGAGACCACGATCCGACGGATGCCGTACGTCCGGTAGATCGGCGCCAGAGCCATCAGCATCTGGATCGTCGAACAGTTCGGGTTGGCGATAATGCGGTCTTCCGGGGTCAGCACATCGGCGTTGATCTCCGGAATGACCAGCTTCTTGGTCGGATCCATCCGCCATGCCGAGCTGTTGTCCACCACGTAGCATCCCGCCTCGGCGAAGCGCGGCGCCCACTCCAGCGAGGCCTGGCCGCCGGCCGAGAAGATTGCCAGCTCGGGCCCCATCTCCAACCCCACTTGCGGCGTCACGACCGTCCACTCGCGGCCGCCGAACGACACCTTTTTACCCGCCGAACGCTCCGAAGCGATCGGGATCAACTCCGTGACCGGAAAATTACGTTCTCCGAGCACCGCCAACATGCGGCCGCCCACCAGACCGGTGGCGCCGAATACTGCTACTTTCATATCTGTTTGCCTTTTGTTTTTGTTGCATCGAACAGACCGGCCCGGGGCCGATCGGAGCGACAAAGGTACGTTTTTTCGGGGCGCGGCGGAACGAAAAACGACCGTTTGTTAAATTCTTAACAAATTTATCCCGAACCGAATGATTTTCCCGTCGCACCGGAAGCAAATAGTTCCTTATCTTTGCAATCGGGCGCGCTGCGGAGGCTCGCCCGATCACCCATTCACTCGCTATGTCGAAAACTGCGCTCATCACCGGAGTCACGGGACAGGACGGCGCCTATCTGGCCGAGTTCCTGCTCCGGAAAGGGTATGCCGTACACGGAATCAAGCGGCGTGCCTCGTCGTTCAACACCGAACGGATCGACCACCTCTACGAAGACCCGCACGTGGACGGACAGCGTTTCACGCTCCACTACGGCGACATGACCGACTCGCTGAACCTCACGAAGATCATCCAGGAGGTGCGGCCCGACGAGATCTACAACCTCGCCGCCATGAGCCACGTCAAGGTCAGCTTCGACACGCCGGAATACACGGCCAACGCCGACGGGATCGGCACCCTGAGGCTGCTGGAGGCGGTCCGGCTGCTGGGGCTGACCGAACAGACACGCATTTATCAGGCCTCCACCTCGGAGCTCTACGGACTGGTGCAGGAGGTGCCGCAATCGGAAAAGACGCCGTTCTACCCGCGGTCGCCGTACGCCTGCGCCAAGCTCTACGCCTACTGGATCACGGTCAACTACCGCGAGGCCTACGGGATGCACGCCTCGAACGGCATCCTCTTCAACCATGAGAGCCCGGTGCGGGGCGAGACCTTTGTGACGCGTAAGATCACGCGGGCGGCGGCACGCATCGCGCTGGGGATGCAGGAGCAGACCTATCTGGGGAACATGAGCGCCACGCGCGACTGGGGGCATGCCAAGGACTACGTGGAGGCGATGTGGCTCATCCTGCAACAGCCGCGGCCGGACGACTATGTGATCGCCACGGGGGTGACCACTTCGATCCGGGAGTTCCTGCGGATGGCCTTCGCGGAAATAGGCGTTACCGTCGCATTCTCGGGCTCGGGCGTGGACGAAGTCGGGACGATCGCGGCGGTGGATGCGGCTAAATTTACCGAAGCGGTGGGCGGAGAGTACCTGCCGGCGATGGGAAAACGGATCGGGAGCCGGGTGGTGAGCGTCGACCCGCGCTACTTCCGGCCGACGGAGGTCGAAGCCCTGATCGGAGACGCCACGAAGGCGCGCACGGTGCTGGGCTGGACGCCCCGGTACGACCTGCCGGCCCTGGTGGCGGACATGATGGCGTCGGACATCCGGCTCTTCAAGCGGGACGCTTATCTGCAGGCCGGGGGATTCACCGTCAACAGCTATTTCGAATAACCAAACTCATACAAACCATCATTCATGAAATCCATTCTCACCGTTTGCACGGCCGCGCTGGCGATGACCTTCGCCTCTGCCTCCGCCGCGCCGAAAGCGAAAAAACAGAAGACACAGAAAGCCGATACGGTTTACGTATTCACCGACGTGAAGGTCGTTCCGGTCACGCCGATCGATAACCAGAGCAGCTCGGGCACCTGCTGGAGCTTCGCCGGAACCGGTCTTTTGGAAAGCGAGGCGCTGCGGCAGGGCAAGGACACGCTCAACCTGTCGGAAATGTGGATCGTGCGCCACACCTACCTCGACAAAGCGATCAAATACGCCCGCACGCACGGGACGTCGGCTTTTTCGGCCGGAGCCAACACGCACGACGTGCTGACCATCCTGCGCAACCACGGCATCGTGCCGCAGGAGGCTTATGCCGGACTGCGGTACAGCCGGGACAGCGTACACCGGCATGGCGAGCTGGATGCGGTGCTGGCCGGGTACATGAAGGCGGTGATCCAGGCGCCGAACCGTTCGCTCTCGCCGGTGTGGCAGGAGGGGCTGAACGGCATTCTGGACGCCTATCTGGGCAAATGCCCCGAGAAATTCGTCTACAAGGGCAAGGAATATACCCCGAAGTCCTTCGCCGAGGCGATGGGGATCCGGGCCGATGACTTCGTCTCGTTCACCTCGTTCACCCACCATCCGTTCTACACCCGGTTCGCGGTCGAGATTCCCGACAACTGGGCGTGGGAACCGGCGGCCAATGTGCCGGCGGACGACCTGATCCGGATCATCGACGCGGCGCTGGAGCAGGGCTATGCGGTGAACTGGTCGGCCGACGTGAGCGAAAAGGGATTCCGCTACAACGAAGGCTTCGCGATCGTGCCGGTGGACAAGCCGGAACAGGTGGCAGGCTCGGACATGGCGCACTGGACGGGGCTCACCAAAGAGCAGCTCGCCAAGATGTCGCGCAAGATTTCGGGGCCGATGCCCGAAAAGACCATCACGCAGGAGATGCGCCAGGAGGCCTTCGACAACTACGAGACGACGGACGACCACGGGATGGTCATCGTCGGGACGGCACACGACCAGTGGGGCAACAAGTTCTACAAGGTCAAGAACTCGTGGGGCGAGACCGGTAAGTACAAAGGATTCTTCTACGTCTCGGAACCCTACGTGCGATATAAGACGATGAATATCATGGTCAACCGCGCGGCGGTGCCGCAGGAGATCGTCGGCCGCTTCGACCGGCTGTAGCGGCTCCGCAGCCCTTTTCGGAACGGGGGAGCCGACGCTCCCCCGTTTTTTTTCGCAGCCCGTTCCGGGAATCCCGGCGACTCTGGCACGCCGATTGCGGGAATCTCCTTTTCGAACCGGCCGGCACGAGGCGATGTAACTTCGGCCCGTTTCGAGCGTCAAAGAAGTAAAGAAGCAACCTAACCCGCCATGAAAAAATACCTCATACCGCTGTTTCTCGCCGGGTGGACGGCAGGCAGCGCCGCAGCACAGGACGCAGGTTATGTGGACGACCTCTACCGGGGCTCGACCCGGCAGAGTCGGGCCGTTCAGCAGGAACGCCGCGAGATTCAGCGTTCGGCCCGCCTCACCGCCGCCGCACAGCGGAAAGCCGACCGGATGCCCGCCCAGTGGACGCCGGCGCGGCAGACCCAGACGGCGGCACCGGTGACCGTCGCGGCGCAGGGAACGCAGCGCGACGAACTGGTCACCTCGTTCGACGACGCGCTGCAGCGCCGGATCGCCGCCTACCGGAACTACCGCGAGATGGACGACGACTACTGGAAACTGATGGAGAGCTTCCACCGCACCCTCTCGGGCCGGTACGATCCCGACCTCTACAACATCATCACCTTCGGAAACGACATGTGGGTCGAACCGACCTACATCACCGCCCTCTTCGACGGGAGCGACCCCACGGCACGGCTGAACGCCAAGGAGCTCTGGGACGGCGGACGCGACGACCGGAACAACGTGAACATCACGCTGAACGTCTCGGCCGGAAGCGGATGGGTCGCGCCGTGGAACGCCTACTGGTACTCGCCGTGGAGCCGACCGTGGCGGTGGAACTACTATTACTACGGCGCATGGGGCGGGCCTTACTGGAGCTGGAATTGGAACTGGGGGCCGTCGTGGGGCTGGGGGCCGGCATGGAACTGGGGACCGGCATGGAACTGGGGACCCGCATGGGGGCCGACCTGGGGCTGGAGCCTGGGATGGGGGCCTGCCTGGGGACCCGGCTACTATCCGCCGCCCGCCTGGGGCGGGCCCGGAGGAGGCAGACCGAGACCGATCTACTGGGGAGACGGCCGACCGGCCGGACGACCGACCTATCGGCCGGGTAGCGGGCCGAACGGAGCCGGAGGCAGACCGGTCTACTCGGGCGGCTACCGGCGCAACGACAACGGCACGGGCGTGGCGGTCAACCGGGACGGCGGCGCCGCACGACGGCCGGGAACGACCGGGACGCCAGCGGTAACGATCCGTCCGGGCGGCAGCGGCAACCAGTACACGCCGAACATCATCAACCGCCCGGGAACGGGCAGCAATGACGGCTATCGGCAACCGGTGGATATGGAGCGTTCGTACCGGCGCGAAGTCCGGACGAACACAGCTCCGGCTGCGCCGCAGCAGCGCACGGTGCAGCGCTCCGAACTGACCCGGACGCCGGCGGTTTCGCCGTCGCGGCCGGGCGGCGGAAGCTACGGAGGAAGCCCTTCGGGCGGCGGAAGCGCGGGTGGCGGAGGCTACCGGCGGCGGTAAGACGGCCAGCATCCTGACGAATCGACTAACGGAAAAATAAGACCATGAAACGGAACCTCATACAGACCGCCTGCCTGACGGCGGGCCTTCTGGCGGCCGGCGCGACGGCACGGGCCCAGGGGCCGGAAGAGCTGCTTCTCTTCTCGCGCCAGAATTTCGGACTGGCCACCGCCCGGACGGCCGGGATGGGAGGCGCTTTCACCTCGCTGGGGGCCGACGGAGCCTCGATGAGCATCAACCCGGCCGGGATGGCGATGTACAGCCGGAGCGAGCTGGCCATCAGCCCCGGGCTCCGGATCTCGGCCCAGACGGCCGACTACCGCACGCCGAACGGAAATCTGGACAACCGCCTCAACCGGGTCAAGGCCAACGTGGGAAACTTCTCGATGGTCTACGCCGGGAACAACTTCGCGATCGGCTTCGGGATGAACCGCCTGGCGGACTTCAACGGCCGCAGCCGGGCGATCAGCTTCAACGACCGCACGGCGCTGGGCGAGGGCTTCTCGATCGGCGACATGTTCGTCGAACAGCTCTACGGCATCCCCTCGTCGACCGTCGGCGCCCCGGAAAAGGATATCTACAAAGCTTTCTACAACTACCCGCCGGCTTTGTGGGGAGCCATCATGGGCTACCAGGCGGGGCTGATCGATCCGGTTTCCGGAACGGGAGGAACGGGGCAGCCGTTGCAGCAATATACGACTCAGGGGATGATTCAGCAGGGGACGCTCCTCTTCCCGGAGTGGTACCGCCGGACGTCGGGCGCCATCAACGAATACACCATCAGCGGGGGGTATAATTTCAAGGACATTCTCTACATCGGAGCGACGCTGGGGATTCAGGACATCTACTACAGCCGGCTGGACACCTATTCGGAAGTGACCTCGGCGGACAACATGGGGCTGCTCTCGACCTATTACAACCAGTTCTACGACCTTTCGGGCGTGGGGGTCAACCTGAAGGTGGGGGCGACGGTGCGGCCGGTGCCCTGGCTGCGGATCGGCGTGGTCTACCACTCGCCGACGTGGATCGGCATGACGGACGAGTATGCGGCGGACATGACGGTGAACTACACCCACTCGATCGACGGCTACACCTACGGTTTCAGCGACACGCCGATCCAGCGGCAGGAGTACCGGATGCGGACGCCGTCGCGGCTGCTGGCCGGGATCTCGGCCACGATCGGAACGACGGGGATCGTCAGCGTGGACTACGAACGGACGTGGTACCAGCACATGAAATACATGTCGGACGACTACCGGGACATCAACCCGGGAATCGGGACGACTTACGGGCCGACGGATGCGATCCGGGCCGGGGTGGAGTTCCAGCCGGTGCGGTCGCTCTTCCTGCGGGCGGGATACGGCTACAGCACGTCGGTCTACCGGGACGATGCCTATGCCTCATTCGGCGAGTACCAGCAGATTTCGGGCGGGATCGGCTTCCGGAACCGGTCGGTGAGCGTCGATCTGGCCTACGTCTACGGCAAGGCGAACGGAATGCCGTACAAGCCGTTCGACTACACGTCGGATGACGGCTATCGGGTGGCTACGGACGGGACGATCTACACGAAGGAGCGGTATCACAACGTGATTCTGACGCTGGCGTTCCGGTTCTGAGGCTCGTAGGTTTCAGCGACTTGCACGTTGCACATTTCGACAGGGGACTCGCGGCGAGTCCCCTGTTTCATGGCCGCTGGCGGTGCCGTTATTCTTGAATTATTTTAAGACTAAAATAATCCGATAAAATATTGTCGTTTTCAATTCTTTGAATTATATTTGAGGTGTGATTTCTCCGAAGATGTGCGGGGAGACGCAATTTTTAGTTACCTTTAATTTTTGAAGTCATGAAGAAAATGACCAAAATTCTGTTGGCTGCCGGCGGCGCAGCTCTGATTTGCGGCGGAGCCGTGATGACCTACCTCAAAGCGCAGACCCCGGTGACTCCTCAAGACGAACTCACCTTGGCCAATATCGAGGCTATGGCGTTAAATCTGGATATGGATATGGATCTGGATCAAGGATTCTTGAATGGTCCCCAGAAAAAATACGATTGTCCTGGATGGTGGACTGGCAAAGGATATCGATGTGCGGCTGAAATTCAGACGAATTGTTCGCAAATACCCTGCAAATAACAACAGCTGGCCTCGGGTATCCTGCAGGAGCACCCGAGGCCATTTTAATTTATATACACACAATTGTCCGTGATGAAATATCTTTCTCTTCTCTTTTTTGCAAGCCTTGCTTTTACAGGATGTAGCGAATTGTCCGCCCCTGCGAAATCCGGCATTGCGATCGATGTCCCTCAAGCATTGGAAACGGTTTCGGAAACAGAAGGCAGAAACATATCGGACAGTGTTTGGTATGTCGCCCTTACGGCACCGGCGACTCACATGCAAGGTTATATTACCAAAGCTGTGGGTTATCGCCAGAAAATATACTGTTTGGATGAACTTCAAAGCCGGTCGCTGAATGTTTACGACAGCGCGGGGCGTTTCCTCTATCAGTTGGCCCCACGCGGGAAAGGGCCACAGGAAGCACTGAATATCTCCGATTTCTCTATCTTCGGCGACGAAGTGTTTGTAACGGACATATTGCAAAAACGGGTACAGGTTTATCGGGCCGATAACGGACAATTCATACGGACGATCCGTCTTCCGTTTGCCGCTTACGAGTGTCATCGAATGGCGGATAATCGGATGGTGTTCATTCTGTCACCGTACAACGAGGATTTGGGAGACGATTATCTCTTGCATGAAGTCCTGACAACGGACAGTCTGTTGCATCCGATCCGGTTTCAAGTGGCACGCCCGTATCCTGACCGGGGTGCCGTGTCGCGCTCACAGTGGAATGCTTTCTGCGGTCCGTCCGAGTTGTTTACGATTTTTGGCGAAAGTATCTACCGTTATGACCCGGCAGCCGATTCGATGGTTTATGTCGTTGGGTTCGATTATGGCAGGGAGAATGTCCCGCAAGAGGCTTTGGCAGACTATCGGCGTTATATGAGATATTATGATGACGACCGAATGAGACTGACTTCGGAGTCGCCTTGGGCGATAGGTTCCTACGTATTCGGCAGCATCAATAAGGGGCAGGCTAAGTATCACGTGATGTATGACGGACACGAGACGTTGGCTCGAGAAATACGTCCCGAGACATATGATGTCACCGATCCGTTGTTCCCGGTCGGATTCGTACAGGATGATCCGGCAACGTTGATTTCGTATGTGGAACCGATGCTCGGAGTTCCGCAATTGGTCGATCGTCAGATAAAGATGGCGGACGGGAAAGTGGTGGATACCGATGAATATCCGCTTGTTTTGTTATTTACAAAATTAAAATAGCTGGTTTCCGTGCTCCCGGAAAACCTTATTAAACGAACGACAATCGGTATGAATCTTCGATCTTTTATTATCGCCGCTCTTGTGTGTATGGGAGGAATCTCTTGCGGTTCAACCGATGTAAGGGAAATCGTCACCGGGATTAAAAACATTGAATTACTGGAGCCGCTCCAAGATACGGGAGTCCGTCATATATTGGCAAAATCGAGTCCGAAAATAGTTACATTTATCGATGGGCGATGCAATGTCTGTTTGGACGACTTTCGGCAGTGGTATATACTCAGGTCTGATTCGGCTTTTTGTCGACATGATATTGACATAATCTATTATGTCGGGACTCCGAATGCGCAAAGTATCGACATGTGGACACATCGGTATAAAATTCGTGACTTTGTTATCGATCCGGATCGACTGTTCTTGCGAAAAAATAAGTTGAAATTAGACGATAAAATATTTCACACGTTCCTCTTGGATCGAGAGAATCGGGTGGTGCTTGTAGGGTCGCCGATCGGGAACCCGCGAATGTGGGAGTTCTATAAAACCACCATCGCCCGGCTCGTCGAGAACGGCGGCGTGTTGCCCTGTGGGGAGACTGCGACAACCGCCTCAGAATAATCCCCTCCCTACGCCCGCACGTCAACGGAAAAGACGCGCAATTACGTAGTCCGAAATCAGCCACCGCGCCGGAGGGATGGCCCACCGGTCGGGTAAGCTCTATGCCTTGATTCAGGGCTGCGAAGAGAATCAAGTGGCAGAGATCATCCTGCCTTGACAAGATACGAAACGATATTTGCATTTCACATTCACGAATAGAATAATCCGGCGAAATATTGTCGTTTTCAATTCTTTGAATTATATTTGAGGTGTGATTTCTCCGAAGATGTGCGGGGAGACGCAATTTTTAGTTACCTTTAATTTTTGAAGTCATGAAGAAAATGACCAAAATTCTGTTGGCTGCCGGTGGTGCAGCCCTGATTTGCGGCGGGTCGGTAATGACCTACCTCAAAGCACAAACCCAGCAACCGGAAATGTCGGATTTGACCCTCGCCAATCTGGAAGCGATGGCTTTGTCCATCGAAGACGGTGAAAATATCGGTGGAGCAGCACGGTGGATTGTGAAAATCATTGATCAATATGGGTCTAAAACCTGCAATCCAGGTGGTGCGGATTTCTGTACTTTTTAAAAGATAAAAATCGATATTACAAAAGATTTCCTTACATTTGTAGGGGAATCTTTTTGTTCTAAAATTGACAAAAATAAAGATGAAACCTTTTTTCTTCAGCCTGTTCGGATTGATTCTCTTCGCCTGCAGCAGCAAGCCGCAGCAGACCGCCTCGGAACAGATCATCATTGACTTTGACGCCCCCGAGCCCACCCGGAAGATCGAGAAAGTCGTCCCGCTCGAAACGACCTCCGAATCGCTTTACGGCCGGTTCTTCCGGGTGCGGGTGACCGACACTCATATCTTCGTGCAGGACATGCAGCAGATTTTGGTCTTCGACACGGACGGAAAATACCTCTCGAAAGTAGACCGCGTGGGCCACGGGCCGCAGGAGTATATCACCATCTCCCACTTCTGGCCTTACAAAGACAAATTATATATTGTATCCGGCACCTATCATAACGGGATAAAAGTATACACCCATACAGGAGAGTTTGTACAGAATATTCCCTTGGATTTTGCTCCTGATGCAATTGCTGTTGCAGATAACGATCTGGCCATCCAAGCCATCTATAATGAAGCCGGGACACTGGTCGTTACCGACCGCGACGGAAAAATCCGGTATGAAACCATCTCTCCGATTTTGGCCAAAACCACGGTAAGTATGCCGGCTATGTTTCCGTTTACCGAAGCCAACGGACAGCTCTATTATTTTCCCGATTTCGCCTCGGACATTTATACAGTCGGCCCCGACTCCTCGGACGTAAAACGCATACATTTCGATTTCGGAAAATACACCATTACGCCGGACTTTGTTGCCCGGTTAACGGCAGGAACTTTAATGGAAGAATTTTCTCAGAACGACATCGTTTCTTTCCCGAACTTCAACCCGAGCAACCGTTGGTGGGGCATGACCTTCTCGCTGAGCGGTAAGGAATACACGTGGTACTACGATCCGGCCACCGGTGCCCAGCGTATTACCGCTGCCGAAGGGACGATTGCCGTGAAGCCGATCGCCTGCGCCACGGAAGAGGGTTTCGTCGCCTCGGTAGACGCCGCCCGTTTTCTGGAAGACCCACAGTACGCCTCCTGGCGCGACAGCGTGCAGGTCGACGAAAACGACAACGCCGTCCTGATCTTCTACACCGTCGAATAGATCGCGCGTCAACGGAAAAGACGCGAAATCACATAGTCCGAAATCAGCCACCGCGCCGGAGGGATGGCCCAACCGGTCGGGGTACGGAACAGATCGCCCGCCGCTTCGAAAACCGCACACTGCGTTTCGAGGCGGCGGGTTTCCGCTTCGCCGAAACGGGAGGAAAATTCGGCCGTAGAGATCCCTTCGGCTCTCCGCAGGCGGGTCATCAGGTATTCGTTCTGCAGGTCGGTGTCGGTCAGAAGCTCCTCTTCGGGCGGAATTCCGGCCAGATAGAGCGGATTGCTCGACACGTTCCAGCTCCGCCGACGCCGGCCGTCGTAAGAATGGGCCGAGGGGCCGACGCCCAGATAGGGTTCGCCGCTCCAATAGGCGCTGTTGTGCCGGGCCCGAAAGCCGGGACGGGCGAAGTTAGACACTTCGTAGTGTTCGAAACCGGCGGCCTGCAACCGTTCGCGCAGGAGGGCGAAGTGCTGCTCGGAAACGGTCTCTTCGACGGGGGCCAGCCCCTGCCGGCCGAAGACGGTGCGGGGCTCGACGGTCAGGTGGTAGGCCGAGATGTGCTGCACGGGCAGGGCGACGGCCTGTTCCAGATCTTCGCGCCACTCGCGCAGGGTCATGCCGGGCAGTCCGTAAATCAGGTCGATCGTCAGGTTCGCGAAACCGGCGGCATGGGCGGCTTCGACGGCCTCTACGGCGGCACGGGCGGTATGGCGGCGGTTCATCCGTTCGAGGTGTCGATCGTGGAACGACTGCACGCCGATGCTCAGGCGGTCGATGCCGATGTCGCGCAGGGCGGAAAGATAACCGGGGGTCAGATCGTCGGGGTTGGCTTCGAGGGTCACTTCGTCGAACCGGTCGACGGCCCACTGCTCCCGCACCTGTCGCACGAGCCGGCCGATCTCGTCGGGGGTGCACACGGAGGGGGTGCCGCCGCCGAAGTAGAGGGTGCGGACACGCTGGAGGGGCACTTCACCGCGCCGCTGCTCCAGCTCGCGGCCGATCGCCTCCAGCATCTCTCCTTTCCGGGCGAGGGAGGCGCTGTGGTGGAAGTCGCAGTAGTGGCAGATCCGACGACAAAACGGTATATGTACGTAAATTCCGGACATATCTTCTTTTCGATGCGGGTAAAATACTTTTTCGGGTTCGGACGGGCGGGGGCCGCGCGCCCGCCCCGGGCTACCGCCATTCGCACTCGGGCAGTCCGGTGAACGTCGGCAGCCACGGATTCAGCTGGTCTTCCGCCACGGGCGGCATCAGCGGCCTGGACTTGCATTTCGGTTCGCGACACCTCTACATCAGCCACTCGGGCAGCCGCAGCCACGGTTTTCAGTTGCGTTGCCTCTCGCACCCACAGGGTGTTTTAATGGCCGTGCCTACCCTAAGGCAGCCTCTACCTAAACCCCAACGCGGCCAAAGTCTGCGGGGCCCACAGCAACGGCAGTTGCGGGCCTCCGCTGCGGGAGGCTCCGGCCCGCGCGGCTCTGCGAGCCGCAAAAGTTCCGCCTAATCCACAGCCAACAGCCCCACCCTATTCAGTCTGTCGCCCATTCGCCAGTCGTTTAAGCAGTTCGCCGCCAGCAGAGGCGCAACGAGCTCCGACGAGTTGCAGCCCGCCGCCGGGGGTGGCGGCGAACT
>ERZ777305.2898-NODE-2898-length-13067-cov-3.248079_pt1 | contig 13067 bp, 11 predicted proteins | sample MGYA00374965_ERZ777305 | MGnify/ENA primary metagenome ERZ777305 (study PRJEB29328, sample SAMD00013331) | mouse gut metagenome | study: EMG produced TPA metagenomics assembly of the Metagenome analysis of fecal microbiota from mouse which was promoted...
AAGACATGTCCCCGGAGCAAAGGCGCACCGCTATTCGACAGGCGGTAGAGAGGATTGTGGGAAAAAGTAATGGCGCTACATTAAACGGTTTTTATGGAAAGGAAATGCAAACGCCGCCTGATTCTAATAATGTAGAAATTCAAAAAGAAATAAGGCAACAGGGAACAGGCGGTCTAGAAGGGATAGATATCGGCCAAGCCAGGGAAAAAGTCAAGGATTTAAGTATAGAAAAATGTATTGAGGCTATAAAAGACGCAATAAATCTTGATAGTGAATCTGCCTTTATTGAAGCCCGAGATGGGGGCAAACATAAGGGCGTCTATAGTGATGCGGTAAGAAAAAGACAGGGGATGCTTGAAAAATCGATACGATCCCGTATAATACAGGTTGAGGAACATGCCGATAAAATAAGACATCCAGAGCGGTATGACATAGGTTGGGCAGAAAAGACTGAGCGTCAGCGTGCAGGTTTATTAAAAAAGTGGGAAAAAGATTTGCGGCGAAATGCGGAACAAGCAGGGATTGAAATAGAAGTATGGAAGGAGCGATTTGGAAATGACAAATGATATGCTTGCAGATGTGATTTCGGCTATTATGGAAGCTGCTGATGAGGTAAAGAAAAAAGCGGATCAGGACGATCAGGATTATGGACAGCTTTTGGCTTATGCGGAAACCCTTTCAATCATCCAAGATGCATGTACCGCAGATGAACAAAAAGAAATTGGTCTTGACTTTGATATTGATAAAAGGTATTTGTTGTAATGGGCATGCAACAAGGAAATGTTGAACATTGGTGACAGGAGGACAGTTCTTTTGTCACATGAGGCCGTTTTGAGATAAAAGAAAAGCGGAGAGGCCAGCCCCTTTAGAGGGGCCAGCCCGTGACAGGGTGACGGTTCCTTTGTCACATGCAAGTGAAAGCGTGAAAGAAAACAAATCTGCCAGTCTGAAAAGGCTGGCAAATTTGTTTTTATACATGAGGAGACCTGGCCACGGCTGCGGCGGTCCCGGTGGTCCGGGGAGGCGCCGGTGGACAGGGCGCCATGGAGACGCCGACCGGAAAGGCTGGAACCAACTATGCGGACGACGCCACGGCGGATAAGCTACTGCAAAACGAGAGCATGGTGGACTTCCTTGCCCGGAAGGGCGGACTAAGGCTGACAAAGGCTATGACTCTGGAGCAGAGAAGAGAGGCTATCCGCCAGGCGGTAGCTCAAATTATTAATACAAAAACGGAGACAACGGCTCCGGAAAAAGCGCAAAAAATAGACCTTGCAGTTCAGCGGGGAAATGGTATACTGAATAAAATAACAGCACGTTTTAGTGAGATGGGAGGAATTGAAGGTGGAGGAGAAGAAAAAGCGGGTAGAGGAGTTCCCGGAATTGAAGTATCTGCGGGAGCATCAACAAAAAATGGAAACGGATCCGGAATACAGAAGAGAGACGGAAGAATTTTTGAAAGCTTTGGGAGGATGGCCGCATTCGAAGGAAGAATAACAGACAGTTTCTTTGGGATACAGCCGGTAAAGGCATGGGCGAAGGAGGCGTTGGTAACGCCGATCGGAACACAAGATTCTTCTGTGCTAGGGAAAACACAAAAGAACCGTCCCCTTATTACCCGGTTTTCTCCTTTTTAACATCAACCGTCCCTCTGTGTTCATGTGTCAAGGAGAACACAAAAGAACCGTCCCTCTGTGTTCCACCATCGAGGCCATCAACTTCACGGCCTATGTCTATGTCCGGGATAACCCGCTGCGGTGGGATTGTATGCTCCCGAGGATCTCACTGGATTCCAGAAAGAGCGTACAGGATTTTATATTGTTGAGCACAACAATGTAAATGTACGGGAAACTGCGGGAACGGATAACGACAAGAACGTAATTCTTGGGCAAGTAAATCAGGGAGAAATATTGAGCGTTAAAAGTCCGCAGGTCGCTAATAATGATAATCATCTCTGGGTAAATGTTGAATACAATGACCGCTCTGCCTGGATTGCGAGTGATTATGTTCGATTTGTCGAAACCGAGAAACCCTCTTGGGCAAATAGTAGTTATTCACAATCCAACATTAATTCACAGGTGGAGGCCAAGACCGAGAAAGTTATCAGCGAAACAGGTTATCTTGAGATCGCAACCGGAGACTCTACTGAAAAATATACGATTTATGCTCCGATTGCAACTGGCAAAAATGGAGATAACTCTCGTAATTACCCAGACGGAGGTACATTGTTAGAAGCATATACCAAACATATGAGTTTTTCTATTGTGAATTGGGGGGCTGTCATAGCGGGCGTGGATCTTGATGCTGGAGGAGTTTATGGAAGAACTGATTCCATAGATGTTCCGAACGCAGATGTTAAATCGTCATACGGAAATGTTAATAGTCCAAGTATGGCGAGAGTTACTTTGATTAGTGCAGTGGCTGGAACCTTAAACGCAATTGCCGATAATACTATGATTTTTGATCTGTATCTAAACTTTTCAGAAAAAGATAGAGACATATATGTGTCCATTGAACTTGAAGCAAGTTTAGGTGTAAGCTGGCAAAAAGTTATGTTTGATGAGAAGGGGTGGTACTTTTATGCTTTTTCATATGAAACCTCCCCATTTGTCAGGACCCCGTTTGAAATTGACATGGGTGCAAGCTTTTGGGAGCATTTGAATATCAAGCACCATTTTGATTTTGGACATCCTGCCGGAAAAATGGCTTTCTATTTGTTTGTGGATCAAAACGGTGAATGGCTTGCCCGCCCCAAAAAGTATCCCAATGATTATGTTGAAGTAGTAAAAGTGGATTTCTTGTTGAAAACGTTTGATAAGGGCGAATTTACTGAGGCTAAGTATGATTTGAACGGAATTTTTCTCAATGCAGTCCATGTCGATAAAGAGATTAGGGAGAAGGTGGAAGCAACATTAAGAAATGAGCTAAATGCCGTTATTAAAAATGATGGATAAGCACGAGAAAATTTTATAAGAAATATAATCCTACTGGCATACATTAATGTATGCCAGTAGGATTATGGAGGATTGAATGAAAATTAAAACAAAAAAATTTTTGCCCTTCTGTTGTTTGTATTAATTAGCTTACCGCTTATTTTTTCTGCTTGGGGTACAATCTGTACATTGTTACAACCTCTCCCCACCCCCGAAGTTATTTTTTCACCGTACATACATGAGCGTCAGTATGATGAGTTTCAACGGGGTAATGAGCAAGCTAATATCATGGTAGACTATATTCGTGATTTTGAAGGTAAAATTGCGGTATCGCTATATCCGTACTCCCATTATAATGCGTACACTACCTATGAGTACAGAAGAAGCTGGATACTACAAAATTAGAAATGTGAGCTATAAATTTCAGCTTTCGGACAATCGTTTTCAAATACTTTCCGTTGAGTTTTTTTCGGATAGACACTGGCGAAGGCTATTTGAAGAAGATGGGACCCTTTATGAGCAGCGTATAGATAGTTCATGGCCTTTTAATGGGAAATCTAAAATTTGTGATCTTCCTTCAGAGTTTAGTTTTTATGACCCCATTTCTATTTCTGGATTGGGGGGGTGCGGAATTATAGTTTTATCATCAAATGACCCCGGTGTTGAGGCTGAAATTATTATCTATGTGCCCACTGAGAAAGGGTGGAGCCAAACACAATTTGTTTTGCCAAATGGTAGCAAAATGGAATGTGTCAAAGGATATATTAGACGCCAAGAAGATCATTCTGCCCCAAATTCCACAAATGCAACGGTTGGGAAAATAGAACTTTGCCTGAAAAGTCAAAATGCTGAATCTTATGAAGTATATCAAGTCACCTATTCTGAAGGGAATCTTATCCTTGCGTCAGATAATAGCACTCAAATTACAGACGATATTTTACTTAATTGGAAGTATTAAAGCCGAAGACAAGGGGAAAACAAGGGAAGACAGAGGGACGGTTAGCGTGAACCCCAAGTAAGAAGGAAAAGGCCCAAAGGACAAGCCAAAAGCGCCCACAGCGTGGGCGTGAAAAGGAAGATGGAATCAGGTCGGAACAGGAGAGTAATTTGGATCGTAAAGCTGGTCCCGTTCCAGCAGGCGGTAGATCAGAATGAGGATCTTTCTGGCAACAGCAATGATGGCTTTCTTTCGCCCCAGCTTTCCCTGATGGGACCAAAACCAGGAATGGAACTTGCTCTCCCTGGCCCGGACAGCGATCCAGGCCACCTGGCAGAGAATGACTTTGAGATAGGGATTCCCCGGCAGGATACTCCGGGATTTCACCTTCCCGGCACTCTCGTCATTTCGTGGGACCAACCCCGCCCAAGAGGCTAAGTGCTGCGGAGTGGGAAAGCTCTCCTGGGGTGCAGGACCAAGCTCCGCCAAGATAGTAGCCGCCGCTAAAGTGTCAATGCCGGGAATGGAATCCAGCAGTTCCATCTCTCTGGAGTAAGGGGAAAAGATAAGTTCCATCTCCCGGTCAATGTAGGCCAGATCCTCCTCGTCCTCCGCCAGCTTTTTCAGCAGAAGCCGGAGTAGGGATCGTTGGGCCTGAGTTAAACCGCCGCACACCGCTTCGGAGACTTCTTCCAAGGGTCGTTTCAGTCTCCGACCTGCGGCTTCCAGTACGTCCTCCGGGGTCAGCCTCCCCGTCTGAGCCAGAGTGTTCAGCAGCTTTCTCCCGCTGACACATAGCATATCGCTCAGAACAGAGGACAACCGGAAGCCGTGGGCCTAGAGAAACTTCTCCAGACGGTTGATGTGGCGGTTTTTCTCTTGAACCAGCACCCGCCGCAGCCGGGAGAACTCCCGGAACACAAAGGGACGGTTCTTTTGTGTTCCTGTGACAGGGGGATAATTCTTTTGCGTTTAGAAAACGCTGTAGCGGCTATTGCCCACTGCGGTCCTGGTCTGTCCCCATATTTTATTTAAGAATTGGAAACTTTTTGAAAACTATCCGTTGCACCATTGTTTTGACAGGAAGTTAGTGGTACAATACCCTCTATCACGCCCTATCGAGGAGGAAGAATATGAAAAAGACAGGGATCGCGGCCTGCCTGTTGGCGGCTGCTTTGCTTTCCGGTTGTACCCCCAAGCTTCCGGGGTCTGCCCAGGAGAAGGAACACGACATTGTTCAGGAGGTGCTGGGAGTTCCGGGAGATACCACCCTTTTGACGGTGGAAGGGGTGGAGGTACCGGCGGAGCGGTATCTCTTCTGGCTGGTCAACTCCATTGAGACCCAGAAGTATTATGAGGATCTGGAGACCGATGAGGACTGGATCCAGCAGGTGAACGGGATGACTATGCGGGACGCTTTGAAGGCGGACGCCCTGCAGGCCCTTGTCCTTTACCAGGTGGTGGAAAACCATGCCGCCGAGAGAGGGGTCACGGCCAGCCAGGAGGACCTGGAGGAGCTGGACGCCCAGCTGAAGGACCTGGAGGAGCAGGCGGGAGGCGCGGAGTATTTCCGCAACCGGCTGGACAGCGTTTGTATCGACCTGGAAAACTTCCGGGCCATTAACCTTGTTCCCTATCTGGACGAGGCATTGGCCCAGCAGATGGAGGAGCAGGGAGAACTGGAGGTGACCGAGGAGGATATAGACAGCTTTATTGAGGAAAACAGCCTCTACGGAGCCAAGCATATTCTTATTTCCACCCGGCGGATCAACGCCGACGGCAGCGGTTATGAGGAGTATTCCGATGAGGAAAAGGCCCAGGCGTTCCAAAAGGCCCAGGACCTTCGCAAGCAACTGAAGGACGCCGGGGATGATTTGGAACTCTTTGATAAACTGATGAACGAACACAGCGAGGACGGTCGGAACGAGGACGGAACGCTTGCCATGCCGGATGGGTATACCCAAGTTTACGGGGGGCAGATGGTGCCGGAATTTGAGGAGGGGGCCATGGCCCTTCAGGTGGGAGAGATCAGCGAGCCCATTCAGAGCCAGTTTGGGTATCATATCATTCTCCGGCTTCCCCTGGAGCGGGAGGAATTAAAGGAGCAGCTGGGGGGAAGCTACAAACTCAACACTATCCTTCAGGGTTGGATGGACGCGGCTAGTGTGGACACCACCAGCCTTTATGATGACCTGGACCCAAAGACCTTTTATGATAAGCTTCAGCAGGTCAATGAAGGAAAGCTGATGGAGGCACCCACGGAGAACGAGACCCCAGCGGAAAGCACAGCGCCCGCAGAAAGTGGGACTCCTGAGGAAAAGGAGACCCCGGTAGGCTGAGGACGGAAGGACCGGTCGAAATTTGGCGAGGCGGAAGGCCTCGCCAAATTTTTACCCAAAATACAATAATAGTTGTAGACAATGTATATTATCGATGATTCCATTCTACCATAATTGTGGCAATCTATATCTATCATTGTTTAGATAGGAGGCGCCACTATGGCAAAGACGGAAAAGACAAGGGATCCAGAGGCGGTAAAGGTGGGACGGAGGGTCAGGCTGGCCCGGCAAGGGCGGCAAATGACTCTGGAACAGCTGGCGGAGGCAGCCGAGACTTCCGTACAGTTTCTCTCACAGGTGGAAAAAGGGGAACAGAACATGACCACAATAAAGTTCGGAAAGCTGGCAAAGGCCTTGCGGGTATCCAGCGACTATCTGCTGTATGGAAAGGAGGGGCTGAAGGACATGACGGCTTTGGCGGCGGAATTTCTGGGGGAAATGAATCCCATCGAGCGGGATCTGCTTGCCCGGGTGGTCTTGGGGCTTCAGGGGGTACTGGAAGCCATCCGACCGGAAGGTGAAAAGTAATGAAAGAGCGCTCCGGGTACTCCTGGTGGAGGATGAGCTTTTGCTGGGCAGCCTCAGCCTTCATTGCCTGGAAAGCCAAGGAGGGATAGAGGCTATCTGGGCGGAGGACGGAGAAAAGGGGCTGGAACTGGCTTGGTCCTGGAGGCCTGATGTGATCCTGCTGGATCTGGTGCTGCCGGAGATGAGCGGGGTGGAACTTTTGCACCGATATCGGGGCTGGGGAGGAACGGCAAAGGTCCTGGTAGTGACCGGGGCGGAGCCAAAACTGATCCAGGAGACCCTTTTTGCCCTTGGGGCCGACTTTATCATGCGAAAACCGGTGCGCTGGGGGGAACTTTTCGGACTGATCCGTCTACATGCGGGCGGAATGAGGCTGGCCTGCCGGGAAATGCTCTTGGAAATGGGGGCTAAGGAGGAGTGCCGGGGCTTTTCTCAGGCGGTGGAGTGCGCGGTCCTTTTGGGGGAGGGTAAGTGCGCCCTTTTAAAGGAGGCTTATATCGAGGTGGCATCCAAGCAAGGAACGGGGCCGGGTTGCGTGGCAAAAAATATAGAGCGCCTGGCCCAGGACGTTCACAAGGCGGGGACGGCGCTTTACCACCGGCTGACCGGGAAGGAACTGGGGGATCCTCACCTGACGGCGCGGGAATTTTTGGACCTGCTTTCCCAAGCCGCCAGGATTCCCTTGTAATCGGACAGGCCCGACGGCTATCATAGAGCTTACCAGAAAGCGGAAAGGACGGGGGCCTATGATCGCATGGTACAACAAAAGTTTGTCGGAAACCTTGGGGGAACTGACCACCGACCGCCGTCGGGGCCTGACGGGGGGGGAGGCCCGGCGGAGGCTGGAAAAGTACGGGCCCAACCAATTGAAAGGAAAACCGCCCAGAAGCATGTTTCTTCGGCTTTTAGACCAGTTAAAGGATCCCATGATCCTGGTGCTGCTGGCGGCTGCCGCCCTCTCTCTGTGGTCTAGCGGAGGGGAGGACTGGCTGGACAGCGCCATTATTCTGCTGATCGTTGTGGTCAACGCCGTCATTTCCATTTCCCAGGAAAATAGCGCCCAAAAGGCCCTGGAGGCTCTGCGGAATATGTCCGCTCCCCAGGCCCGGGTAATACGGGACGGAAAGGATAAAAGGGTGGAGGCTGCCATGATAGTCCCCGGCGACCTCATTCGCTTGGAGGCGGGCGATCTGGTGCCCGCCGACGCCAGGCTTGTAGAGGCGGCGGGACTGAAGGCGGATGAAAGCGCCATGACGGGAGAGTCGGTGCCGGTGGAAAAATTCGCCGGGGAAACACTGCCGGAAATGACAGCGCTGGGGGACCGGACCAACATGGTTATTGGATCTACCGTCATTACCGCGGGCCGGGCGATGGCGGTGGTCACCGCCACAGGGATGGACAGCGAAGTGGGCAAAGTGGCGGGGCTTCTTCTGGAACAGGAGGAGAGCGCCACCCCCTTGCAGCGGCGGATGGGTGAGATATCCAAGACCCTGTCCTTTCTCTGCCTGTGCGTCTGTGCGGTCATGTTCGGCGTGGGCCTGCTTCAAGGGCGGGAAATGCTGGATATGTTTATGACTGCCGTGTCCCTGGCGGTGGCCGCTATTCCCGAGGGGCTTCCCGCCATTGTTACCATTGTGCTGGCGTTAGGAGTCCAGCGCTTGGCAAAGCGGGGGGCTATCGTCAAAAAGCTCCCTGCCGTAGAGACCCTGGGCTGTGCCGGGGTGATCTGCTCGGATAAGACGGGGACTCTGACCCAAAACAGGATGACCGTCCGGCAAATATGGGTCCCGGAGGGAGAGGAGGAAGGGAGACTCCTGAGTGCGGCGGCCCTGTGTAATGACGCTGTCCTCTCAGGAAAGAAAAGCGTGGGAGATCCTACGGAGGCAGCCCTGGTAGAGGCGGCCGCCCAAGCGGGACTGTGCAAAAGCAATCTGGAGCGGGAGACCCCCCGGCGGGGGGAGATCCCCTTTGATTCAGAACGGAAGCTGATGACCACCGTTCACGCGCTGTCTTCTGGCGGATACCGTTTGTGCGTAAAGGGCGCGCCGGATGTGCTGATTGCCCGGTGCCTTCTTACGAAAGAGGAAAAAAGGAGAGCGCTGTCTGCCAACGATAAGATGGCCGCTCAGGCTCTTCGGGTGCTGGGGGTGGCGGAGCGGTACATAGAGAGGCTGCCAGGGACTTTGAGGGCGGAGGAAATAGAACAGGGGCTTACCTTTTTGGGACTGATGGGGATGATGGACCCGCCCCGGCCTGAGGTGGGGCGGGCGGTGGAGCAGTGCCGGAGGGCCGGGATCCGCCCGGTGATGATCACAGGGGACCATAAGCTTACCGCTGTGGCGGTAGCGAAGGAACTGGGGATCTGCCGGGAGGGGGATATGGCCGTCACCGGCACGGAACTGGATTTTATGCCTCAGGAACTACTGGATCAGGACGTGGAGAAATTTTCTGTTTACGCCCGGGTGTCCCCTGAGCATAAGACCCGGATCGTCAATGCCTGGAGAAAGAAAGGAAAGATCGTGGCCATGACAGGGGACGGGGTCAACGACGCTCCCGCTCTGAAGGCTGCCCATATTGGCTGCGCCATGGGCATTACGGGGACTGACGTGGCCAAGGGGGCGGCTCACATGATCCTTACCGACGACAACTTTGCCACCATTGTCTCGGCGGTGGCGGAGGGGCGGGGGATCTACTCCAATATCCGAAAAGCGATCCATTATTTGCTCTCCTGCAACATTGGGGAGATCCTGACCATTTTTTTGGCTACCGTATTGAATTTTCACCAAATGCCCCTTTTGCCGGTGCAGCTGTTGTGGCTGAATCTGGTCACTGACTCGCTCCCGGCCCTGGCGCTGGGGGTGGAGCCGGTGGAGGAGGGAATTATGGAGGAGCCCCCCAGAGACGCCAGAGAGAGCCTTTTTACCCGGAGTTTTTCCTTCCGCCTTCTCTGGCAGGGGGCTATGGTAGGGCTCCTCACACTGGGGGCGTACTTTTTGGGAGAGTATGTGCTGTCCGATCCGGGGGAGGCATACCAGGCGGCCAACACCATGGCCTTTGCTACTTTAACTCTGTGCCAGCTTTTTCATGCCTTTGATGTAAGGAGTGAGGAGCATTCTCTTTTCCACATCGGGATATTCAGCAATTCGGCCATGAACAAGGCCTTTTTGGCGGGACTTGGAATGCAGCTGGCGGTGTTGTGCCTGCCGCCCCTTCAACGGCTGTTTCAGACCGTGCCCCTAAGCCCGCTGGAGTGGGCGGTGGTCCTTTTGCTGGCTGCCGCTCCGGTGGTGGTGTGCGAGATCGAAAAGGCGTGGAGAAGAAAACGCAAATGTAAGTAATGTAAAAAACAGAGCCGCCGCTCCGGAGGAGCGGCGGCTCTGTTTTTTTATTCCGTGACCTCCCGGATCAAAACGAAGGGAGTCAGCTGCCGGTCCTGACCTGCCGGGTTGTCCCGGATCAGATCCAGCAACTCCTCATCGCTCCGGTCCCTTAACTGCTTTCCCTTCCCCAGCAGTTCTACGTTCAGATCGTTGGCGTCTACGATCATCATGATAACTCCGGTTTTTTCAAAGACTTCGTCGCAGACCTTGCCGGGATCTTTGGGGACCCGGACCCCCATATGCTCGTATTCGGGGATATCCTCCCCGTAAAAGCCGTCCAGGCCGGAGACTTCGGTGCCCAGCATATCGTAAAAGACCCCGTGCCTGCCCATAAGTTTGCCAAAACCGGCGCAGACGGCGGCCCAAAGGACCTTTCCAAGGCCGCAGACATTAATGGCAAACTGCATTTTAACGGGAAGCCCCATGCCCGGACCGGCAGAGGTCTGATGGACGAACCGGGAGAGGATCTTGGCCCAAAAGCCGGGCTTACACTCATCCTCGGTAACGATACGCCCCTGACACAGAGCGATGACCTTTTCGCTGGAGGAGAGAATGTCTCCCGGCTGATAAATGGGCAGGACGTATTTTTGGATCAACTCCAGATAGCTTTCCCCCACCTGGACAAAATGGGTGGTAATGGCGTGGCGGGCGTACCGCCGGCCTTTTGCTTTGATCATGACGTTTTTTCCTTCGTTGGCGTAAAAGTCCATGGAATGGACTCCTTTCTTTTGTCAGATTGGCGGTAGATCCTATGGGGACATGGTGAGATCATTTTCCTATTATACCCATTCAAAGGCGGAGGCGCAACCCGGCGGAGTATAAAATTTTCCATGGGGGGAGACACTGAAGAAAAATGGGAGGGGAATGTATGGGTATTTTTAAAAGGAAGGAAAGAGCGGACCCGCCCCACCCCAGGCGGGAGCCCCGGCTGAAGGGAGGCCTGACCCCGGAAAACCTGGCCCAGGTCTTTGCGGGCTGCGTGGACTATAACCGCAGAAGCATATCGGTGGGGGGGAACAAGGCAATGCGCTGTGAACTGATCTTTCTCGCCGGAATGGTGCGGATGGAGAGGGTCAGCGATTATGTGCTTCGGCCTTTGGCGCAGGATGAGACCTTGGGCGCACTGGGGGAGGCGGTGGCCTGGGAAAAAATGCGCTCAGGGGCCCTTTACAGTCTTTCGGTCACCGAGCGGACCACCCTGGATGAGGCGGTCATGGATCTGATCGACGGCAACTGCCTGCTGCTTTTTCCGGGGAAGGAACGGGCCCTTTCCTTTAACACGGGAACGGAGGAAAAACGGGGGATCGGGGATCCGGAAAATGAGGTTTCAGTAAAAGGGGCCCGGGATTCCTTTGTAGAAAACCTGCGGACCAATACCTCCCTTACCCGGCGGCACTTAAAAGCTCCCGAACTGAGAATCCGGGAACAGATCGTGGGCAGGCAGTCGCTTACCCCGGTGGATATCCTGTGGGTGGAGGGGATCGCTGATCCCCAGACGGTGGAGGAACTGGAAAAGCGGATGGAGAATATTGACATCGACGCTCTATTGGCCACGGGAAACCTGGAGGAATATATCGTGGATGAACTGGATACGGCCTTTCCGCTGGTCCAGTATACCGAGCGGCCTGACCGGTTTTGTTATGGCCTTTGCCAGGGCCGGGTGGGGATCCTTATTGAAGGGCTCCCCCTGGGGTATCTGGCTCCGGGGGTGCTGGGGGATTTTATCCGGGCCCCCCAGGATCGGTCGGAAAATTGGCTGGTGGCCTCCTCCCTTGCCGTCCTGCGGTGGGCTTGTCTGCTGGTGACTCTCTATCTGCCCGGAGTCTATGTGGCTATGGTAAATTTTCACCCGGAGATGATCCCGGCCCGGCTGGCCCTCAGTATTCTGGCAGCCAGACGGGATGTGCCCTTTTCGGCACTCTTTGAGACCCTTTTGCTTCTTTTGGCGTTTGAGGTCTTGCAGGAGGCAGGGCTTCGCCTGCCTCAATCCATTGGGCAGACGGTCTCCATTTTGGGGGGGCTGGTGGTGGGATCGGCGGCGGTGGAGGCCCGGCTTATTTCTCCTGCTGTGCTGGTGGTAGTGGCTACGGCGGGGATCGCCGGATACACCATGCCCTCTCAGGATCTGGCCGCCGCACTGAGGATCTGGCGGTTTTTGCTGTCGGCGCTGGGGGGAACCATGGGCCTTTTTGGAGTGGTGCTGGGAACGGCCCTTTTAGTAGGGCACTTGGCGGGGCTGGAAAGCTTTGGGACGGCTTATCTTGCGCCCCTGGCCGCCGGGGGCGGGGCGCAGATCCTGCGGCAGCCTTTGCCGAAGGATAAGCTGCGTCCCGGCTATCTGAATGCGGAAAATCGAAGAAAGCAGCGCTAGGGAGGGGACGCCCCTGCCTGGAGAAACGTGGGGAGTTGACGGTATGCGGGGAAGAAAATGGGCTCTCATTTTGGTGGCACTTTTGATGGCGAAGGGAGCGGGACTTCTCCCTCAAAGCCGGGGACTGGAGGAACGAAAACTGATCTCCGCCCTGGCGGTGGATGGAGGGGAGGAAATCACGGTGACCGCTGTGACCGGGGTCCGAGCCTCGGAGGATGAAGAGGCGGAGGTCCTGATCGGAAATGGGGAGAGTCTGGCGGAAGCGTGTCGGGCGCTGCGGGGCAGTTCGGCCCGGCGGGCCTACCTGGGACAGGCGGAGCAGCTGCTGCTGGGAGAGGGACAGGACTTGAACCAGGTGTTGGATTTTGTAATGACAGATTGGGAACTGCGGTTGGACACCTTATTATATGTTGTAAAGGGCTCTGCGGGGGAGGCCCTTGCCGCCTCGGCGGAAAAGGTGGCGGCGGAGACCGGAGGACAGGACCCTCGGGGAAAGACCATTGGCTGGGTGCTGCCCCGGCTGGCGGAGGGGGAGTATACCCTGGTCCCTGCCTTGGCTCCTGAGGAGGATGGCATGTT
>ERZ777305.2899-NODE-2899-length-13056-cov-3.319668_pt1 | contig 13056 bp, 10 predicted proteins | sample MGYA00374965_ERZ777305 | MGnify/ENA primary metagenome ERZ777305 (study PRJEB29328, sample SAMD00013331) | mouse gut metagenome | study: EMG produced TPA metagenomics assembly of the Metagenome analysis of fecal microbiota from mouse which was promoted...
AATTTGTATGTCAGGTATGCGGTTACGTTCACGAGGGTGATTCTGCTCCCGAAAAATGTCCCCAGTGCGGTGTCGGTGCAGACAAGTTTACCGAGCAGGCAGAGGGCCTGAACTGGGCTGCCGAGCATGTGGTAGGCGTAGCTAAGGGCGTAAGCGAGGATATTCTGGAGGATCTGAGAGCAAACTTCAACGGCGAGTGCTCCGAGGTTGGTATGTACCTTGCTATGGCGCGTGTTGCCCACAGAGAAGGTTATCCTGAAATCGGCCTGTACTGGGAGAAGGCTGCCTATGAAGAGGCAGAGCACGCTGCGAAATTTGCCGAGCTTCTGGGCGAGGTCGTAACTGACAGCACCAAGAAGAACCTGGAGATGAGAGTTGCGGCCGAGAATGGTGCTACCGCAGGTAAGTTCGACCTGGCTAAGAGAGCCAAGGCTGCGAACCTGGATGCGATCCATGATACAGTTCATGAGATGGCCCGCGACGAGGCTAGACATGGAAAAGCTTTTGAAGGTCTTCTTAAGAGATACTTCGGCTAAGCGATTCTTCGCGCAATCAGAAATCAGGGTACCGGGAATCTATCCCGTATACCCTGATTTTTTTTGATCTTTTTCAACTCCCATTTCCCCTCAGACAGTAAAAGTAAATACCGAAAAACTTAACGCTCGTGTGAAACGGATAAATCAAATCAAAAGCAAAAAACACCGGCAGCCGGAATCTCTCCTCTCTCTGCACCCCTGCTTCCTGATTATATGCGTTTTTTTTGTTCCTGTCCCCGGCACAACCGGTGGAAGTTCCCGCCAGCGTCAGGCTCATTCCCAGGCAGATCAGCAGTTTCCATGGTTTTCTCTTCTGTCTCATTGCATTACCTCCGTATATTCCGTCACCATCTGCTTATTCTATTTTAGAGTTTATAACTCTATTTGTCAATATTTGCTTCCGGTTTCTCTATAATTAAAGGCAGAGGTGTAATGTATGAAATACAACGAACGTATCCGAGAACTTCGGGAAGACCATCATCTGACACAGCAGAAGATCGCCGATCTCCTGAACATCGGACAGCGGACATACTCCGATTATGAAAGCGGAAAAACCCGGATTCCCATCGACAGCATTTTAGTCCTTGCCCGGTATTACAATGTATCCCTGGATTATATCACAGGTGCCAGCAATCAGAAAAATGAATATCCCCTGAAATAAGCAGCCGGCTTTCCGCTGCTTTTTTTCTTGACACATTTCTCTTCTTGATGTAATATGTATATATTATAACATAGTTTTGAAAACTACATATTGAAATATAGTTTTTTTGAAAGGAGCTGTTTTTATGAAATTTGAAATCAAAGATCCCGGAAGCGCCATTACTCATTTCATCGGCATGATGATGGCCCTCTTTGCATCCACCCCTCTGCTCATCCGGGCTGCAAACAATCCCGACCGCATTCATCTGATTTCCCTGGCCGTTTTTATCACCAGCATGGTTCTGCTCTACATGGCCAGCACTGTCTATCATACCCTGAACCTCTCCGAGCGCTCCAACCGGATTCTGCGCAAAATCGATCACATGATGATCTTTGTTCTGATCGCGGGTTCCTACACACCGGTCTGCCTGGTAGTTCTGGGAAATGCCGCGGGATACCGCCTGTGTGCCCTGGTCTGGGGCATTGCCCTTGCCGGCATTTTAATCAAAGCTTTCTGGATCACCTGTCCCAAATGGTTTTCTTCCCTTCTATATATTGCCATGGGGTGGGTCTGCGTGCTGGCTTTTACCCAGATTTTAAATTCCCTGCCCCCGGCGGCTTTCGGGTGGCTCCTGGCAGGAGGAATCATTTACACCATCGGAGGAATCATTTACGCTCTGAAGCTGCCGATTTTTAATTCCAGGCATAAAAACTTCGGCTCCCATGAGATTTTTCATTTATTTGTTATGGGGGGAAGCATCTGTCACTTTATTATGATGTATGTATTTGTGGCTCCTATGCCCCTGTAATCCAGCAGAAGAAAAACATTTGCAAGAAAGAGCCCCTTCGCTTATAATACAAGGCAAAGGGGCTGTCTTTATGAATTATACCTATATTCTCCGGTGCAGGGACAATTCCCTCTACACCGGCTGGACCAACAATCTGCAGAAACGCGTTGCGGACCACAATCTGGGCCGGGGAGCCAAATACACACGTGCCCGTCTTCCCGCAGCCCTGGTTTATTATGAAACTTTTCCCACCAAAGAGGAAGCCATGCGCCGGGAAGCTGCCATCAAAAAATTAAGCCGTTCCCAGAAGGAACGGCTTATCGCCTCTTTTACTGAAGAAGAAGCATAGGGTCCACGTTTTCTCCATCCTTGCGGATCTCCAGGTATACGTTTGTACCCTCTTTGGAATAGTATTTGGTGGGCTCACTCACATAACCGATGGTGTCGCCTGCTTTTACGTAGTCCCCTTCTTTCACCGGCAGCTCTTTGAGCTGGCCGTAAATCAATTCATAGCCGTCGCCGATGTCCAGGGTAAGGGTCGTGCCCGTCTCCTCGATGGTCTCAATTTTCTTTACCAGGCCCTGTGCTCCGCACATAACGCTCTCATCCACCGAACCCTCGATAATAATCGCCGGATTGTATTTATACTGATCCAGGGTGGTAAAATAAACTGACTTGTCCATGCTGTAATCCATCAGAATATTTCCTGAGATGGGCCAGAAAAGCTTGTCCTCCTCAGGGGAGAAGGAGAGGGCAGGCTGCTCCATAACCACATCGGCCACGGACGCTTCCTCCAGCTCTTCCTCCGGAACAATTTCCGCCACTTCTTCTTCCCGGAAATTGCTTTCCAACTCCGGGCTGTTGATAATCGTTTTTTCTTTCTCCTTCTTTTCTTTCTCTCGGGTAGCAGAAGCGGAGGCCGCTTCCTGGGTCTCCTTGGGCTCTTCTTTCTTCGGCTTTAAGATTTCTTCCTCCGTGGATTTGCCTTTCTCAGCCTCCGCAATCTGCCGCTTCAGCTCTTGCTGCTTCTCATCCGTTCTGCCCACGGTATACATGCCAATCATCGTGATCACTGCAAGAAGACAGAGACTGAAGGCGACAGCTACGCCCCTTCCTCCCAAAAATGTACTCTTTTTCTTTCTTTTTACTGTCATAAGCTTCACCTCTATACTGATTTACACATATTTCTCTGTGCTGCTAACCATAGGATAGCCACTTTAAAGGGAGCTTATACATTCCACATTTTTATAAAAATACGATAAAATTTCCAAATAGGAGCAGCCTTTCAGGGCTTGCAGGTTTGCCTGGTACATGCTGAGGCCCAGACCGTGTCCCAGGCCTTTTGTGGTAATCCGCACACCGTCTTCCACCCGCTCCGCCGTAAAACAGCTGGAATTGAGCGAAAAGCGGCTGCGGAATTCTTCGCCGGTCAGAACCTCTTCTCCCAGACGGACCTCCGTTACATAGCCCGCCTCGTCCCTCTTGCGGATCTCCAGGCTTTCATTCAGCTGCACGGTCTGAATTTTTAAATAGTCCGCCGCCTCCACGTCTCCCGGACATTCCACCGGCTCCAGATAGGTGTAAGATTCCCCTAAGAGACTGCCCTCTCTTGTCCGGCCCGCACTCACCGCGTGAAAGGGCAGATCCACCGGCTTCCCTTCCACAGCCAGGATTTCTCCTGCGGTATCCTCTACTGCCTTCTCAATCCGCTCTTCATACCATTCAAATTGGTCGTAGCCCCACAGCTCTTCCAGCTCGCCCGGCGTATAATACGTAAATCCCATCTCCTGCAGATCCCGCTCTCTCAAGGAAGCCGCTGCGGCCTTGGGATCTTCTGTTCCGTAAAATTCCATACTCTCCCGCAGAAGATTGGTGCGGATTACCACTGCCTGGGCTTTCAGGGCCTCCTCCTCATAAGCCGCAGGCATTTGCCCGGGCAGAATCCCCATCACATACATTTCCAGCCCCGGTTCCTCCATCTGCCCTTCTATCCCCTTCATGCTTCCCGTGCGGAAAACCACAGCTACATAGGGAAGCAGCATAAGTATAATCAGGATAGACAGTCCGGTTTTCAAATTTTCTTTCATTTTACAGTTTATGTGGCGGCAGAAAAAATAGACGCCCCTTTTCCGGGCGCCTGTCAAAAAAGGACCGCTGTAACCAGCGGCCCTCAAAACTGTATGCTTTATAAACTTACATGGATCTTATCCAGATGCCAAATCTCATCCACATACTCCCGGATGGTCCGGTCGGAAGAGAACTTTCCGCAGGAAGCCGTATTCAAAATGGCCTTCTTTGCCCATCCCTTCTCATCCCGGTAAGCCGCCTCAACGCGCTGATGTGCCTGCGCATAAGCCCGGAAATCCTTTAGGATAAAGTAGGTATCCGCCCGATCGCTGCTCTTGGTATTCAAAAGAGAGTCATAAATGTCGCGGAAACGCTCCGGATCGTTGGGAGCATAATACCCGTTGATCAACTGCATCAGCACCCGGCGGATATCCTGATCGCTGTTGAAAATCTCCATGGGATTGTAGCCGCCGTTCTGCTCATAATTGATAACCTCATCGGAGGACAGACCGAAGATGACGGCATTCTCCTCACCCATCTCTTCCACCATCTCTACGTTGGCTCCGTCCATCGTTCCGATGGTAATCGCTCCGTTCAGCATGAATTTCATGTTCCCCGTACCGGAAGCCTCCTTGCTGGCTGTAGAAATCTGCTCAGACACATCTGCAGCCGCAAAAATCCACTCGGCATTGGATACACGGTAATCCTCAATAAATACCACCTTCAGTTTTCCGTTGATGGAGGCATCGTTATTCACCACATCCGCCACCGAATTGATCAATTTAATCGTCAGCTTCGCCCGGTGATAGCCTGCCGCCGCCTTGGCTCCGAAGATAAAGGTTCTGGGATAGAAAGGCATCTCCGGATGATCTTTGATCTGATTATAGAGATACATTACATGCAGGATATTCAAAAGCTGGCGCTTATACTCATGGAGACGCTTTACCTGCACATCGAAGATGGAACGGGGATCTACCTCCACGCCGTTGTGCTCCAGAATGTATTTGGCAAGGCGCACCTTGTTCTGGTATTTGATGTTCATAAACTCCTGCTGAGATTTCTCATCATCCGCATATATTTTCAGTTTGCTGATCTGAGACAAGTCTGTAATCCACTCGTCGCCGATGTGATCCGTCACCCAGTTTGCCAGCAGGGGATTTCCGTGAAGCAGGAATCTTCTCTGGGTGATGCCATTTGTCTTATTGTTGAATTTCTCCGGCATCATCTGGTAGAAGTCCTTCAGCTCCTGGTTCTTCAGAATTTCCGTGTGCAGCCGGGCCACACCGTTTACCGAATAGCCTGCCGCAATAGCAAGATGCGCCATCTTCACCTGTCCGTCATAGATAATCGCCATCTTGCGCACTTTCTCGTGATCGCCCGGATACTTGCGCTCAATCGCCATCACAAAGCGACGGTTAATCTCCTCCACAATCTGATAGACTCGGGGAAGCAGACGGGAGAACAGCTCAATGGGCCACTTCTCCAGAGCCTCGGACATGATTGTATGGTTGGTGTATGCACAGGTTTTGGTCGTCACTTCCCATGCCTCATCCCAGTTCAGATGCTCCTCATCAATGAGAACGCGCATCAGCTCCGCTACGGCAACGGTCGGATGGGTATCGTTCAGCTGGAAAGTGGCTTTCTCATGGAACTTGCGGATATCGCTGTGCTCCGCTTTATACTTCTCAACTGCCGTCTGCACGCTGGCGGAGATGAAGAAGTACTGCTGTTTCAGGCGCAGCTCTTTTCCTGCCATATGGTTATCGTTGGGGTAGAGAACCTCCACAATGAGCTTGGCCAGATTCTCTTCCTCCACGGCCTTCTGGTATTCGCCCTTGTCAAAAGAATCCAAATGGAAGGAATTCATCGGCTCCGCATCCCAGATGCGCAGGGTATTCACCACATTGTTGCCGTATCCTACAATCGGCAGATCGCAGGGGACCGCACGTACGCTCTGATAGCCCTTCTGGACAGAATGCTGCCTTCCCTTCTCGTCCACTTCAATATCTACATAACCGCCGAATTTTACAATCTTGGCGTACTCGGGACGGCGCAGCTCAAAGGGATTGCCGTTCTGCAGCCACTCGTCGGGAACTTCCAGCTGATAGCCGTCTTTGATTTTCTGCTTGAACATTCCATAATGGTAGCGGATACCGCAGCCGTATGCCACATAGCCCAGGGTAGACAGCGAATCCAGGAAGCAAGCCGCCAGTCTGCCAAGACCGCCGTTTCCCAGCGCCGCATCCGGCTCCTGATCCTCAATCAGGTTCAGATCACAGCCCAGCTCTTCCAGGGCTTCTTTCACGCTGTCATAAAATGTCAGGTTAATCAGGTTATTGCCCAGGGCCCGGCCCATCAGAAACTCCATGGACATATAATATACGATCTTCGGATCTTCCTTCTTTATCACCTCCTGGGTGGCCAGCCAGGCGTCAATCACCGCATCCTTGGTCGCCAGCGCTACCGCATGAAAAATCTGCTGCTGCGTGGCCTCCTCCATATTTCTTCTGTAAAGGGTTTTTACATTGTACACCACACTTCTTTTGAACATTTCCTTGTCAAAAGGTCTCTTGCTCATGTTGCATCTCCTCCCGCTCTTTTATTGTCTCATATCCATATTTTACTTCCTGTCACAGACGCTCCACGCCCAGGGAAACCGCTTCGCCGTTGATATTCCAGTCTTTCACATATCCATTTGTCTCCCCGATCCGGATATCAAGAGCCAGTACCTCCGACTGTATCTCTTCTTTATGAGAGTACAAAAGCTCCGCGATCTTTTCATTGCCCCTGCAATATACGGTAATCTTGTCTGTCACCTCAAAATCTGCTTCCTTGCGCATGGTCTGTACCTTGCTGATGATCTCGCGGATAAAGCCTTCCTCAATCAGGGCCGGCGTCAGCTTCGTATCCAAAACTACCGTGATCTCATTGTCCCCGTCGGATACATATCCTTCTGTCTGAGCCATGTCAATCAGCAAATCTTCTTTTGATAATACCACAGAAACCCCGTTTACGTCAAATATGAGATTTCCTTTTTCCTCCAGTTCTTCCATGGCCCGGCTGCCGTCCATGGCTCCCAGATAGGCCCGGATCCCGTTCAGGCTCTTGCCGTATTTGGGTCCGACGGTTTTCAGCTGCGGCTTAAAGGTGTAGGTGGTAAAGGCACGCACATCGTCCGTAAAGGAGACAGCTTTTACATTCAGTTCATCGCAGATAATTTCCTGATAATAGCCTTCCAGCTCATAGGGCGCCTTGACAAACATCCGGGCAATGGGCTGGCGGTTCTTGATATTGGCTGCATTCCGGCAGGCCCGCCCCATGACAACAATGCGCAGCACCTCATCCATGTTCTTTTCCAGCTCTTTGTCAATCCACTCTGTGCGGACCTGGGGGAAATCGCAGAGATGAATACTCTCCGGCGCCTGTTTGTCAATGCTGCACACCAGATTCCGGTAGATATCCTCCGTCATAAAGGGAACCATAGGCGCCGCCGCCTTGCAGATGGTCACCAGTGCCGTATAGAGGGTCATATAGGCATTGATCTTGTCCTGCTCCATGCCCTTAGCCCAGAACCGTTCCCGGCTGCGGCGCACGTACCAGTTGCTCATATCATCCACAAATTCCTGAAGGGCCCTGGCCGTCTCGGGAATCCGGTAATTTGCCAGGTTCTCGTCCACTTCTTTCACCACGGTATTCAGCTTGGAGAGCAGCCATTTATCCATAACGCTCAAGGTTTCGTAATTGAGCTCATGCTTTGCAGCGTCAAACCCGTCAATGTTCGCATACAGTACAAAGAAGGCGTAGGTATTCCACAAGGTTCCCATAAACTTGCGCTGGCCCTCCATCACCGCTTTTCCATGGAAGCGGTTGGGCAGCCAGGGGGCACTGTTCACATAGAAATACCAGCGGATAGCGTCTGCCCCGTATGTGGCCAGGGCGTCAAAAGGATCTACCGCATTTCCTTTGGACTTGCTCATCTTCTGCCCGTTCTCGTCCTGCACATGGCCCAGAACAATGACATTTTCATAGGGCGCCTTGTTGAAAATCAAGGTGGACTCCGCCAGCAGGGAGTAGAACCAGCCTCTTGTCTGATCTACCGCCTCTGAGATAAACTGGGCCGGGAACTGCTGCTCAAACAGTTCTTTGTTCTCAAACGGATAATGATGCTGGGCAAAGGGCATGGCACCGGAATCAAACCAGCAGTCGATCACCTCCGGCACCCGGTGCATTTCTTTCCCGCACTCCGGGCATTTGACGGTAATCCCGTCGATATACGGCCGGTGAAGCTCTACGGTCAGCGCCTCCTCGCTGCCGCTCATCTCGTACAGCTCCTGGCGGCTGCCGATGGAATGCTGATGCCCGCATTCACATTCCCACACATTTAAGGGCGTTCCCCAATAACGGTTCCGGCTGATTCCCCAGTCCTGGATATTCTCCAGCCAGTCGCCGAAGCGGCCTTTGCCGATGCTCTCCGGGATCCAGTTGATGGTATTGTTGTTGCGGATGAGATCTTCTTTTACCGCCGTCATCTTGATAAACCAGGACTCCCGGGCATAGTAGATAAGCGGGGTGTCGCAGCGCCAGCAGAATGGATAATCATGCTCAAACTTGGGCGCGGAGAAAAGTTTTCCTTCCTTGTCTAAATCCTTTAAAATTTCCGGATCTGCATTTTTAACAAAAAGACCTGCGTAAGGTGTCTCCTCCGTGAGATCGCCCTTGCCGTCCACAAACTGTACAAAGGGCAGATCGTAAATTCTTCCTACCCGGGCGTCGTCTTCACCGAAAGCCGGGGCAATATGAACGATTCCCGTACCGTCCGACATGGTAACGTAAGTATCGCAGGTTACAAAATGTGCTTTCTTGCGCTGCTTCTTCGCGGCCTCCCCTGTGCATTCCCAGAGCGGTTCATATTCTTTATGCTCCAGATCCTTTCCTATATATGTCTCCAGAATCTCATAGGCGGCTTTGCCTTCCTCCGCCAGCTCTCCCAGAACTTTGTCCAGCAGCTCCCTGGCCATATAATACGTATAACCGTCCGCCGCCTTTACCTTAACATAGACCTCCTCCGGGTTGACGCAGAGGGCAACGTTGGAAGGCAGGGTCCAAGGCGTAGTGGTCCATGCCAGGAAAAAGGCGTCCTCACCTATCACCTTAAAGCGCACCACTGCGGAGCGCTCCTTCACCGCCTTGTACCCCTGGGCCACTTCATGAGAAGACAGAGGCGTCCCACAGCGGGGACAGTAAGGTACAATTTTAAATCCTTTATACAAAAGGCCCTTTTTCCAAATTTCTTTCAGCGCCCACCACTCGGACTCAATGTAATCATCGTGGTAGGTCACATAGGGGTCCTCCATATCCGCCCAGAAGCCTACGGTCCCGGAGAAATCTTCCCACATGCCCTTGTACTTCCAGACGCTCTCCTTGCATTTCGTAATAAAAGGATCCAGCCCGTACTCTTCAATCTGTTCCTTTCCGTCCAGCCCCAGAAGGCGCTCCACCTCCAGCTCCACCGGAAGTCCGTGGGTATCCCACCCGGCCTTTCTCGGAACCATATAGCCTTTCATCGTGCGGTATCTGGGAATCATATCCTTGATCACACGGGTCAGCACATGGCCGATATGGGGTTTCCCGTTGGCCGTAGGCGGCCCGTCATAAAAGGTGTATGTTTCGCCTTCTTTTCGGTTTTCCATGCTTTTTTCAAAAATGTGGTTTTCTTTCCAGAATTTTTCCACATTTTTTTCCCGTTCCACAAAATTGAGGTTTGGGGATACTTTTTCGTACATCTTCATTCCTCCTATTTTAATTCCGCATATGCCCTCCCGGGCTTCTGCGTTAAAAAAGCTCCCATCCTGTAAAAGGACGGAAGCCGCGCTTCGTTATACCACCTGTTACTCATGCCATCACATGCGTTTCCCGGTAACGGGGGAAAACCGTCAGTGCCTAAGAGGCAGATGCCTCTTTCAGCCTGCTGCTCGGAAGTGATATTCGGAGAAATCCTACTTGCACCGGGCTCCCACCGCCCCCGGCTCGCTTTGCCGTCCGGATAACTCTTACTGTCTTCGTCATCGCCTTTGCTCTTTGTTTCCCGGGCAGCCCGACTTCCGGCACTGCCCTTTTGGATATTATACCTAGATCTCCGTCTGCTTGTCAATAATCCGCAGAAATTTATTGAAAATAGGAAAAAACTTTTTATATTAGCCCTTGCACCCGTAAAAAAAATGACATATACTTGAATTGCCGTATATCCAATCCGGTTAAAACGGCTGTTTTACCGCAGATAACAGGGCTTACCGCCCTCTTTTTATAATATCATCTGTTTTCCAAAAGGAGTTTATCAATGTCAAAGTTTTCCTATAAATTTCTGGCTGCCGCACTGGGACTTGCCATGCTGGGTTCCGTCTGCCTGCAGCCCATTACCGCCCACGCTATTACTGCCGCGGAAAAAGAGGCCGCAGAGCAGGCAGAGAGGGAGCGCCAGGAGGCTTACAACAAACTTATCGATTCCAATCAGGTAGAAAACTGGCCCCAGGGACCTCAGATCTATGCGGAGTCTGCCGTTGTAATAGAAGCTTCTACGGGAACCATTCTCTACAACAAAGATATGGACCAGGTTAATTACCCGGCCAGCATTACCAAAATTATGACAGCCCTGCTTACGGTAGAAAATTGCGCCATGGACGAGGTTGTTACGTATTCTTACTATGCAACCCATTCCATCGAGGCCGGAAGCAGCAGTATCGGCACCACCGAGGGGGAGGAGCTGACCGTAGAGGAGTCCCTTTACGCCCTTCTCCTTATGTCCGCCAACGAGTGCGGCAACGGGCTGGCGGAGCATATCGCCGGTTCCGTGGAAGCCTTTGCCGATATGATGAACGCGAAAGCTGCCGAGCTGGGCTGTACCAACACACATTTCGTCAATCCCCACGGTCTGCCGGACGACAACCACTATACGACTGCCCACGATATGGCGCTTATCCTCAAAGCTGCCCTGCAGAACGAACATTTCGTCCGGATTGCCGGCACTGCCAAATACAATATGCGGGCTACCAACAAGGATGATGAGATCACCTATATGACCAATCATCACTATATGATTGCCCCCTACCGGGGAGTGACCCGGTATCTGGACGATACCGTTATTGCCGGCAAGACCGGTTACACGGATCTGGCCATGGGAACTTTGGTGACGGCTGCAGAGCGGAACGGCATGACCCTGCTTGTCGTTACCATGCACACCCGTCCTACCGGCGTCTACGGTACTCCTCTCTTTGATGACACAGCCCTTCTTCTGGACTATGCTTCGGAGAATTTCAGCAAGCTTAATGTGGCTGCCAATGAGACAAACTTTTCCCTGGAAAATTCAGGCTTTTTCCATACGGGGAGTTCCATTTTCGGCCAGTACAAGCCTTTGATCGAAATTGATCGAAACGACGACATTATTCTTCCGAATGGAGCCTCCTTCTCCGATGCTTCTCCGGAATTGATCTTTGCAGACAACGAGGATTCCAATCTTCTTGCCACACTGAAATATACTTATTATGGCAAGCCCATCGGTTCCGCCTCCATACGGCTGGCAGAATCCAAAGTGCAGGAATTTACGTTTGATAAAGAAACAGGGGAGGAGGATACCTCCGGTGATACGAAGAATACGGAACCGAAGCGCTTTATTAAGATCAATGTGCGTTTGATTTTGATCCTTGCTGCCATTGCCGCTATTTTGCTTCTGTTCCTCTTGATTTTCCGGCGTTTAACCAGGAGCTTCCACATTTCCCTTAACTTAATTTCCCGAGAGCGCAGACGCCGGCGCAGAAAGCGCCGTTCCCGGCGTTCCAGGCCCCGCACCCGGAGACAGCCTCCCGGCGAGCGGTATCACCGGACTCCGAAAAGGCGCCCTCACTCAGGCAATGACCTGGATCTCTAACCGCTCTTATTTTCAAACAAAAGACGGCCTGACACGGTTCTTATCTTACCGGCGGGCCGTCTTTTCTATTTTCCTATTGTTTCCCCCAGCTTCTGCGCTTCGTGAAGCCTCTCATAGAATTGATCATAAAAATCCCGTTCTCTTTCATAGGGCTGCTGATAAAAGGTCTTCAAAAGAAACATGCTTACGGTTTTTTGAAATCCCTCTCCCTGCTGCTCCATTTTTACAGACAAATCTTTTAAAAAATAGTGCCAGTCTGTAATAAACGTCTCATTGCGTTTCGCATCCGGCGTATCAATCCATTTCTGCACTTTCACTTTCGTTTTCGGTTCTTTCCGGCACTCATGTACCTGAATGAAGTAGCGAAAGCTCCGGTTCTCATAAAACCTTCCCAGAGGAAAGATCCGGCACATGCCGGGACGCAGGGCGTGAACCCGGCAGCGTCCCTTTTCATCCAGAAAACTGCATTGCTCTTCCTCTCCCGTCATTTTCAAATTCGGCAGAACCAGTCCCTCCGCCAGGTTCAGTTCCACCTGCTCCTCCTTTATCAGATCATCAAAGCTGCAGTCCAGGCCTGCGGTCAGACGGAAAACATCCAACGGATCCAGAACAATGCTGGTTCCCATACCCCGGCAGCAATCCGAGCACCCCTGGCATCCGTTACATCCTGCCTTTACCATATCCCGCATCCCATAAAACCGGCCGTCAGACACTTCCTCCCAATTTATTTCCCTCTCCATTATTCGTTCCTCCAAAATTTGTACTTGAGAACTTGTTTATTTTATGGTACACTCTTTACTGAAAGTTCGTCAAGAACGAATGTCGCTATAGCTCAGCTGGATAGAGCGACCGCCTCCTAAGCGGTAGGCCGGAGGTTCAAATCCTCTTAGCGACGCTGAAAACATCGCCGAAAACATTGATTTTTCAAGGTTTTCGGCGTTTCTCATTTTCCAAATAAATTTGAACTCGTAGCAATGTGCGATTAGCAGGAGCGATTTTTGCTAATCGAAGAAAAAATTGTGCTGCACATGGTTTCTACCCGCCCGTCGCCTGATATTTTCTCAAGCATAACTTTATTCATGGATTAGGTTCTTAAGTGCTATAG
>ERZ777305.2900-NODE-2900-length-13048-cov-4.964904_pt1 | contig 13048 bp, 12 predicted proteins | sample MGYA00374965_ERZ777305 | MGnify/ENA primary metagenome ERZ777305 (study PRJEB29328, sample SAMD00013331) | mouse gut metagenome | study: EMG produced TPA metagenomics assembly of the Metagenome analysis of fecal microbiota from mouse which was promoted...
TTTTTTTGCCGACATAGCGTAACTGGCAGCGCAACTGACTTGTAATCAGTAGGTTGGGGGTTCGACTCCCTCTGTCGGCACCACTTTATGGAGGGTTAGCGAAGTGGTCAAACGCGGCAGACTGTAAATCTGTTCCTTCGGGTTCCATGGTTCAAATCCATGACCCTCCACCAGTATTGCCTCGTAGCCAAGTGGTAAGGCATCAGACTTTGACTCTGACATTCCGATGGTTCGAGTCCATCCGAGGCAACCACGATATGTTCCGTTAGCTCAGCCGGTAGAGCATCTGACTTTTAATCAGAGGGTCTGGGATTCGAATTCCCAACGGGACACCATTTTGTTTATAATTAGGTACAGTAATGTACCTTTTTATTTTGCTAAATATACTTACAAAATAAAAAGAAGAATTTATGCAAATAAATTCTTCTTATATCTTATTTTCTTATCAGTTATTAAAATGCACAGACCAGAATCATCCGTAAAGGTCTCCTCATATAAATTGACCAATTGTTTATTTTGCGCAACTCTCTTTTTGGGAATGTCAAAATCTTGAGATGAACCATTTGTAAAATATATTGTGACTTTAATAATATCATTTTTTTTGACTAATTTATTAATACATGAGACGGTTTCCTGTTCGCTAAGTATTCTCACCATGAAAAAATTGGCAATCAAATTTTGATTATTTTTCTTGTATTTTTTCTCGTCTCCGTCATCATTTATATTAGCAATGTAAAAATGATCAAAGTAATCAGAAGATACCGAAAATATTTCGTTTGTATTTGTTGTAATCTCAATGGAGTAAATACATCCAGCCTTCATATTATCACCTATTTAAATTATAACATAATATCAATTATATTTGTAATATTTTTCTAGTGTAAAAAATATACTTAAATATAGAAATTTAGTGTTGAAAAATAAGAAAAATGTGATATACTAATTAAGTAAATGAATTTTAGTGCAATTTTTGCAAGGGAAATGCGCTCATAGCTCAATTGGATAGAGTGTTAGACTACGGATCTAAAGGTTAGGGGTTCGACTCCCTTTGGGCGCACCACTTATCGGGAAGTAGCACAGCTTGGTAGTGCACTTGGTTTGGGACCAAGGGGTCGCAGGTTCGAATCCTGTCTTCCCGACCATTTAAAAAATAGCAACCTAGTTTAGGTTGTTTTTTTATGTCCCTTGGTCATTTAATACACTCTTATTTTGTTTACTGGAATCATATAAAACATCAAATAACATTTCTAAATTCTTTTCATCAATTTTAAAAGCTGTTCCATGATCGTATATTTTGCCTAGAGTATCACTTGCTTTAGATATACCAATTTTGAACTCTATTGTTATAAAACCTTTTTCAAGCAATTTGATAAAAGTATCAAAGGGCTTTGGCTGCATAACTCTTAAACTGTTATACCAATAGGCTCTAATTCCACCATTATAGCTCTTTTCAGCGTTAATAAATGCTAATAATGAACATTTACCCATAAAGCGACTTTCTATTAAATCTATAGGCCAAAAAGTTGTATCATCAACAATCTCATTCTTTAAATTAAAAACTAATAAAACAATCTTATTATGGTATTTATCTACTTTTAACTTAAACTTATAAAATATACCAACTTTCCTTTCTTCTAAAGAATTAACTGAAGCACTCAAAACCTTATATTTTTTATATGTTCTATCTGGATAACCATATTTTTCTTTTAATCTTTCAATCTCGTACTGAACATTACCTACTGGTGTGCAATTAAATAAGGACAATTCACTATGAAATTTAGAAGCCTTAGTTTTGATTTCAATTCCATTAAAGTCGGGAAAGACATCACAATTTCCTTTTATACCTAAAGCTTTTTCAAACGTTCGACCAACTCCGGATGATCCGTTGTTGATACTAGGAATATAACCCATATTTTTAATTTCGTAAAATTTATCTATAAAAACAGTATAGTCTTTATCCATATACTACCTCCTATAATATATGTTCACGATAAAAATAGAAATTACTTTAAAAAAACTCAAGAAATTAACTCTTGAGTATAATAATACATCTAATCAATATTTATAGTTGTTTTCCACAACCAGGACAAAATCCATTTGCTCCTACTAAACTAGAACCACATCTATCACATTTTAATTCTTCTACTTTAGCTTTAGGCACATGTTCCATTTTTTTCTCGCCTCCAAAGGCAATAGCTTCTTCACTAGCTTGATTTTCGTTAAAAAGGTTCTTGTTAGAAATTAAATCAATTTCAGTTTTAGAACTAGATTTTAGATTATTTTCAATTGTATCAATTGTTTCGTAATTGAAATTATCATCTTCATCCATATCTTCTAATTCTATTATATCATTAGAATCTGATTCAACCAAATTATCTTCAGCCAAATATATTTCTTCGTCTGGTATATATTCGTCTATACTTACTTCATCATTTTTTTCGGGAAAAGTTCCTAATGAATTATCAATTTCCAAAAATTCTCTAGAATCCACCAAATCATCATTTAAACTTGATAAATTTTTCTCAAGTTCATCTATATCTTTGTTATTTTTTAAATAATTAAATTCTATCTCGATATTTTTATTTTTTTTGTTTGAAAATGCTATATATGGTAAAACAATAAAAGGGAAAGGAATTGCTAGAATACAAAGAAATTTAGAACAACTATATTGCTTAGCAATACAATAAGTAGAGAAAATGAATGTTAAAACATTGATAAATGGAATAAAAAGTGTCCAATAGGGCAGTTTACATATTTTTAAATATTTTATTGCTCCATAGAAAGGAATTAGTGCATACCAATATTTTTGATATTTCTCTTTTTTAAAAATAAACATTACTGATACTATACAAATGAGAACTATAATACCACTTACTATGAGAAAAATTTTCAAATAGATATTCATTTGCAACCTCCTTGAAATAAAAAAACCCTATTCTAGAGTTTTTAAAAAGTTATATTACCGCTTTGCTCAGTGGGCATCGGTTCTTTTTTTTCTTCGATTTTCTCTCCGCTAAAATCCTGGCTCAATATATCTTGATTTGAAAACTCGTCATCAATTGGCTCAAATTTAATTGGATCTTCATCTAAAGTTATGATACGAGAAGTCGCTCTTGATTTTTTTTGCCCACCAGAAGTAGATACACTAGTATTTACTTCTAAGTTTTCTTGATTATAGTTCATAAAATCACGCTCCTATTTTAATGATATCATAAACTTCAAGAAAAATAATAAAAAAAAATAATATATACGATCGTTTTACAAACAAAAAGCACTTAGTTCTATATTGTTAATAAAAAAAATAAATGCTATAATTAATACAATAAAGGGTGATTGAAGTGATATTGGCGGTTATTAGCGGTAATAAGATTAAAAAAAATATTCTTCCTGAACAAAAAAATGGTAACTATCAAATAATTGATGGAAATCATAATATACTAGGTAATGTTGTCGCTAATAATAATGTTTGGTTTTTTTATGCCAGCGACGAGTACGAATTTTTTATCAACGGAGCAACTTCTTATTCAATCAAATTAGAGGAATTTTCTCAAGTAGAAATAAAAAAAAGAATTACTCATGAAACAATGATTATGTACGTATACTCCCTTTCGTCATGCGTTCAAATGGAACTTCAAACAAGAACTTCTAAAATCACTATTGGTAAAAATCCGGTATGTGATATATGTTATAACTCTACTTATACAAAGGATAATCACGCTCGATTGACTTATGAAAATAGTAGATGGTATTTAGAATGCGTAGAGGACTATGCCTATGTAAATGAGCGATTAGTCAAGAAAAAAAAAATAGAACATGGAGATATAATCTTCATTTTTGGTTTAAGAATTTTTTGTGTTTCAAATATTGTCATTATAGCTAATTTAGTTAAAACTAATCAGATTAAAATTAAGCAGGAGTCTTTTGACAATGCTAAAATACTTGCACAAGAACTAAATGAAAATGTTATGTCGTTAGAATCAGAATATGAATTATTCAATTCTAATGAAGAATTCACTCGATCACCAAGATTTCGAACATCAAATGAAAAAGTTGATATCAAAGTGGCAGCACCGCCTCAAGAACAAAGTCAAACAACTCCTCCAACAATATTAACAATTGGCCCACAGTTAACGATGATGTTAACGTCCGTTGTTAATCTTATGAATGTACTAACTCAGGTTGCCTCTGGAACAACAACCTTGGATAAAGTTTTGCCAAGCTTAATCTTGTCAATAATAACCATGACTAGTGCTTTAATGTGGCCGGCTCTAACAAGAAGATGGAATAAGCGAAACAAAAAGAAAAACGAACTCATAAGAATCAAAACATATAGAAATTATTTAAAAAGAAAAGATAAAGAAATTACAGAAATAATTGCAAAACAAAAACAAGTTTTATTGGAAAATAATAACTCCTTAGAAGAATGTCAACAAATAATATATCAAAAAAAGAGAAATTTATGGGAACGAAAAATAATGGATAATGATTTTCTTCAAATAAGATTAGGTACAGGCTTTGTTAAACCAGATATAAACATTAAATACGAAGAAGCAGAATTTCAAATTAAAGACAATATGCTTGAAGATGAATTAAAAGATTTAATTAAAAAATACGATTATTTAGAAAAAGCTCCGTTAAATACATCATTAGTAGAAAACTCAATAACCGCAATTGTAGGTAATCAAGGGTTGCTTAAATCTTTTTTTGAATCCATTATATTACAAATAATAACATTTCATATTTTTAATGAACTAAAAATAGTTATTTTTACAGATGAAAACAATGTAGACTCTTGGAATTATTTGAAATTTGCACCTCATTGTTGGGATAATCAAAAAGAATTTCGTTTTATTGGAGCAACAATGGAGGAAAAAAAGAAAATATCCACATACCTTGAAAATATCATAAAATCAAGGAAAGAAATAGCATATGGAGAAAATGGTAATGCTTCATCAAGCACAACTGGAGATTTATATAAGATGTTTAATCAATATTTTCTAATAATAATAGATAGTTATGAAAATGCCAAAAACATTGAAGCAATAAATGAAATATTAAATCTAAATGACAACTTAGGTTTTTCGTTACTTATTAAGAATAGTAGGATAACTAATTTACCAAGTCAGTGTTCAACTTTTATAAATATTGCCGAAGAAAAGAGCGGATTATTTAAGAATAACTTGGTTGAGTCAAACCAAAAACAGTTTGATGCAGATTTTAATAAAACGGTAGACATAGCAGCATGTGTTCAAAAAATAGCAAATATATATGTTAATATTCCAAAAGAATCTCACGAATTGCCAAAAAGTATCGGTTTCTTAGAAATGTATGGAATTGGAAATGTTGAGCAATTTAATTCGTTAGATAGATGGAAAAATAATAATCCTGTTAATAGTTTAGGAGTTCCAATCGGTATAGATCAAAGTGGAGAATTATTTTACATGGACATTCACGAAAAAGCATATGGACCTCATGGATTAGTAGCAGGAACGACAGGATCAGGTAAATCAGAATGGATAATTACATATATACTTTCTTTATGTGTGAATTTTTCTCCTCTTGAAGTACAATTTGTTTTGATTGACTATAAGGGTGGTGGACTTGCCGGTTCTTTTGTCAATGAAGAAACAGGGATGCGTCTCCCTCATTTAGTTGGAACAATAACGAATCTAGACAAATCAGAAATTCGTAGAAGTCTTGCATCTCTTGAAGCTGAATCCAAAAGACGTCAAAGAAAATTTAATGAAGCAAGAGATAAACTAAATGATAGTTCAATGAATATATACAAATATCAACAATATTACCGAAAAGGAATGTTAGACGAACCTTTATCACACCTATTTATTATTTCGGATGAGTTTGCTGAATTAAAATCACAGGAACCAGAATTTCTTGATCAGCTAGTATCAATCGCACGTATTGGAAGATCATTAGGGATTCATTTGATTTTAGCCACACAAAAACCTGCAGGAGTAGTTAATGAACAGATGTGGTCAAACTCACGATTTAAAGTTTGTCTAAGAGTTCAAGATAAGGCAGATTCTAATGATATGATTAAATGTCCTGATGCTGCTTATTTAAAACAAACTGGAGCTTTTTACTTACAAGTCGGTTTAAATGAAGTTTTCCAACTGGGACAATCGGCCTATGCAGGTGGGTTGTATAAACCTACGACAATAGTAAAGAAAAAAATTGACACAGCAGTAGAAATTCTATCTCGAGACGGAAGTGTCGTAGATACTATTGAAGAAAAAGCAGAAGAAAATACTACCATAACTGCTCATGGTGAGGAATTGCTAAATATTATCATGTATGTAATGAATTTATCAAAATCGCAAAATTATAACCCTAGAAGATTATGGCTAGATGCTATTCCTGGAATAATATATTCTGATATGTTAAAGAGTAAGTATTTATTTAACAGAATCCCTTTTGAAATAAATCCAGTAATAGGCGAATACGATAATCCGTATCAACAAAAGCAAGAGTTACTTAGATTAAACCTTAACGAAGGAAATACATTTATAACCGGTCTATCTGGTGGAGGAAAAGAAAATTTAATTCAATCAATGATATATTCAATCATTACGAACTACACTCCACAAGAAGTTGCAATTTATATCGCGGATTTAGGAGCAGAGACACTTGCTATGTTTGAAAATGCTCCTCATGTAGGTGGGGTAATTTATCAAAACGATAAAGAAAAAATGGAAAACATGGTTCGCTTTGCAAAAAAGGAATACAAAAACAGAAGAAAAAAATATCGTGAATTTGGCGGAAATTTTGCCAGCTATACCAAGTACAGCCAACAAAAAGATCAAATAATGCTATTTATAATTAATTCCATTGAAACATTAAAAGAAAACAATTTAGATTTATTTGATGATCTTTCAACATTGTTTCTAGAGTGCGCTAAATACGGAATAATATTTGTAGCATCGTCTACTGATAAAAATGTCTTTAGAAATAAAATACGTGAAGCATTCTCTCAAACTCTTTGCTTAAGATTAACTGATGATGATTACACTGGAGTTCTAGGAACAAAAGCCAAGGGAATAAAACCAAAAGACTTAAAGGGCAGAGGTCTAGTTGAAGTTAATGGAGAAATATTTGAATTTCAATCTGCATCAATTTTCCAAGAAGACAAGTTACAACAAGTAGTTAAGTCAATATGCCAAAAGCTAACAGATGCGTATAAAGTAAAAGTTAGACCTATCCCTATGATTCCAAAAACTATTAATCTTTCTAAGATTAACATTAATGGATTATCGTTAAGTAAAATTTGTGTTGGTTATCGAATAGAAACAATTGAACCTTATTTCATGAATTTACAAAAGAACTTTGGAACCCTTATTATTGCTCCTAAAAAATCCTCTTTAACTGAGTATTCAAAAGTTTTATATGGCGAATTAGAAAAAATAGCAAATGATAATGCACGAGTATATCTTTTTGACACTGAAGACTTGTTCAAAAGTGAAAGATATTCCAATATTAAATATGTAAATAGTGAAGAAATTGTTAATACCTTTAATAACTTAAATATTTATATAAAAGGTGAATTAGAAAAATATAATAGTTTAGAGAATAAAGGAGAATACAAAGCACCAAGAAGATCATTGATTGTTTTTCACGGGGCATCTTTGCTAAGCAAACAACTTGGAAGAGAACTGTATGGTGAATTAGAAAAAATAGTAGATACATCAAGAGAACTACAATTATTTGATTTTCTTGTATTAGATATTTTATCAAATTATAAAGACATTGGAAGAGATAAGCCATTCCAAAAAATTTGTCTTGATAGCAATGGTGTATTTATCTCAAATACTTATGACGGTCAAATGTTTGTAGAAATTAATTCTAGGGACATCAAAACACGAGATTCTTTATCAGACAACATGGGTTACATAGTAGAAAACGGAAAAGGGTACTTATCTCAAGTGTTACAATATACAGAAGCAGAAGAGGAGGAAGAAGAATGAAATATAAAGTAATGTGTGAAATAACATTTCCCTCCTTTGAAACAACAATAGATGTAACACTTCCCATTAATAAAACAGTCGGTTATACTTGCTCGATGTTAGATAAGTACATAATAGACAATCTTGATGCAACATACAAAATAAAACCCAATAGCATTCTAGTTAACAAAAAAACGGGTACAGTTTATGATAAAAACAAATTAATTGCTGAAACTGATATAAAAAACGGATGCAGTTTAGTATTTTATTGACAAATAAATACATAAAGTTTACATATACAATATACAAAAGTATTGAAGAATAATCGAAGGTTATGTTATATTCATAATATAAGAGAGGAGATAAAGAAAATATGGCACAATTACAACTACAACACGTTGTTACATTAGATGAAGCAGAATGTACAATGGAAAAAAAGCCTAGGGATTGGGATAAATTCTTATACGACAATAGTACAAACGGAGGAATCATAGATGCCCTAGACAGAGTTTACGACAATATTGGCAAATTTGAAACGGATATTTCAACAATGAAAACTAATGTTCAAAAAATCATCAATATGTACGATATTTGTCCAGTAGAGGATCAATTAAACAAATATTGTTCAAACCTTGATCATTTTAAGGAAAACATAACTAATTATTGTACACAGTTAAATCAAAAAATGGTTGACTCCGTAACAAAATTGATGGAAAAAGACGCAAGTTTTTCAGAGGATTTAGCAATGCTTAATGATTTGATTCAAAATAGCGATCTTTCTCAAGAATTTGAGTCAAGTGCAGCAACAGGAAGAGTTGCATAATTTTATGAAATTTTAAAAATAAAGAAAGGAAAATAGTATGTCAGCTACACAACAATCTAACTATGATTATAATCAAGTAATGGAGTTTATTCAAAATGAATATAACAATGCTTTAAGTACATTGCAAGAGGACTTAAAGAATCTTCGATTAGCTGTTGAGGCTTGCGAGGATTTATATCATGGAACTGCAGCAGGCGGTTTAAAAAGTGCATATAGTGCTATATACAATAATATAGGAAAGTCTAATGCTGCTGATGGAATTGATATATCAGGAAATGGATCATGGAAACCGGTTAACTCCTTAGCAGCTGCTGGAAATATTCTTTATACAATGGCTTATGCTGATAAAGAAACAGATGAAAACGGCGGAAACGCTATGACGTTAAGATAAAAATTCTTCTTTTTGAAGAATTTTTTTTTGTAAAAAAACTTAAAAAGTGTATTCTTTTTCTAAAAGTTAATTTATTCAAATAAAAAAGTCTCTCTAAAGAGACTATAACGTGTTACTAATATTTGCTTCTAAATTGTTAACATCAATATAATCATTAAATTTTGAATTCAATATATTATTTTGAATCATATTTTGTCCAGAAAATCCTCTATTAATGACATCCAGTAATTCATTTTTTGAAGCATTGGCTTCGCTCAAAGTAGATTCGGAAGATAAATGATTACTAATCCATAAATCTCCAATAAAACTAGATAAAGTGTTTTTATCTTCCATAGAGACACTAATTTGACCAGTATAAAATTCCGTTGAACATAACTCAATAAGTGTTACCATTTCAACAGCGTCATAGCTAGTTTTTGCATCAATAGCATCAATAAAAAAGTCAATGTTTGCACAAGTCATTTCGCTTGGTTCATAATTATCTAAGCAAGAAGTAATAGCCGTATAAATATTAGCTGTTCTTGGATATCCCATATTTTCTTTTAATTCATCGCTATATCTGTCTAAAAAAGGCCTTGTAGTAAAAACAACTGTCATTGCCTCTTCTGTGTATTTACCAAACACGTTATTGGCAAACTGGCACACTATGGTGTTACCACTTTTTTGAAATTTTCCTTCAGTACATCCGTGTCCAAGTTCATGTCTAAATATTAAAGAATCTAAGGTTCCTTCGGATAAATCTAGATTATCTTTAACAAGCATTGTATTGTACTCTGCGGAATATACTGCTAGAGTTTCATCATCTAATGTCCCATGAGTAGAAACTTTAATTTGCATATCTTTTATATTTTCGTAGAATACCCTCCAATCAATATTGGTGTAATAATCATCCATTGTATATACAAAATCAATTATAGAAGGTTTATATTTATCGTCTATTTTATCATTATTATTGATTGCAGCAATGATTTGCTCTAATGAAACATCCTTATAACCAAAGTATTTATCTAGAGCAATGTTGTTATAAATAATTATCTCGTTATTTTCTTTATCTTCGTAAAAGTAATTGCTTCTTATTGTACGGTCGTCATATCTGTACTCAATTTCATAGCTAGGTTCTTCTAAATCTTGCAATAGGTCTTCAACATTAGTATTCTTTTCTTGATTTATGTCTTCATCTGTACTTGTATTTTCCTGTTTGACTTCCTCTTCGTTTTCAACAGAAAACATATTAACTAATGTATTGGGCTCTATATTATATGTACTGCATAAATTTGATATAAATTTAGGAGAAAGCATTAAAATAGTTCCAGCAACTAGAACTCCTGCCCTAAATTTATATTTTCTTTTCTTTTTTTTATCCCTTTTAAATTTAAAAATGTTTTTTTCCTCGTAATTAAAAATCATTGCCAAGTTTAATACATCTTTTAAATCTGGGTAGTAAAGCTTATTATCCCTTGTTTCTAAGAATGCATATTTATGTTGATCATCTAAAAATACAAAAAATTTTTTCTCGTTATAAGTTATAGTTGATATCTTTCTATATTTCATACTATCACCTAATAGTATTATAACTAATTTTTTAATTGATTTAGATAACATTGTAAAATGTTTAATGCCTATTTACACTTTTTATTTGAAAAAATAAAAAATATGATATAATTAATACAATAGAGGAATGGTGTCTATGAGTGAATTAATAGGCTTTTGGAATGATAACGAATCCAGAATGATAAAATCCGCCATCAAACATAGTAGGTACAACTTAGATAATGCAAATTCTAGAGCTTCCTCTAGTCTAATTGATTTAAATAAGGCGATTAATAATATTTCCTACGATATGGAAAAAATATTAGAAAATTTGCGGAATCTTAGAAGTAAATATGATGGAGATGAAAAATATTTACTTAATTCAATAATTAGGGATATTAACAATTTTTTAGACACAGAAACTAAAGATATGAAAAGAGCAAGTATTATGCTAAATGAATCTTTAAATGAAGGTATAAAAAATATTGATGAAAGCATAGAAAGATTAAATTCTTTAATCTAAAAGGAGAGTATTTATGTCGAAAAGTTATAATTATGATGAAGTAATTGAATTTTGCAAAGCTGGAGGTCCCATTGATAATAGTTTAGCTCAACTACAAGAGGACTTAAAGAATCTTAGACTCATTACAGAACAATGCCAAGAATTATTTCACGGAGAGGGAGCATCTGGCATTTATAGCGCGTATGATACAATTTTTAAAAATATTGGATATGCAAATTCTGGAAGTTCTGTTGGTGCATGGGGTGTAGCAGCAAACATAAGAACTATAAATAGCAGTGTTTATTATAATGCTTTAAGAGATAAAGAAGCAGATGAACAAGGGGAAATTCAATAAAATTGAATTAGAAAAGAATAGAGGGAAAAGTATGGATAGCGGAATAAAATTAATCATTGAAGATGCAATCAAAAAAATAAGAAAGTTAGAAGAAGAAGCATTAAAAAGAGCAAAAGAAAATGAAAAAGATAAAATTAAAATAACTTCCTTATACTATCGTGTATTATTGGAATCAGGGATAAGATTTAGAGATGAAATAAATGATAAGGTAACCTTTATTCATCAAAATTCCTGTTTAGATCAAAAAGTAACCAAAGAGGGATATCTTGAAGAAACTGTTAGCGAATTGTTTAAAACAGGTAAAAGGGTTGAATTATCAGAAGATCCTTTCTTAGAAAAAAGCAAAACAGGAAAAAGAATAGAACTAGATAGAGATCCTGATAAAAAAAGTTTCAGTACAGGTAGAAGAGTAGAAATGGATAATGATCCTAAAAAAATTCTAATATTTGCAACAGGTAAGAGAATTGAATTAAATGAAGAACCAATTTCATACAAAACTGCAACAGGAAAAAAAGTAGAACTAGATAGTGATCCTTTAACTTATAAAACGGGAAATAAAATAATACTAAACGAAAATCCTGTGTCAATAACTACAAAAACAGGACGTGTAATAGAATTAGAAAAAGAACACGCTGAAAAAAATACAGGGAAGAAAATTGAATTAAAGAAAGATCCAGTTAACTTTAAGTTTGATATTTCAGATGAGCAAGACATCATAGATGAAGATTTTGATTCAAGATTGGATTTTACATTTGAAAGTTAAAATTTATGTTTACACATTAGGAAAAGAACTAATTCGATTTTGAATTAGTTTTTTTATAGGAGGTACCAAATGGACTTAAAAGGAGAATTAATAGGAACTTGGGATGAAACAGAAGCAAGTATGCAAAAGCAAGCTAAGGGAGATTATCCAACGTTTGTATACGATAATTCAACAGCAGGCGGAATTTTGGAAAGTATGTCAACTTTTTTTCAAACGATAAAGAAGATAGAAAATACGGGAAATACGGTCATAGCAAATATAAATAGATTGAAAGAATTATATACAGAATTTGGAGAAGTTTTACCAACTTTAGATAGTATATGTGGAAATTTAACTAATAATATTCAGGCAATAAAGAATTGTAATGAAAATATCATAAAAAATCTAGAATTAGCAGTAGCCGAAGCAATGAAAAAAGATGCTGCATTTGCGGAAGACTTGGGAATATTAAATCAACTAATGAGTGAAGAAGGAATAAATCCAACAGTAGATATAAGTGCACAAAATGCAAGTTCAGATCCAGCACCTCAAGTTGAGCAACCGGTAGAAGGATCAAGTCAATCAACATACACAGTATCAAGCGGAGACACCTTAAGCAAAATAGCAGCAGCTCATGGAACGACAGTAGCCGCAATAGCAGCAGCAAATGGATTAAAAGATATAAACAAAATAGGAGTAGGACAGCAATTGATAATACCAAATGGAAGTGAAACTCCATCACAAACT
>ERZ777305.2902-NODE-2902-length-13032-cov-3.332049_pt1 | contig 13032 bp, 14 predicted proteins | sample MGYA00374965_ERZ777305 | MGnify/ENA primary metagenome ERZ777305 (study PRJEB29328, sample SAMD00013331) | mouse gut metagenome | study: EMG produced TPA metagenomics assembly of the Metagenome analysis of fecal microbiota from mouse which was promoted...
GGCGGGTATATCTCTCTGGACGGCCACACCCGGCTTGCCGCCGCCATTGACGCGGGGTATAGCGAAGTGCGCGCATTCATTGATGAGGACCCGCCGCCTGTAGAGGGCTTTGTGGCAGAGGCAAGAAAGCGCGGGATTTATACGCCCTATGATATGCGGCGTGTAACTCATGACGAGTATGAAGTGCTGTGGAACAAGTTCTGCGACGACTATTTTGCAGAGACAGGAGCCCTTAGAGATAATTCTGCGCAAGAGCCTGTAGTTTTATGAAGGAGTCATGGAATGCCGAAAATTCGTGTGCTGGATAAACAGGTGGCCGAGCTCATCGCCGCCGGCGAGGTGGTGGAGCGACCCTCGGCAGTGATAAAGGAGCTGGTGGAAAACTCAGTGGACGCGGGGGCCACGGTCATCACCGTGGAGATACGCCGGGGCGGCGTCACATATATGCGAGTCACGGATAACGGCTGCGGCATAGCGCCGGAGGACGTGCCCACCGCCTTCCTGCGCCACGCCACAAGCAAGGTGGCGGGGCAGGAGGACCTGAACGCTATAGGCACCCTGGGCTTTCGGGGGGAGGCCCTGGCCTCTATTTCGGCGGTGGCCCATGTGGAGCTATTTACCCGGGCCGAGGGGGAAGCCGTTGGCGTCAGGTATGCCTGTGGCGGGGAGGAGGAGCCGGAGCTTACCGAAGCGGGATGCCCGGGGGGCACGACCCTTGTGGTGAGGGACCTGTTCTTCAACACCCCGGCGCGGATGAAATTCCTGAAAAAGGACGTGACAGAGGGAAATTCCGTGGCGGGTATTCTGGACAAGCTGGCTATGTCCCACCCGGAGATATCCATACGCTTTATCCGGGACGGCAAGGAGCAGCTGCACAGTCCCGGGGACAGCAAGCTCTCCTCGGCAGTATACGCCGTCTGCGGCAGGGAGTTTTCCTCCACGCTGATACCTGTGGATTACCGGCTGGGGCATGTAAAGGTACGGGGCTTTATCAGCGCCCCCGCCGGGTGCCGCCCAAACCGCAGTATGCAGAATTTTTTCATAAACGGGCGCTTTATCCGCAGCCGAACGGCCATGGCGGCCTTGGAGGAGGCCTATAAGGGCTCCATTATGGCGGGAAAATTCCCCGCCTGTGTGCTGCATTTAGAGGTAGCCTGTGAGGCGGTGGATGTGAATGTGCACCCGGCGAAGCTGGAGGTGCGCTTTGTCAACGAGCGGCCCATATTCGACGCGGTGTACCACGCCGCGCGCTCGGCGCTGAACGCGGGGGACAGGCCCAAGGAGATGGAGCTGAAAAAGCAGCCTGTGTCGCCCTATGCGCCTGTGCCGGAAAAGAAGGAGCAGCTGACGTTTTCGACCGCAAAAAGCTTCAACCAGCCGCTTTTCCTGCACGACAGCGGAGCCGAAGAGCCCAAGGTACCCGAGCTCCCAAAGGCAATAAAGCGGGTATTTGAGACAGCTCCAATGCCAGTGTTCAGGACAAGGCAAATTGACATAGAACCGGGAGAAAACTCGGCCGCAAAGCCGGAGCCCGGACAGTCCCTCTCACCGCAGGACTCGCCTCTGCCCCCGCCGGAGCGCGAGGAGCCCCCGGAGGAAAAGCCAAAGCCGATAGTGTCCGAATTTTCCTCGCGCATAATCGGCGAGGCCTTTGGGACTTATATTATCGTAGAGTACGGCCCGGACAAGCTCATGCTTATCGACAAACACGCCGCCCACGAGCGGCTGCTCTATGAGCGGCTGAAGGCCGACCGGGGTGGCTGCGAGGCCCAGGCTCTTTTGGAGCCGGTGGCGGTGAGCCTGGACATGGACGAATATTCCGCCGTGCTGGCCCATGAAAAGGAGCTTTCAGAGGCCGGGTTCCAGGTGTCGGACTTCGGTGCGGGCACGGTGCTGGTGCGCTCGGCGCCGCTGCTGCTGGAGGGCGGGGACGCGGCGGCTGCCGTGATGGAAATCGCCGGGTACCTGGCAAGCTTCAAGACGGAGCTTGCTACGGAGCATATGGACTGGGTCTACCACAACGTGGCGTGCCGGGCCGCCATAAAGGCCGGAGACCACACCAGCCGCCAGGAGCTTATCTCCCTTGCGGCGGAGCTGGAGAGGAACCCCCAGGTGCGGTACTGCCCCCACGGCAGGCCGGTATACATTCTGCTTAGCCGGCGGGAGATAGAGAAACAATTTGGGAGAGTATAATGGCGGAGAAACCTATTGTTATCGCGGTCACAGGGCCCACGGCCACGGGAAAGACGGCTTTGGGCATTGAGCTTGCGAAAAAGTTTAGCGGCGAGATAGTCTCCTGCGACTCTATGCAGGTATATAAAGGGCTTAAAATAGGCACAGCCCAGCCGGAGGAGGGCGAGCTTTCACAGGTCAGGCACCACCTTATAGGATTTCTTGGGTGGGAGGAGAATTTCAGCGTATCCGACTATGTAAAGCTGGCGGGAGAGACTATCGGAGAGATAGACAGCCGGGGAAGGCTGCCGGTGCTGGTAGGGGGCACGGGGCTATACGCCCGCTCCCTGCTTCGGGGCTTCACCTTTACGGAGGAGTGCAGGGACGACAACCTTCGGGCTAAGCTTTTCTCAGAGGCCCAGAAGCTGGGTCCCGATGAGATGCACCGAAAGCTTGCGGAGCTTGACTCGGTATCAGCAGAGGAGATACACCCCAACAACTTAAAGCGCGTACTCCGGGCGCTGGAATACTGTATACTTTCAGGGGAGCCCTTTTCCCGGCAGACGGAGAGGTCAAGACAGGCCGAGGGGCCATATAGGTATGTGATGATCTGTCCTGTGTTTAGGGACCGCCGGCGCTTATATGAGCGCATAAACGCCCGTGTGGACAGGATGCTTGAAAAGGGACTATTAGAGGAGGCGCAAAAGCTCTACAGCTTTTGCAAAAGCGCCCCAAAGCCGCCCACCGCTGCCCAGTCCATTGGGTATAAGGAGCTTTTTCCGTACTTTGAGGGGCAAATAGCTCTTGAGGAGGCTGTGGAAAATATCAAACGTGAGAGCCGCCGCTACGCCAAGCGCCAGCTTACATGGTTTGCCCGGGAGCCGGAGATCCGATATCTGTATATGGACGGGCTTTGCGGCACAGACGCGGCCCTGGAGGAGTGTATGAAAATACTGGAAAGCTGTGAGTTTTATACTGAACTCAGCTTGAGGGAAGGAGGGGGCGCCCATTGAAGAACCGAAAGCTGTATGCCGCCGCCGTTATAACCATATCGCTGCTGGTGCTCCTCTCAGTGGCTTTCAGCGCCGTTAACCGCCGGGCGGATTCCTTTACAAACAACAGCCTTGTGACGGAGGAGGCCCTTTACGGCGAGGTGGTGGACTCCATACAGACCCAGGGCTTTGCCGTTCGTGAGGAGAGCCTAATAAGCCCCAACTATACCGGGGTGCTGAACTATCGCGTGGCAAACGGCGCGCGTGTTTCCAAGGGCGGGGTGATAGCCGATATTTTTCAAAGCGAGAGCGACGCCGCCGCCCAGAACATGGCGGACCGCATAGAAAGGGAGATACAGAGCCTGTCGGCCCTTTCCCGGCCGCTGGACGCCTATGTGTCGGCAAGCGCCGCCCTTGGCGAGCAGATATACGAGGAGCTGGGCAGCGTCGTGCTGGACGTACAGCGCGGTGATTTCTCCAGCGTTGCCAATACTAAAGAGGCGCTGCTTCTGTCTTTAAGCCGCAAGCAGGTGCTTTCAGGCCAGGAGAGCCATGAGGACTATGCCCAGCGGGTGAAGGAGCTCAGAGCGGAAAAGGAATCGCTGACCACGGACCAGGCGACGAATTCGATCAAGGCCCCCGTCTCCGGATGCTTTGTCACCTTCGCGGACGGCCTTGAAAAGACGGTATCAATAGACGAGGTGAAAAAGCTGACCCCCGAAAAGCTGGAGAAGCTGTTTGCCCTGGAGGGCAGGGATCTCCCCGAACAGTATATTGGCAAAATATGCGAGGATTTCAAGTGGTACATGGCCTGCCTGTTTGACGAGGATTCTATGGGAAAGTTTGACGGCGTGGAGGACGTGACCCTGGATATCCCATATGCCAGCACGGCCACCATCCCGGCCAGAGTGGTGGCAAAGAACCGGGACGTGGACACGGGTAAGACGGCGGTGGTCTTTGAGTGCACCTATATGGACGCGGACCTGGCCGCTGTGCGCAACGAAAATGTGCAGGTGAATGTGAGAACATATTCCGGCGTGCTAGAATACGAGGAGAAAGACAAGGACGGAAATACGGTTACCAAGGTAAAGGAAAACGTCAAGGGCGTTTATGTGGTCTATGGCGGCCGGCTGGAATTTGTGCAGGTGTTCTCGGAAAAAGACGTTAACGGCTACGCGGTATGCAAGCTGGAGCTTAGCGAGGACGAGCAGGAGAACCTGGTGACGGACCATACTATACGTATGTATGACCAGGTAGTAGTGGGAGGAGTTGACCTTTATGACGGAAAGATCGTTCGCTGAACGCTTTGGGGCGTTCGACAGGAATTATCAGGAGATACTGGAGAAGATCGCCCGGGCGGCGGAGCGCTCTGGAAGAAGGCCCGAGGACATTACCCTGCTGGCCGCCACAAAGACCGTGCCGGTAGAGGTGATAAACCATGCCATAGCAAGGGGGCTCAGGTGCCTTGGGGAAAACCGGGTGCAGGAGCTTCTGGACAAATATGACCGTCTGGATAAAGAGGAGTGCGACCTACAGTTTATCGGCCAGCTGCAGACCAACAAGGTCAAGTACCTTATTGGCAAGGTCAGCTGTATCCAGTCGGTGGGCAGCGTAAAGCTGGCCCGTGAAATATCACGGCTTTGTGAGAGGGAGGGCCTTATAATGGAGGCGCTCGTTGAGGTGAACATCGGCCGGGAGGAGAATAAGGGCGGCACCCTGCCGGAGGAACTTGTGGAATTTATCGATGAGATACGCGCTTTTCCCGGCCTGCACGTCAAGGGACTGATGGCTATACCCCCAATATGTAGTGACAAAAAAATTCTTTACCGCTATTTTACGGCAATGGAGCAATATTATGTTGACATCCGGGCGAAAAGCATGGATAATGTAGATATGGTATGTCTTTCTATGGGGATGTCCTCCGACTTCCCCGAGGCCATTGAAAGCGGCGCGACGATGGTTCGCGTGGGCTCGTCGCTGTTCGGAGCGAGGGCGTAACAATAAGGGAGGTTCGTTTGTATTATGGCAGGGCTGATGGATAAGCTGCAGAGGATGTGGAATCCGCCGGAGGATGAGTACGAGTACGACGACTATCCGGAGGAGACAGAGACCGAGCCCGAGGAGAGCCAGGATTACGGCTCTTCCCGGGAGGAATCCCGGCGGGCGGCGCCGGTGTCGTCCTTTTCGTCGTTCTCCAGCTATACGCCAAGGGAGAATAATGTAAGGGAGTATTCAACGGCCAGGGCTTATACCCCAAGGGAGCAGAGCCCGGGCAAGGTGGTCAATATAAACGCAAAGACCCAGCTTCAGGTGGTGGTCCGAAACCCGGTTTCCTTTGGCGAGGAGGTGCGCTCTATAGCCGACGAGCTGCTGCGCCGCCACACGGTGGTGCTGAACCTGGAGAAGACCGATAAGGAGACCTCCAGGCGCATCGTGGATTTTCTCAGCGGCGTGGCCTATGCAAATAACGGCAAGATAAAGCGCATAGCCACCTCCACCTTTATCATCACCCCGTATACCGTGGACCTGACCGGCGACGACGTGCTGGACGAGCTGGAAAGCAACGGGCTGTATTTCTAACATGGGCGGAGAAAGAGAGCTTCTCCTTGCAAAGCTGAGGGACGCTGTAAGAACCGCCCGGCGCAGGCCCTGCTTTCTTGGCTTTCTTGACGAGAGTCAGGCGGCTTTCTGCCGGGAGGCCCTTCGCAGGGAGCCGGGGGAGTATCTGCTTTGGGGCGGTTATGAGGGAGCCGAGAGGGTCATGGCCGGGTTTTTCCCGGACTATATGGAGCCCGCTTATGAAGATTTTCCCATTTCCGCCCTGACCTTCAGCTACCGCCCGGGAGATAAGCTCTCCCACAGGGATTTTTTGGGGTCCTTTATGGGGCTGGGCATTGAGAGAAGCGTAATAGGCGACCTCCTGGTGGAGGAGGGCCGCACAGTGGCCTTTGTCAGGCGGGAGATGGAGCGGTATTTTTTAGAGAGCCTTCGGAAAATAGGCCGGACAGGAGTAAGGATAACAGCCGGATATCAGGGACCGTTGCCAGTCCTTCGGGAGTATAAGGATATCAGCGGCGTTATAGCCTCGGACCGGCTGGACTGCCTCGCGGCGCTCTTATGCCGCACAAGCCGGGAAAAGGCCGCAAGGCTTATCGCTTCTGGGGCCGTGCTGGTGAACCATCAGGAGGTCCTCAGCGTGGACCGGCGGCTGGAGGAGCGGGACATTATCTCCGTTCGTGGGCACGGGAAATTTATATTGGACTCTTTCGGGCCCTTGACCGGCAAGGGCCGGCTGACCGTTAAATGTAGGAAATATCAATAGGGGAGGAACTTCCAGATGCTGACGGTAAAGGAAATCAATGAGGTGAGCTTTGGGAAAGCGGGATTCTCCGGCTATAAGCCGGAGGATGTGGATAATTTTATCGACATGGTGGCCGCTTCTTTCCAGGAGCTGCTGGCAGAGAGGGACGCGGCGGTAAAACAGGCCGGGGAGCTGGCCGCGCTGAACACTGAACTGGCCGCCAAGAACTCGGACGCCCAGCGCAAGCTCTCTGTCCTGGCCCAGAAGATCGAGACTTACCGCACGGACGAGGAGGGGATCAAGGAGGCCATCATCAGCGCCCAACGTATGTCCAAGGCCATGGTGAAGGAGGCCGAGGAGAAGGCCGCGGGCATAGTCAGCGACGCCCGGGCCCAGGCAGAGGCAAAGCTTCTTGAGGCCAACGAGGAGGCCCGCAAGATCACTCAGAACGCCGAAAGCGACGCGGCAAAGGCCGCCAAGGAATATTCACAGATGGCGGACACGAAGAAGACCGAGCTTGAGGAAATCAAGAAGCAGGTGACGGCTTTCCGTTCCTCGCTTTTGGAGATGTATAAAAAGCATCTGGAGTGTATAGACCATATACCCACCTTCAGGCAGAAGGACGAGCCGGAGCCCGAAAAACCGGCGGCCGTACCCCAGCCGGAGCCTGTTGCGATTCGTGAGCCGGAACCTATAAAGACCGCGGAGCCTCTGTATGAACTTCCGCCGGAGGAACCTGTTGTGGAGGCAGAAGCGGAGACAATAGCGGAACCTGCGCCGGAGCCAAGACATATGCTGCCGGTGCAGGAGTACAGGGAGCAGCCCGCCCCGCGCCAGCCCCAGCCCCCAAGGACAGTGAGGGAAAGGCCGGCTCCCCAGCCCTCCCGGGGCGCGCCGCGAGAGGGGACAGGGCGGCAGGAGCAGTCACAGATACGCACGCTGAACGACACGTATAATTACGTCCAGGAGCAGCTGCAGCCCTCCCGCCTGCCGGAGAGCTATCTGGAGGACAATGACCTGAGCTCAGTGGGCATCGACCTGAACGCCCACTCCAATATCCCCGAAGCGCTGCGCCGGGAGAAGAGCACAAATTACAGCAACCTTCCCTTCGGAGACGGCATTGACGTGGACGGAAGGAAGCGCAGGCGGTGAGATGCTTGAAAGGAGAGAACCTTGAGTAAAAAACTGGGAAGGGTGCTGCTCATTATGGCGTCAGCCGCCCTTATCGTTGTGGACCAGGTCACGAAACACCTGGCGGCTACCCTCCTGCGGGAGGGCGCGGGCGGGTCCGTGACAGTCATACCCGGGCTGCTGGAACTCAGATATCTTGAGAACACGGCCGCCGCCATGGGCCTGTTTGATGGGCTGATATGGCTGGTCATGGTTCTAAGCGTTCTTGTGGCTATAGGCATAATTGCGGCGGTATTCCTCTATAAGGAGCACACCTGGGCAAGCTATACGGCGGCTATGCTGCTGCTTGCGGGCGGTGTGGGGAATTTAATTGACAGGATAATAAATTTGGGGCCCACAGGCGAGCGTTTCGTGGTGGACTTTATCCATGTGCTGTTTTTTCCCTATATATTCAATTTTGCTGACTGCTGTGTGACGATCGGAGCGGTCTTTTTGGTGATCCATTTCATAATAGGAGCCCGGCGGGAAAAGCAGCTTGCCGAGCAGGAGGGCTGAGGGCTATGGTTCAGGCTGGGGAGGAGCTCACGCTTATAGTGGAGGACGCGTCCCTGCGGCTGGATAAGCTGCTGGCCCAGCGGCTCGAGGGCATGAGCCGCTCCGCCCTTCAGAACCTGATTTCCGGGGGCTTTGTAACGGCGGGGGGAAAGGCTTTGGCCAAAAGCGCAAAGCTTTCTCCCGGGCAGGCCGTCACAGTGACTCTGCCCCCTTTGGCGGAGCCGGACGTTTTGCCGGAGGATATCCCCCTTGATATCGCCTATGAGGACGAGGACCTGCTGGTGGTAAATAAGCCTAAGGGCATGGTAGTGCACCCCGCGCCGGGGAACTATACCGGCACCCTGGTAAACGCCCTTGTGCACTACTGCGGGGAAAGTCTCTCCGGGATAAACGGTGTGCTGCGCCCGGGGATTGTGCACCGCATTGACAAGGATACCAGCGGCCTGCTCTTGGTGGCAAAGAACGACATGGCCCATAGGGGATTGGCCGGACAGATACAGGCCCACAGCCTCAAAAGGGAGTACCGGGCCGTGGTATATGGCGGCTTCAGGGAGGATAAGGGCACCGTGGACGCGCCCCTAGGCAGGAGCCCTGCCGACCGCAAGAAAATAGCGGTCCTTCATAACGCCCCGGGGGCCCGGAAAGCCGTTACGCATTTTTTCGTGGAGGAGCGGCTCCCGGGGTTCACCTATCTGCGCCTGCGGCTGGAGACGGGCCGCACCCATCAGATACGGGTGCACATGGCCTATACCGGCCACCCTGTGGCCGGGGACCCGGTGTACGGCCCAAAAAAGGTCATCACCGAGCTGCAGGGCCAGTGCCTTCACGCGGGGCTCTTGGGCTTTGTCCACCCCAGGACGGGGGAGTATGTCGAGCTTTCGGCAGAGCTGCCGGAATATTTCAGCAGGTTTTTACACAAGCTTCACAGTAAGGAGTATGAGCTATGATAGAGATACTGCCAATGCAGGACAGAGAGCGGGAGAGGGAGATTCTCAAGGGGATAAAAGGCGCAGGACCCCAGGCAAGGGTACTGGCTATGTGCGAACGGGGACAGACTCTTGGCACAGCGGCGCTGGAGCTGGAGGGCTCTGTGCTGCGCATCTTACAGCTGACTGCGGAGGACTATGATTTTTCAGAAGCGCCCAGAGGTGAGACCGTGTTCCTTCTCGACTCACTTATGCGTTCCGCCGCGTCATATGGGGAGAATTTCGGGGCCGTAAGCATCGAGACGGCTTTCCCGGATTTCTTTGGCTTTTTCAGGTCCAGGGGCTTTGACTGCGACGACACCCATGCCTTTACGCCCATGAGCACTATTGTAAAATACGAGTTCCACTGACCTGATACCTGCGGCCCTTGCAGAGGGACCCGCGGGTTTTTTCTTAAAAAAGTATGAAATCTTTGAAAATCAGTTGCATTGAAGCCTTGGAAATGGTAAAATTTCTTGGTTAGGGGTTTATAGTAAAACAGACAGAAGGAGAACCGCAGATATGCTAAAAAGTATGACAGGCTATGGCAGAGGAGAGGGTATAGTAGAAACGCGGCATATCGTGTTCGAGCTAAAGTCCGTGAACCATAAATTTTTCGAGATTAATCCCAGGGTCACAAGGGGATACCAGTTTTTAGAGGACAGGCTCAAGACCTATCTGCACGAGCGCATATCAAGGGGCAAGGTGGACCTGTTTTTACAGATAGAGAACCTTGGGGAGTCGTCGGTGGAGGTAGAGGTAAACCACTCCCTGGCGGCGGGGTACTATAGGGCGCTTTCGGAATTGCAGGAGCGCTACAGCCTTCCCGACGGCCCAAGCCTGGAGCTGCTCTGCCGCTACCAGGACATATTCATCGTGCACAAGGCCCCTGAGGAGGAGGAGACCGTCTGGCGGCAGGTGCTGGAGATTGCGGCCCCCACGGTGGATTCCTTCCTGCGTATGCGCGAGGCCGAGGGCGAAAGGCTTAGGGCCGATATCATGGAGAAGGCCGGGAATATCCTGTCCCTGGTGGATAAGGTAGAGGAGCTGGCCCCGGGCACGGTGGCCGAGTACCGGGAGAGGCTGCAGGGCAGGATACAGGAGCTTCTCTCTGACAGCAGGTTTGACGAGCAGCGGGTCCTTACGGAGGTGGCGGTCTTTGCGGACAAGGTGGCGGTGGACGAGGAGACCGTGCGCCTTCGCAGCCATTTTGCCCAGCTTGAAAAGCTTGCAAATTCCGACGGCCCTGTGGGAAGGAAGATAGACTTCCTGGTGCAGGAGATGAACCGCGAGGCCAATACCATCGGCTCCAAGTCACAGAATACCGAGATAGCCTACCTGGTGGTGGATATAAAATCGGAAATAGAAAAGATCAGGGAACAGGTACAGAATATTGAGTGACGGCAGGGAGAGGGGCGGCAGCATATGAAGCTTATAAATATCGGCTTTGGCAATATGGTTTCGGCGTCAAAGGTGGTGGCCGTGGTCAGCAACGAGTCGGCCCCCATAAAGCGCATGGTGCAGGACGCCAAGGAGCGGGGCGCCGTTATCGACGCCACCTTTGGAAGGAAGACAAAGGCCGTGATAATTATGGACAGCGGCAGCATTGTGCTGTCGGCCATTATGCCGGAGACAGTGGCCGGGCGCTTTAACGGCCGGGAGGATATGGGAGGGGAAGAAAATGAGTAGAGGGATTTTGCTGGTGGTGTCCGCGCCCTCCGCGGGCGGCAAGGGGACCATACTGGGGGAACTGTTTAAGCGGGACGGGAACCTCAGGATGTCCGTCTCCGCCACCACCCGCCGGCCCCGGGAGGGCGAGGAGCACGGCAAGCATTACTATTTCATCAGCCGCGAGGAGTTCCGGGGGCTTATCGACAGCGGGAGTATGCTGGAGTACGCCGAATATGTGGGAAACCTGTACGGCACGCCCAGGGGGCCCGTTGAGCAGTGGCTCTCCGAGGGGCACGACGTGGTGCTGGAGATAGAGGTGCAGGGCGGGGCCCAGATCAAAAAGCTGGCGCCGGACTGTGTGTCGGTATTCATCACGCCGCCGTCTATGGTGGTGCTGGAAAAGCGCCTGCGGGGCCGGGGCACGGAGAACGAGGAGACCATCAGAAAGCGCCTTGAGACGGCCCGCCGGGAGCTTCCACAGGCGGAAAACTATGATTATGTGGTTATAAACGACCGCCTGGAGGACGCTGTTGACGATATGCAGGCTATACTGCGCAGTGAAAAGCTGCGGTATATGAGAGATCCAGACTTTATAAAGGGATTATTAGCCGGCCCGAAGGCATAGCCTATAAGGCAGGCTGAATAAAACTATTTGTGAAAGGAACGTGTTGCAGGTATGCTAAAACCATCCGCGAATATTATCAAGACTCCGCATATGAACCAGTATTCCCTGGTTATCGCCGTGGCCAAACGGGCCCGGCAGATTTCCGAAAAGGCGGAGAACGAGGGGGTCAAGCTTATTGACAAGCCGGTGGACATGGCTGTGCAGGATTTTATTCAGGAGCGCTACCGTATCGTCGAGCCGGAGAACCCAGAGGAGGAATGAGCACGCTTGCCCGAATAGCGGTGGAAAATGCGGTTTATCATTTTGATAAGCTGTTCACCTATCTGGTGCCCGAGGAACTTTACAAGACGGTACGGCCCGGCGTGCGTGTGACGGTGCCCTTTGGAGCGGGGAGCCGCGAGAGGGTGGGCATGGTGTTCGATCTGGACGGCCAAGAGGGCGAAGGCATAAAGACGGTTTTATCCGTGCTGGACCGCGAGCCTGTCCTGGACCGGGAGGGCCTTGGGCTGGCTCTATGGATGAAGAACAGGTACTACTGCACCCTTTTCGAGGCGGTCAAGCTGATGATCCCGGCGGGGCTGCACTTCAGGCTGAAGGACAACTATGTGCTAAGCGCCGGCTTTACCGACTTTGACCGGGAGAACTATGACGGACTGTCCTGGCAGATAATCATGGCCCTTCGCTCCCACGGCCGGGCGATGCCCATGGAAAAGCTCTCGGCGGCTCTGGGCATAACCCGGGACTGCCCGGAATTTAAGGCCTTACAGGCCGGGGGCGTTGTATGCCGGGTAAACCTTGCCATGAACCGGGTAAAGGACGCCGTCTCCAAGATGGTGCGTCCCATACCGGGCTTTGACGGCAGGCTGACCCCCAGGCAGAGGGAGGTGTACGGTGTGCTCTGCGACGTGGGCGAGGTCTCTGAGAAGGAGCTGTGCTATTTTACCGGGGCATCTCCGGCGGTAGTCAAGGCCCTCTGCGAAAAGGGCGCGGCGGAGGTATTCCAGTACGAGATCTACCGGCGGCCCGAGGCCCTTGCCGCGGAGGAGGACAATGATGATCTGATACTGTCCGAAAGCCAGCAGAAGGCGCTGGAGGAACTGACCGAAGAATATGAGAACGCCAGGGAGGGCAGCCGCTGCGCCCTGCTGTACGGTGTGACAGGCAGCGGCAAGACCTCAGTGTACCTTAAGCTTATAGACCATGTGCTGGCAAAAGGCCGGGGCGTTATCGTGATGGTGCCGGAGATATCCCTGACCCCACAGACCCTGCGCCGGTTCCAGAGCCGCTTCGGGGATCAGGTGGCCGTGTTCCACAGCGGCCTGTCCCTGGGCGAGCGCATGGACGAGTGGAGGAGGGTGCGGCAGGGCAGGGCCAGGATAGCGGTGGGGACCCGCTCGGCGGTTTTTGCGCCGGTGCAAAAGCTGGGCCTTATCGTCATCGATGAGGAGCAGGAGCACACCTATAAGTCTGAAGCCAGCCCCCGCTACGACGCCAGGGAGGTGGCCCGCTACCGCTGCGCCAGGTCCGACGCTTTCTGCCTGCTCTCGTCGGCAACGCCCTCGGTGGAGACCTTCCATATGGCCCGGGAGGGGAGGTTCCGCTTTCATAAGCTGGAGGACC
>ERZ777305.2904-NODE-2904-length-13024-cov-4.462102_pt1 | contig 13024 bp, 13 predicted proteins | sample MGYA00374965_ERZ777305 | MGnify/ENA primary metagenome ERZ777305 (study PRJEB29328, sample SAMD00013331) | mouse gut metagenome | study: EMG produced TPA metagenomics assembly of the Metagenome analysis of fecal microbiota from mouse which was promoted...
TCTGCTTCTCTTTGCAGCGCATTTGTAATATATCAGTTTAATTCGCTTTTGTCAACTTAAATCTATTAAGTTTTCAAAATATCTAAACTTATATATATACATTTCTGTTGCATTACCCGCAACATAAATCCCATTTTATATCTTTTTTATCATATTGTCAACATGTTTTTGTCAAAAAAATCGACAAATTTGTCATTTATTTCATTTTATTGACAAAAAAGATAAGTAAAGCTGTTTTTTTCCTTTGTTTACAGCTATTATAATATATTAATCTATTCCCAAAAAAGAACATAAAAAAAAGAAAAAAACAATTTTTTTCTTTTTTTAACACTCTCAACTATACATTTTTTTATTTAAATCAAGACCAAGCAACTGTAACTTAATGACAATCTGCTTGATTTCACTATCACTAATTCCTATTTCCTTTAATTTTTTGCGATTTAAAACCCATAAATCCTCTATCTTACATATATTATTTTTCTTAAGAAGATTATTGGTTTCTTTATCAAGTTCCAAAACTGATATACTTTTTTCTATATTGCTATTATACTTTTTCATTCAATATCCTCCCAAACTATATTATACATAGATTAAACACCTAACATTTAATAATTATAACACAAAAAAGGATATTTAGGGCATGCCTTTTTCTAAATTTTATATTGTTTTTGAATCCATTTAATGTCCTCTATTGCCTTATCAACATTAAAAAATCCATTGCCAACAGGGTAATAGACACTGAAGACCTCATAATCCTTATCATTAACTTTTAATATATGTTTTTCTTTGCGAACTTCCGATACACTAATTTTTTTATTCAAGACAATACTACTAACTTGATTGCCAAAGAGAATAATTACCTTAGGATTTATTATTTCAAATTCCTTAAGTAGCAACTTCTTATATTCCAAGAAGACAGCATCTTTCAAAGGTCGCGCATCCACCTGTGTACACTTGCCTAAATTAGTTATAAAATACCTGTGTTTTTTAACATTATCATATACCCTTAAAGCAAAATCTTCCGTCCACTCACTTCCCTTAATTTTTCTAATTTCCCCAAAGATATCTTCATCTAATAAACCTAGTTGATAAAATAAAGTCCATATATTTTTTGTTCCTATCCAAGGCGAATGAATTCCCTTCCAATCACTAAATGAAGAGATGTTTTTTCCCGTAGGATTCATAAAGACAAAACAAATATCGGGATTATCACTGCAACCACCATTATAAATTGAATGCAATTCTGGAGCTCCATACTTTAATTGTAATTTATCATATTCTCTATTCAAATCTTCTAGCTTCATAACTCTTACCTCTTTTTTCCAATATACCAAAATAAATGATAAAAAAAAAGAGATATTGCTAAAGTACCTATAGCTTTATCCCTATATCACTTTTTGAAATTTCTTTATAATCTAAGGGCTCCACATTTGCTGACTTAAAAAATATATTAAGTTTGTCAATAAAATTTTCATCACTTTCCGCTTCTTCCTTAGTTACCTCATAATCATATAACTTCTTAAAAGTCTCTTTTATTGCCAATTTTAACTCGTCAATATTCTCATCACTTAAAGTGACTTTATTAATCATTAAGCGCAAATGACCATAACTACGCGTTTCAACTAAAGGTGTAATAATACTTACTACTCCGCTTTCTTGGGAATCTGGATCAAGTTTTTGATTATAATCAAAGGATGTATAGCCACAGGAGAATAATTTATATAATAACATTCTTCTAAAAAAGCGCATTTGATATGCTGGCATAAAGCGATCATTTTCGTTTAATACCATATTTTCAGTTTTCTTGACATATTCATTAATAATTTTTGATTCTTGCATAATATTTTTGTTTAAAAAACGATGTTTTGCCAAAAAATCCATCAAAAAACGAATTAAATTATTCTGTTCCTCTACCAACTCAAGTTCATCTATCTGACGCAAAATATCTTCGATGATATCCAAAATTGTTGATTCTTCTAAAACTCTTTTATAGTTAGCATGAAGAACAAATTGTCTCAATCTATTATTTTTCATTAATAACTTATAAATTGGTGTGTGTATATACTCACAATTCTCTAAAACTATATCTCTTAATTCTTTACATTCTTCTAAAGTTAAATCATTTTCATCCATAAATAAACGGGCATTTTCACGTATTGAAAGATTTATATTGATATTTTTATTGCTTATATAAGATTTAATAACTAAAAGATCTGTTTCTGTAAAATCAAAATCTTTTAAGATTCGCGATAATAACAATAAAGCATCTATTTCCATACCTTCATCCCCTTTTTTTAGTATTCGATATTATAACACAATTTTTATATTTGTCAAAAGTTCCGTAAATACCCATTTACTTTGTTATATTTTTTGATATAATCTTAATATAAGGAGACTGAAAAATTATGAATGAAATAACAACATTAATAAATAGTGCATTGACATTGATAAATGAAATTGAAAATCAAATATTTGTCAACCATCGTGCCAAGTATGCTGGAGCTAAAACTATGTTAGACAATTATCGTGAAGAAATTGCTGAAATAAGTAGAATGATTACTAGCATAACTGATGGAACTAAACTTAACGAACTAAAAGAAGATTTAACAAGCATGACGCAAAATGTAAATGCTGCTCGCGAAAATGGTATAGTGGCACCATTATATAATACTAAACCTTTTAATTCTACTATCGATACCATGATTACTCAACTAGATAACAATGCCCCTGAGACCGTTATGCCTACGGCAAACATTGATATTCAAGCTATTGAGAACGCTATTCCTCAAACTAATATAGCGCCACAACCAGAAATTGCCCCAGTAGCACAAGCAACACCAGAAATTGCTGTCCTAGAGGATAACCAAGACATTATACCTCAAGTTGAACAAGTCGTTATCCAAGAGGACCCAACAAACGAAGTTGTCTATGAAGCAACTCCTGCACCTCAAATATTAGATAATGCTCAAACCGAAGTAATCCAAACAATAACACCAGATATCGTCATCGCTGCTGATACTCCTGATCAAATGGCCAATATTGCTCCAACAATAGAAATACCTTCTGTTGAACCAATGATCCAAGTGCCAAATGTCGAGATTCCAACTAATGCTGGTATTGCTGATACTAATCAAGAAGTAGGAGCTTAAAACTAAAAAAAACTTTTATGAAAATTCATAAAAGTTTTTTATTGCCTATTTTTTATTTTTTTCTTTTTCTAATTGTAATAAATTTAAATATAATTCATAATTCTGACGTTGCTTTTTTACGAATACTTGTAAAATCATTCCTGTTACAAACATCAAAAGTGCTATCGTAAAGCCAAAACAACTGACAATCAAGCTTGGGAATTTAGCAACAAGCCCCGTTTGAAAATATCCAACATAAGCTGGAATGCCAATAATAATACTTATTATGGCGAAGATAATGGCAATTATATTGAAAAACAATGCGGGTTTATATTCTTTAAAAAGAGTAGCTATTGTTTTAATAACTTTTAATCCGTCGGAATAAGTATTCAATTTCGAAACAGAACCCTTTGGTCTATCGCGGTATTGAACAGGTATCTCCACAACTTTATAGTTCTTATCTACAGCATGAATAGTCATTTCTGTTTCAATTTCAAATCCCTTAGATAATACGGGAAAACACTTAACAAAATCATAGGAAAATGCTCTATAGCCCGTCATAATATCCTTTATATTATTTTTAAACAATACATTGATTAGTTTGCGAACTAAGACATTGCCAAAATTGTGAAATTTTCTTTTATTTTCTTTAAAATATGTACTAGAAAGACGATCTCCGACAACCATATCTGCTCGACCACTCAAAACTAAATCAATCATTTCTCTTGCATTCTCGGCTGGATAAGTATCATCTCCATCAATCATCAAGTAAGCATCAGCTTCAACTTCTCTAAACATTGTGCGTATGACATTTCCTTTTCCTTGGCGATACTCGTAGCATACTATAGCACCTGCTTTGCGTGCCAACTCATCCGTTCCATCTGTAGAGTTATTATCGTAAACATAAATATCAGCCTCTGGTAGAGCTTTCTTATAATCCTTGACAACCTTTTCTACTGTTGCCGATTCATTATAGCAAGGAATCAACACTGCAATTTTACTTTTTTTCATTTTTTACACCTCGTACTTCTTTTAATAATAATATAGTCAATATTGGTAATATAAAGACATATGGCATTGTATATCTAAAGTATGTATTAACCGGTGATATAATACAAAACAACAAAGAGCCATAAAGTGGAACAAGTGCTATTAAATATTTTTTCTTTTTATTTGTAATTAAATAGGCCGATAAAATAAGTAATAGCCATGTATTTGCTCCTATAGATGCCAGTAAGCCAATTATTGGTAAATAGGGAAATATATTACCATAGACGGTTAAAATATTTCTTAATCCTACTAAATCATTAAAATGATATCTAACTAATTTATTCTTAGTAACTCTCGTATCATATGTCGAATAGATATACCAATTGTGATCATTAGGATAAATATAGCCATATATATTATTTAGTGTAGCATCGATATAAGTCTCCGGATGTTTAACTAATCCCTTAAACCAAATCTTAAAATATGCTATTAAATCCTTCGTTTCAGTATATTTATTATATTCATTTTTCACAGGATCGGCAATCTCTGGTTTATACCTTTCCGCCAATGTATCATAATTTAATATGTAATCAATCGTCTTGATATCCTCATCACTTAGTTCATCGGCATGATATTTGACATATCTTGCTGTCTGTTGAAAAGGAACACTTAACATCTCTCGCACACTTCCATCACTTATACCTAATGCAGGAACTAAAATCTTGTTAAAAGAAAATAAACTTATCGCAAATAAGCCAAAAGATATCAGTAAACGCTTCCTATTAACTTTTGAATATACCAAAATAAATGGCAAAGTCATGACAATAATATAAGCTCCATTATGTCTAAATAGAGACATCAGCATCATAACTATATATAATATTAAAACACTTCTTTTACTTATAAGCACATCCTTTTTGGTATGAACAAAATCATATATATATAGTACAAATAAAATCATAAATGCCGTATAAAGAGTATCCTTTACAGCCGATATTGAATAGAAAGCATACATTGGAACAAGAAGATACATTATATTTAACATTATTACATACCTCTTAGCTATTCCCTTTTTTAAAGCAAATGTACAAGTATAAGCTAAAATACTTGCATATATGAGAGTTTGTCCTAACGTATATATAAATAGTCCAAAATTATCATTTATTAACATTCTTCCTAAATCTATACACCATCCTAATAAAAATGTTTGAGTAACCGGATGATGCGCTGTTATAAAGACATTAGGATCTCTTTGAATAACCCAATTGATATATTTCGTTGGAACATTGTAATACTGTCGAATCTGAAAAGCTGGATCGGGTGATAATACAATTGGATAAAAGGCAATTATATAGATACTAAAAGCTAATAATATCGACACTAGTGGCGTCAAAAATGGATGAATATCCAATTTTTTCTTATACCAATTTATCACTCTATTTTTTGATGCTTTCTCTTTTAAATCAATCTTATTTAAAAATATATCTAAATATATAAAGCCTAATCTAAATATATAAGCATAACCTATTATTTTAAATACACTTATGATAATTGTCGTCACATTGGCAAATATTAAATTAAGAGTTCCCTTTCCAACATATGCTTCTCCAATAAGCATAAATGCCGAAAACAACCATATTAATATAGTTTTACTTTTACTTATTTTTCTATCTTTATTAGCAAGACCTAATTTTATCAAAGTCAAGCTCATTAATCCCATAATCAAAACATTCTTATTATAAAAATGTTCATAATTCATATTTTGAATTGACTGAAAATCTACTAAATCCAAAAATACAGCAATACTGCTTAATAATGAAAATAGAATTATTAATCTTTTATTTTTCATATACAGATAAACTCCAATTCCAAATATATTATACTATATTATTAGGAGCATTAGCAAGATTATCATTTCTTCTTTATATAGCCATTATAAGCCACCTTTGAATCATTTATAATGATAAAGGACTTTTTATCTATTTTTTTAATTAAATTTATACATTCTTTAACCCTTCTTTTATTAGTCTCTATAAATAACATATTCTTATTATCAATAGTTTTAATGACTGATATTCCAAAATTATTTTTTTTAATATCAGATATCTCTTTTGCTTTTATCACATCCGATATAACTTGAATACTTACAAAGCCACTTATAAACATCTCATTGATAATTGTTCCTAAATACGTACCTGTTGCATATCCTGCTGCATAAGATATCACGATAAATATTGAAGTTATTTCAGTATTTAAAGCTTCTCTTGCCGCATAAAACCAAATAAATATTTCGACAAATGCAATAATTGCTGCTATAGTTCTTTTTCCCTTAACAATAAAATATGTTCTAACTGTTCCCAAACTGACATCAATAATACGCGCTAAAAATATCTTCAAACATAAAAGGATCATGAATACTCCTCCCTCTTTAGTATGGTTTTATAAACCAATTTTATAAGTTAAGCATACTATAAAGTGGAGGTAATAAAATGTTATTTGAATTTGAAACAAACATATATGATAAACCTTTGACTAAGTTTTTTGACATCGATGAAGGTTTTGAAAAAGGCAATATGTTTCCCGAATTATACGACGGTTATAAAAACTATAAACCAGCACGTATAGAACCACACAATGAAAGAGAAGCATTGCTTTTAAAGATTATGAAACTTGATTTTGCTATGAACGATATAAATCTTTATCTCGTACTTCATCCTAATGATAATGAAGTATTCGAAAAATTCAAGCAAATCGCCAAGCATTTAAAACACTGTACTAATGAGTACAATCAAAAATATCAAGTATTAGAATTATGCGATGATACTTTTGATAGTTATTCATGGAATTCTAATCCATGGCCATGGGAGGGTGAACATGTATAAATATGATAAAAAATTGCCATATCCAGTAAATATCCATAAAAAAGATTTAAAAATGGCAAAATATATAATTACAGCCTATGGAGGATATGCTGGAGAATTAGGAGCCGCTCTTCGTTATTTCTCCCAAAAATTTGGCATGCCAACCGAAGAAGGAAAAAATCTCTTAAATAGTATTGCAACCGAAGAATTAGGTCATAATGAAATGGTTTGCTCTATGGTTCATCAACTTGTTAAAGATGCTTCCTTAGAAGAGATGAAAGAAGCTGGTTTAGAATCTTTATATGCCGAACACGGCAAGGGAATTTATCCAAGTGATGCCAATGGCGTTCCCTTTACTGTGGCATACTTTGCATCGACAGGAAATCCTCTCGCTGATTTAGTTGAAGACATGGCTGCCGAGGAAAAAGCACGCGTCATGTACGAACATTTAATTGATTTAGCTACTGATGAAAACGTCATAGAACCACTTCTATTCTTGCGTCAAAGAGAGGTTGTGCACTTTGCTCGTTTTAAAGAACTATATGAAAAATATAAAAAGATGGGATTCTAATCCATCTTTTTTATTTTTTTAACATCATCATTTATATTTATTACATCCATCTCGCGACTATATAGATTATTAAACCAATATAACCATGCTCCTAGAGCCTTAAGATCCTCCATCACGATTCCTGGAACCTTCAAAAACCCTGGAGAAATATCGATATTAGTTCCCTGAGCATTTTGATAAAGACCCACAGAATGCCTTGGTAAAATACTTTTATCTGGTCCCAATATTCCAAATGGCAAAAACTCAAGACAATGTGGAATCATTGCCGCATGATTATGCCCCGACAAAATCAAGTCAAAATTTCCACAATCATCAATCATTTTTCCCCTATCAAAAAACACCAAAGGACTATGACACAACAAAATATTAAAGCGGTCATTATCAATATTCATGGCATCAAATTGCTTTTTCATATGCGTTATATCAGCATGAATACACTCCATATCTGGTCCTTCATCATCAAGATAGCTATACCCCATAACGGATATATTTTCACCTAAATCAATTCTTTCTGAACTCCCTGGTATAATTGGATAAAAATTCTTACTTATACTCTTCAAAAAAGCAAAGTATTCTTTCTGATATTTTTCTCTTTCTATTTTCATTTCCTCGCGACTTTTATTAGCTAAAAATAACTCCAAATCATGCGAGCCAAAACTCATAAACGTCGGAGAAATATCGGCAAGATAATAAAAATACTCTTGCAATTCTCTTTGATAATTGACACCATATTCCAAAGAATCTATAAAATCTCCCGTTAAAGATATCATATCTGGCTTTATTCTTTCCAGCATTCCAATGACATCTTTAATATCTTTACTAAACTTATCTCCCCTAAAATGGATATCCGTTAAATTGACTATTTTAAATTTTCTATCCACTTTTTGGGAATTTAAAAATCTCTCATTAACATATATTTTCATAATAATCCCTTACCCATTTTATCACACTCTTTTAATTAAGTGAACAATATCATTTTGATAAAGCCCCATACCATTAGTACCTGCGCCTATCTCATAAAATTCTGAAGATAATTCTGATAAAACATCAATTTCATCACTTCTCATATCGTGATAATCTAAATCATCTTTTTTAAATTCTAAATGGCGTGGCAATCCATCCATAGAGTGAAAATAGTTTACTAAAGCTCCACCCTTTTGCAAATACTTCGGATATTCACTCTCTAGCATATGTATAAAGATCAGTTTTTCTTCTAATGGCAATGAATATAAAATATTGCTAAAAAATACCATATCAAAATCTCTTTCATCCTTATAATCGGAACTTGCCAAATCCAATATATCAAACTGCGCATAGTGGATTTTACTTTGTAAATCTACACTTTTTGCCTTATAAAATCCCTCTTCATTATTAACACTAAACATGCTCATGGCAATATCCATATAATACTTGGGATTATCAAAAAATCTTGGACATAATCGCAACATATCATATAACTTATCAAATATTTCCACGCCAGGCATACTTGTAAACATCTTATCTAAAAGACATTGAGCTCGAGGTTGTAAGACCTTCCTTAATTTTTCATAATATTTTTCATCAAAGATAACATCGCTTTCAAACATGTAAAAAAATGCTAAAAATTCCTTATATTCCAACATTAATGTAGCAGCAATTCTTAACTGTTCTGTATAATAGGAAACCAAGCTTATATCGTACGTATAAACTTCTATTCCCTTGTTTGCCATCTCAATAGCGCCTTCTCCCGAACTAGCGGGAATCATCACCTTTTTAATATTATTTAGAATTTCCATAATAACGGGGATTTTATCTGTACACATAAACACTGCTTGAGAATTCTCACCAAATGTCTTATCGAAGCATCTTCTATTAATAGTATCTAAATCCTTTAAAGCTCTTGTTTTATCCGCATATGTAAGCATACAAAAAACCCCTCTTTTCGAAGGGATATTATAACTGACTATCTGCCTTAAGTCAAATCATCTTTTCTTTTTAAACACTAATAATTTACTCAAGAAGTAATTGGCAACAGTTACTATTACTTGTGATACTAATTTTCCTATCTTATCATTTAGATGTAATAAAGAGACTATTATGAACATCGTCAACATATCCATAAGTAAACTCAATATTCGCGAGCCGACAAACTTCGAAGCCTCTTTAACCATATTTTTCTCTTTGCTCTTGAATACAAAAATACGGTTTGTAAAATAGGCAAAAGTAACAGCAAAAACCCACGAAATGACATTGGCAATTTGTAACTCTATTTCAACACTAGGATTTAAAAAAGTATATGTACAAGCAAAATAAGTAACTAAACTTACTATTGTCGTAAGAAAGCCAACTATTAAATAGTTCCATACCTCGGGATTTTTGTAATATATTCCCCATCCCCAATTCCAAAATTTAACGAAGGGATTATTATCATGTCCTTTAATTATCAATTTTTTATCATTATTATTTTTCATCTATTCATACCTCAAAGATATTATACCACAAGTGAATAAATTGACAATCATCAACCAATACTGCCACTTCCAAATTTATTATATCATCTTTATCATCTTTTTTTATGCATCAATTTTCTTACAATATCCAAGGGAACAACACTGCTGGCAATTACAAGCACTATGACTAATTCCCGTGCTGTTAAACCAAATGTTCTAAACAGCTTACCGCCAAAATAGATTAGATATATTTGGGCTAAAAAGATAAACAACATAATAATTAAAAACACCTTATTTTTTACTATTCCCGAGAAGATATTTGCCCTTGTTGTGCGCGCATTAAAGGCATTAAAAATACTTATAAAAATAAATAGCGAAAAGAATGCCGTTAAATAATATTTAGAATCGCTGCGAATAAATAACTTAAATACTGGCAATTTTAAAAAGAGCATTAACAATAAAGCTGAATAGATGCCAATAACTAAAATTGATTCATACATATATCTATTTAAAATTGGTTCATCTTTTTTTATAGGCTTTTCTTCCATATATCGTTTCATTGGCGATTCATAAGAATAAGCTAACCCCGCAAGGGTATCCATAATCATATTAATCCAAAGCATCTGCATAACGGTAACTGGACTTGTTACGCCTATAAAAGGTCCAAAGATTGATAAAAATAAGGCGATAAAATTCATTGTAAGTTGAAATACGATAAACTTTCTAATTGACTTAAAAATCGTTCTTCCATAAAGTATGGCATTGCCAATAGATGCTATATTATCATCTAAAATAACAATATCTGATGCCTCTTTGGCCACTTCTGATCCACTCCCCATGGCAAAACCGACATTGGCTTTTTTTAAAGCTGGTGCATCATTGACGCCATCACCTGTCATACCAACAACCAATCCTCGCGTTTCTAAAACCGAAGCCACACGACTCTTATCCTTTGGTAATGCTCTCGCAATTACTTTTATTCTTTTATAATTCCCAATTATCTCATCATCATCTAACTTCTCCAAATCATCATGAGTTAAAACAAGACTAGAATTATCTAGCATTCCTAATTCCATAGCAATTGATTTGGCCGTCAATGCATCATCTCCCGTAATCATAATCGCATCGATCCCGGCCCTTTTTATATTATCTAAGACACCCTTAGCTTCCTTTCTCACCTCATCGCGTATCAAGATAAATCCCATTAATACATTATCACTTACCAAAGTAATAACTCTTATTCCCTTAGAAGTATACTTATTAACTAAATTAGTAATATTTTTCTTATCTCTAATAATCTTTCTTTTAGCATCTTTATCCAAATAATAGACGCATCTATCTATTAATACTTCCAATGCTCCCTTATAATAAATATTATTATTACTTAACTTAACATAGGAATATTTATCCGTAGAATTAAAGGATTTAGAATCAATAACTGTTAAACTTTTGGGTCTGTTGCCGACAAAACTTAAAATAGCTTTATCCGTCATATTACTTCCCATAATACTACCATTATCAAAATAAGAAGCATTATTATACAGTAGACATTCCGTAAATATATTTCTTAATTCATCTTTCATCTCTGATAGATTATTATAATTATTATCATCAGCATCAACTACGCCAATTACACTTAATTTTCCCATCGTTAAAGTACCCGTCTTATCAGTTAATAAGACATTTAAAGAACCACTCGTCTCTATTCCTACTAGTTTTCTTACTAAAACATTGCTCTTAAGCATTCTTTTCATATTAGAAGATAATACTAAGGCCACCATCATCGGAAGTCCCTCTGGTACACACACAATAATTATTGTAACCGCTAAAGTTAAAGCATAGATAATATTATCTAACATAAATTTTGGATTTTTAAGTAATGGTAAAATAACATCCATGTTAAAATCATTAGATATAAATAAGACATTAAACATATAAGAAAAAAATACTAATATTGCTCCAATAAAGCCAATTCGCGAAATAATCTTAGCTAAATGATGTAATCGCAATTTCATCGGACTATCAGGAGTCTTCTCATTTAATTCCTTAGCTATGCCTCCATAAATGGTATTAATACCTACATTTTTTACACGCATAATGGCTTGATTAGATAATACTACACTTCCCTTTAAAACCAAATCATTACTTGCCTTTATTACTTCTCTAGCTTCGCCATTTATACTAGACTCATCTACCCCAATTGAACCAGAGATAATTATACCATCAGCAGGTATTACCTCTCCTGATTCCAAATACACGATATCTCCTACCACAATCTCTTCATTCTTAACATTAGTTAAAACATTATTTCTCTTTACTCTTACTCTTATACTCTCATATTCACTTTGTAATCTCTTAAAAGATTTATTAGAACCATATTCACTCAAACTTGATATAAGAGAAGATAATAGAATTGATATCAACATACCTAACGTCTCATACCAATCAAAAGATGAAAATAAAAACACTACTCTCACAGCTAATGCAATTAACATTATCTTTATAATTGGATCTCCCAAAGACTCTAACAAAAGACGAAAAAACTTATTCTCGTTTTTAACACTTATACTATTTGATCCACACTTTCTTCTTGACTCCAATACTTCTGCATCGCTTAATCCATTCATTTCTTCACCCTTACCCTTACTAATAAATGTATATGAATGAATTATTTCTTTTATTAACAAAAAAGAAGATAAAATATCTTCTTTTTAAATGATTAAAGTTTAGTTATTCTAATCATATCGTATATCTAAACATACTTGGTTCAAATGAACCATTATCAGCAATTTTTTTGTTACTCTAAATCTCATATATAATTCACAAGTTTGATTACCCACACTATCAAGATATTCATTACTCCTTATCTTATTCTATTAACTCTGCCTCTTGAACAAAGTCTGAATTAATATTTATACTTATCCCATGCATAAATTTAAGCACTTTATCATTTTTTGCTATAAGCCAAAGACTATAGCAATTCACAGATTCGTTAAAATATATATCATCTTCGCCTATTTTTAAAGAAACGCAACTTTTCGTATT
>ERZ777305.2908-NODE-2908-length-13003-cov-3.300278_pt1 | contig 13003 bp, 9 predicted proteins | sample MGYA00374965_ERZ777305 | MGnify/ENA primary metagenome ERZ777305 (study PRJEB29328, sample SAMD00013331) | mouse gut metagenome | study: EMG produced TPA metagenomics assembly of the Metagenome analysis of fecal microbiota from mouse which was promoted...
AGCAGGCAGAGGTAAGGTCTGTTTCTGATTTACTGGACGAGATTGAGAGCGAAACACTGTAGCCCGGCACCTGCACGTCCCGGCCATCCAATGCCAGCCGCGCGCCCTCTTTTAAGCCGGTATCGATCCAGTCCAGAATGGAATCCATATGCTTCTTCGTAACGACAGGACCCATTTGCGAGGACTTATCATAGGCACAGCCCACCTTGAGCTGTCCGGCCAACTCAGCCAGGCGCTCTACCAGCCGGTCCGCTATCCCCTCCTGGGCCACCACCACAGGCAGGGCCATGCAGCGCTCACCCGCGCAGCCGAACGCGGAGTTGATAATTCCCTTGGCGGTTCGTTCCAATACCGCGTCGTCCATGACCAGGGCGTGGTTCTTGGCTTCGCATAGTGCCTGCACCCGTTTGCCGCTGGCTGCGGCGGCGGAATATATCTTCAGGCCTGCCCCGGTACTGCCCACAAAGCACACCCCCTTGATCCTAGGATCACTGAGCAGGGCCTGGGCGTTGTCCCGCCCGGTGGTAAGCACGCTTACCACCCCTTGTGGCAGTCCGGCCTCCTCCAACAGCTCCAACAGCCGCATGGAAGTCATGGGTGTGGTGCTGGATGCCTTTATTACCATGGTGTTGCCTGTGGCGATACATAGCGGCACCATCCAGCCCATAGGGATCATGGCCGGGAAATTGAACGGCGCTATCCCCGCAAACACACCCAGCGGCTCCCGGTAGAGCACGGTATCATAGCCGAAGCTGGTATCCATCAGGCTTTCTCCCATCATCAGGGTAGGCGCACCGCAGGCCAGCTCAACAGGCTCCTTTACTTTCAGCAGATCGCCCCGGGCCTCCTCCCACACCTTGCCGTTTTCCCGGGCCAGAATATAGGTCAGCTCGTCCATATGCTCCATCAGAAGCTCACGGAACTGAAACAGCACCTGGGTGCGCCGTATCACAGGCGTGCGGGACCAGGTCCGATAGGCTTCGGCGGCCTGGGCCACCGTCTCGTCCACCTCTGCCGCCGTGCAGCAGGGGGCCTGTGCGATCACCTGGCCGGTGCTGGGGTCCATAACGTCCCTCCATTTTTCTGTGGCGGACTGCTTCCAGCCGCCCTTGCCGTAAAACGGCAGCTTAACGATTTCGCTCATTGTTAGCCCTCCTTTTCTTTATGCAAACCCATGCTCCACCCTCTTCAGGTGTATCTCCTGTGAAGCCCTGCTCAGCAGCACATAATAGGCGGACCAGCCGCCCATGCGCACCCGCAGACCCCGGTACTTCTCCGGCTCGGCCATGGCCCGGCGCAGTTCCTCGGCGCTGGTGATGGTCAGGGTCATCATGTTGCCGCCCTCCTGGAGGAAGGCCTTGATGAGCCCCTCCACCCGCTTGGTGCCGGCTTCTCCCTCCAGGCCGCTGCTGCTCACCCGCAGGTCGATGGGCGCTCCCGCGGCCATGGGAGCCGTGTTCAGCTTCAGATAGGAGCGCACCGCCGCAGTGGGGCCGGAGACGTCCCGGCCCGGCACAGGAGACAGGTTGGCCGCAATGGGCTCCCTGGCCTTGCGGCCCTCGGCGGAGGCTCCAATCTTTTTGCCAATAGAGATGATCCAGGAATAGGTGCCGATACAGGGGGAGAAAATGAAGTCCGGGTACTTCTTTCCGTGGAACTCCGCCCGCTGAAGGAAGTAATCCACCATTTCCTTTGCAATGTCATCCACATAGGGAATATCGTTGCCGAATTTCGGGACCTCGCTAATACACTTCAGCCGCAGGCTCTCGCCCTCCTCGCCGGCCCAGTTGCGTTTAAGTATCTCTACCATTTGAGGCAGAGTCAGGCGCTTTTCGTCATACACAAATTTTTTGATGACCGCCAGGGAATCGGCGGCATTGGCCACCGCCTCGCCCATCAGGTGCCAGAGGTTATACTTGGCCCCGCCGTGGGTCAGGTCCGTCAGACTCTCCACACAGCCTTGGGTCAGCACCGAAAGGATAGGCTTGGCGTCCAGCGGTCCATGGGAGCCCCCTGCTCTTACATTGGCGGCCACATACTCCATAGCAGCTTTTGCACTTTGTGCGGTCAACAGCGATTCCCGGCTCCTGGCCGCCGGCGGCGGTAACCGGGGAAATGGCCACCGCAGGGCAGGCGGCGGCGCAGCGCAGACAGGCGGTGCAGCGGGCCTGTTGGTAGAGCAGCTCTGATTTATGCTTTTGGGACTCGGGCGAATGGCACCACCGACAGGAGAGAGGGCAGCCCTTGAGAAACACCGCCGTGCGGATCCCCGGCCCGTCGTGGGTAGAGAAGCCATCCATATCAAGCAGTAAGCCTTGTTTACGCAAAACACATCATCTCCAAATACCTGCCCCGCAGGGGCAGAGGATAGGGAAACGCCGGCCGCTGTTTCCCTTACAGCTTTATTAAACCCCATATGCCCTCTTTTCGCAAGCTTCAATCCTTTGGATAAGCCGAAAATCTTGCGGCTTTCCACAAAAAAAGGATAGGCTTTTTTTCAGATAATAGGCAAAAGCTATACTTGCCCGGGTGTGCTTGCCCATGGAATAAAGTAAGCGCACTTGAAAAAGGTAAAGTACCTCTTTTCAAGTGCGCGGATTATAATGGTCTTATATAATTTGCTTTGCCCAAAAGCACGGCTTATGGCGCTAGCATTGCCACCGCCACATCATTCACATTCGTCCCCGTGGGCCCGGTAACGATAAGCCCGCCTACCGCCTCCAGGGCATGATAGGCGTCGTTCTCCTTCAGAACCGCCGGAATATCCAGGCCCTTCCCCGCAAGCTCAGGCTGGGTCTCCCAGTCCACATAGCCTCCGGCGGCGTCGGTAGGGCCGTCGGTACCGTCGCTGCCCACGGAGAAGACCGCCGCGCCGGTGAGCCCGGCAAGGCCTGGGGCAGCGGCCAGGGCCAGCTCCTGGTTCCTGCCGCCCAGGCCGCTGCCTGTAAGGTGCACGACGGTCTCTCCGCCGGCAATAAACGCAAGGCTGCGGCCGTCCTTTGCGTGGCTCTGCAGGAGGCTCGCCAGAAAGCTCCCTGCCTCTCTCGCCTCACAGGCAAGGCGGTCGGTTAGAAGCACGGGCTCATAGCCCAGCTCCCGGCAGGCTTTTGCCGCAGCCGCACAGAGTTCACGGACGGAGCCGGTAATGCGGGTGGTCACATTATCAAGCTCCTTAGGGTTCTCTCTGTCAAGAAGCGCTTTTGCGGTGTCCGACAGTTTTAAGCCATACTTTCGGACAATAGCCTTGGCCTGCTCACAGGTGGAACTGTCCGGGTAGGCAGGGCCGCTGGCTATCATGTCCAGGGGGTCGCCGATGATATCGCTGAGCACGATGCTGAAAACACGGGCCGGGGCGCAGGCCTGGGCGAACCGTCCGCCCTTCACCTCTGAGAGACGTTTTCGGATAGTGTTCATCTCCACTATATCCGCGCCGCAGGCCAGAAGCTGGCGGGTAATCTCCTGCAGCTCCTCTCCCGGCACCAAGGGGCGCTCGAACAAGGCGCTGCCGCCGCCGGAGAGCAGAAAGAGTACCGTATCGCTTTCTGTCAGGCCCCTGACCAGTTCCAGGGCCTTTTCTGTAGCGGAAAAGCTGTTTTCATCCGGCACAGGGTGTCCTGCCTCATAGCAGCCCACCCCTGGTATCTCCCCCTTCACATGGCCGTATTTTGTCACCACTACGCCGCCGTCCACGTCTCCGAGAGCGTCCACCGCCGCCTTTGCCATCTGCCAGGCGGCCTTCCCCGCCGCCACCAGCAGAGTGCGCCCTGGGCCGGGCTCAAAGTCCTCCAGGGCCCTGCGCACCGCCTCGTCCGGGAGGACTGCTTTTATGCTGGCGGCGATTATTTTGTCGGCGTCATGCCGAAGTTTTTTATCCATAAGGCACCTCCTTGTATAAAAAGGCCGGCAGAGACCACACCCTCTGTGCCGCCCGAGTCGGTAAGGATAACCATGTTGAGGGTAAAGTATGGCGCGTGGGCTCCGGATATGTTCAGTCTCTCAAATAAGCTCCATCTCTCTAAGTACCGTGCGCAGCTTCTCCTTCTCCTCTACAGTCAGCTCACCTATGGGCTCCAGGCACTTGCCCACCTGGAGGCCCTGGAGGTTCAGCCCCTCCTTGATGACCTCGGGGAAGGTGCCCATACTGCACGCAATGCGCAGGGGGGCCAGCCTGTACTGGGCCTCAAGGGAGCCCTTATAGTCGCCGTCGTGAAACTTGTCGTAGATATCCGCCACTACCCTTGGGGCCACGTTGGCACAGCTTGCCACAGCGCCGGAGCAGCCGTAGTGCAGGCCCGCACAGATAAGTGTGTCACGGCCCATGATAACGTCGAAGCGCTCCCGAAGGTCCCTTGTAAGGCGCAGATACTCCTCGGTATTTGTCATGTCCCCGGTGGAGTCCTTGATGCCGATGATGTTTGGACAGGCCCGGGCCAAGCGGGAGACCGTTGCGGGCTCGATGGTCACGTTGGTCTTTGGCTTATTATTGTACATGATAATGGGCATTTCGGTACTGTCGGCAATGGTCTTATAGTAGGTGTAGAGCTCGGCCTGGGTCTGGCTGACAAACATAGGGGTCAGCACGGAAATCGCGTCATATCCTCCCACCTGCTCCACCAGCTTTATAAGCCGAATTACCTCGCGGGTGGTGATATGACTGCACCCGGCAATAAGCTGTATGGGTTTTCCGTACCTGTTTGCCTTGCCCTTCACAGCGTCCCGAACGGTTTCAAGACCCTTTATGAACTCCCCGTCGGACACCGCGTAGAACTCGCCGGTGGTGCCAAAGGGGAACAGGCCGTGCACACCGTTGTCCACCAAGAACCTTGACATCTGTGCCAGAGCTGGACAGTCCACATATCCCTGATCGTCAAAGGGGGTAATTATGGGAGGGATAATTCCGTAGGGTTTATACATAGAAATTTCCCCTTTCGGTCAGCGGCCAATCTTGATGCCGGTCAGGTACTCATAATACTGGGCGAGGGCGCTGTGGTCCTTCTGTCCGCCCTCATGGCTGTGCATCCACTGGAGAATCTCCTGGACCTGGGCGGTCATGGGCACCGGAGCGCCAACGGTGTGGGCACAGTCAAGTGCGTTGTTCAGGTCCTTTATGTGCAGGTCTATCTTGAAGCCGGGGGCGTCGTTACCCTCTATCATCATGGGGCCCTTGGCGTTCATAACGGTGGAGCCCGCAAGGCCGCCCCTGATGGCCTCAAACACCAGCTGTGGGTCCACGCCGGCCATCTGGGCCAGGGTGAAGGCCTCGGACACGGCCTGGATATTACAGGCCACTATAATCTGGTTTGCAAGCTTGGTGGTGTTGCCCGCGCCCACCTCGCCACAGCGCACCACCGAGGAGCCCATGGCCAGGAGCACCGGCTTGAACTTATCAAACACCTCCTGCTTGCCGCCAACCATAAAGCTTAAAGTGCCGTCGATGGCCTTGGGCTCGCCGCCGGAGACGGGCGCGTCCAGCATCTCAATGCCCTTCTTCTCAAGCTCGGCGGCTATCTCCTTGGAGGCCATGGGATTGATGGAGCTCATGTCGATAAAGGTGGCGCCGGGCTTCATATGGGCGGCAACGCCGTCCTCGCCCAGCATGACCTCCTTGACCTGAGGGCTGTTGGGCACCATGGTGAGCACCAGATCACAGGTCTCGCCTATCTCCGCATTGGAGGCAGCCCTTGCCCCCGCCGTCTCCAGTTCCTGGGCAGCCGCCGGATTGCGGTCGTTGACGGTCAGATCGTAGCCTGCCTTTAGAAGATTTTTTGCCATAGGACGGCCCATAATGCCCAGGCCTATCATACCGATTTTCATAAATGACCCGACTTCCTTTCAAATAATTATTGTCACGTCTATTTCGCTGTTCCACTGTTCTTGAGACGAATTATAGTGTATCACCGGGAGAGGAATTTTACAACCGGCATACGCCACAAAAAAGCCGGGCAAACTTGGTTATTACGCCACATATTTCAGATTTTGAAACGTGTTGCGGGCTTGACGTTTCACTTGGTGAAACCTCCAATGAAACTCCTGAAATGCAATTTGAAACGCGACATGAAACGCTTTGAAAAAACAGGCAAATTTCCCCAAACCTACGCATCGCGAAGTCCGGCGGTCATTTTTATACTCGCTCTCCGCCCAGTCCCAGCCGCTTCATGCGCCGCCAGAGGGTGGTCTTGCTTATGCCCAGTTCCTCTGCCACCGCCTGCCTGCTGCCCTTATGCTTTATGAGCAGCTCCGCCAGGCGGCGGGCCTCCTGGTCCTGGTATACCGGGGGACCGGCGTCCGCCCGTGGCTCCGGGTCCCTCTGCTCCAGTTGCTGGCGCAGGAACAGATCGTTTACGTGGCGCTTGTCCGCAAGGAGCACCACCCGCTGGCAAAGGCCCCGAAGCTGGTTCAAGTTTCCCGGCCAGCTATACCCGGTAAGATAGGCTCTGGCCTCCTGGGTCAGGGCCACATAGCGCTTATGCTTGCGCTGATACTCCTCAAGGTACATATCCACCCAGCCCAGTATGTCCTCACGGTGGCGCCGAAGAGGTTCCAAGCGCAGATGCAGGGCGCTTAGCTCATAATACAGGTCCGAACGGAACTCTCCCTCTTGTACCTTGGCGAAGAGGTTCCCGTCACAGGAGGCGATGACCCGGGCGTTGGAGGCCATCAGCGGGTGGGAACCGTTATGGCGAAGGCGTCCCCTGGCCAGATCAAGCACCTTATACTGAAGCTCCGGGGAGAGCGCGTCGATATGGGAAAGGTAAAGGGTACCATTCTGGGCGGTCTCCGCAAGGCAGAGGGTCCCGCTCTGGCGGCTGGTATAGTTTCCGAAAAGCATGGTGTCCAGGGTGTCCTCCTGAAAGGCCGCACAGTCCAGGGGCACGAAAGCGTTGTCCCGCACAAGACTCTCGTTGTGTATGCACTGGGCAATCATAGCCTTGCCGCAGCCGGGCTCCCCGGACAGGAGCAGAGGCGCACTGCAGCCCGCCACCCGCTTTGCCATAGCTATCAGACGCTTGCTCTCGGCGCTCTCCTGGGGCAGTTGGCTGAAGCGCAGGCGGGCAAAATATCCCTGCTGATACAGGTCCCGCCGGAACTCGCCGCTCATCTCCTCCACCCTCTCCCCCTCCTGGAAGGTGAGGATGGCCCCGTGTATGGCATTGTCTACCAGGATCGGGGCGATGTTCACTATGACCGCCAGCTTGTGCAGGGGCACATGGATGGCGTAGGTTTCCTTGCCCTCGTGGAGCGCCTGATCAAAGAGAGACCTGGGCAGCTCGGGGAGCACGTCTGCAATGGCACTGCCCAGCATATCGCCGGGAGCGAGTCCCAGCATATTGAAGGCCATGCGGTTGGCCCGGAGCACGGTGCCCCGAGAGTCCAGCTGCACGATGCCTGTGAAGGTGTAGCTGAGCATGGTATCCATCTCCGCCCGGCTGCTCTTCTCCAAATCTATGGCATAACCCACCTGGGAGGCCATTCTGAAGGCGTCCTCCAAACTCTCCCGCCCGCAGGGTATAAACCGGCACGGAAGCCCCAGCTCCCTGGCCCTCTGGCAGACCACCTCCCCGCCTATCACCGCATGGCAGCCCTCCTGCCGGGCCTTGTCTACAAAGCGGGAAAGCTCCTCCTGGCTCTCGGCCATGTACCTGGGCAGCTTGACGCCGAAAAGGCCATGAAAGCTGGCGGTATCGCTGAGAGCGTTGGAAAAGCCCACCAGCCCTATGCGCGGACAGGGCTCCTCCAGCTCTCCCTTCAAATCCAGCGCCAGCATACCTATCTCCTGGCTTGTCACGCGTATCTCCACTATAGGTATCTTCACCACCTGCCGGGCCAGCGTGGCCTGCAGTCCCCGTGCCACTATGAGTTCGCAGCCCTGCCGCTCCAGTTCCCGGGCGCGGCTCTGTACCCTGCAGGTCTCCGCATATTCAATGCACATCGGGCTGAGATATCCATACCTGGCCGCCATGGGCCGCGCCATGTCCCTCATCTCAGCGTATGGTACAAGAACCGCCATTTTTGCCACATGGAACACTCCTTTTCTTTTGGTGGAAAAGCCGCTCTCCCTTCCCGGAGACCGGCTTACCACTACAGATTTTCTCCATGAAATTAAGAGGTCTTTATATGTTGGGAACTATTCCTCCTCCCGGAGGCGGCAGATCATGCTCCACATGGCGGCAGCGCTGTTGAAGTTTTCCGGTACCAGGTACTTAGGCGATATCTCAATATCAAAGGTGTTGGCGATTTCAGACACCAGGGATACGATGCTGAACGAATCCAGCAGCTTGCCGTCTATCAGGTGTTCAGCGGTGGTATAGTCAATATCAGGATCAATGTCCTCCAAAATTTCCAGCAGTTCCTCCATTTTCTACATCTCCTTTATGAAAGCTATATGCCCAGGCTGAGTCTCAGGGCCGGGCGGTCAATTTTACCGTTTGCGTTTAAAGGGATCTCCGGCAGCAGAACCACCTTTGAGGGTACCATATAGTCGGCAAGGGACTGCTTCAGGGCGGCGCGTATGTCCCGGGCCGTCTCCTGGCAGCCTGGGGCCAGCTGGCAGGCCAAGATAATTTTGCCCCGCTCCTGCTGATACATACAGCAGCACCGCAGGATAGGCTCCAGGGCCAGAGCGGCGGCTTCTATCTCCCCGGCCTCGATACGCCTGCCCATGTGCTTGAACTGGTGGTCCCTCCGGGCGGCGAACATTAAAAGGCCGTCCTCACGGTACTGGGCCAGGTCCCCGGTGTGCAGAACTTTTTGTGACCCCTCCTGACGAAATACGGCGGCAGTCTTCTCTTCATCGCCATAGTAGCCCAGGGCCAGGGCTGGGGAGCACACGCAAATCTCACCGATCTCACCTGGCCGGCGGACAGGCTCCTGTCCGTCAGACAAGAAGACCCGGCAGTTTGGCAGGGCCCGGCCAATGGGAAGAGCGTCGCTGTCGGAATAATCTCCGGCGACTTCATAATAGCAGCACACCCCCGCAAGCTCTGTGGAACCGTATAAGTTTGTGAACCGCACATGAGGAAGGGCAGCGCGCCAGCGGTTCAGCTGCTTCATGGGAAAGACCTCCCCCACAAAGAAAACCTGCCGAAGATACTGAGGTTTTATTTCCTGAAACGTGTTCAGCTGGGTTACAAGGGCCAGGGCCGAGGGCACCCAGCTGATACAGGTAACCTGCCGGCGGTTCATGTGTTCGATCAGCCGCACAGGAAATGTGAACAAGCTTGCGTCAAGGACCTCCAAACGGGCCCCAAGGCGCATTGAAAGGTACAGGTCCTTAGCAGAAGCGTCAAAGAAAAACGGCGTTTGGTTCCCCAGCACCTCATCGGGTGAAAGGGGAAAGGTGCTGAGAAACGCCTCCACAAAGCTCTTAACAGCCCCGTGGCTTTTCAGCACCCCCTTTGGCGTGCCGGTGGAGCCGGAGGTATAGAGCAGGCACAGAGGGTGCTCCGGCCCACCTTCGGGACATGGAAGGGGCCGTCCGGCTCCCCGACTAAGAGCGTCTGCCAGACATACAGTCTCCCCGGAGAAGGGCAAAGGGTCCCCGGCGTCGGTGGTAAGCACCAGAGAAGGGTTACAGTCCGCTAACAGCCTTTGCAATTTAGCGCTGGGAAGCTCCGGGTCCAGCGGCACATAGAAACAGCCGGCCCACAGCGCCCCATAGAACAGCAGCGGGGTGGCGGCACAGTGCTTGGCCAGCACCCCTATGGGCCGTCCGGGCCGCTCCCGACTGGAAATAAAGGCCCCGACCTGGCGGGACTGTTCCAGAAGCTCCCTATAGGTGAAAGCCCGCTCACCGTCAGCCAAGGCAACCTTATCCGGGCAGCGGGCCGCTGCCTCTACCAGATATTGCAGGACAGAATCCATAAGCCTCTCCTTTCATAAGAAAGACATTTTAGGGGGCCTGGTACCGGGCGTGAAGGGCCTCCTCATAAGAGCCGTAAAAAAGGGCGTCGGGATTTTCCGCCATGAGTACCTCCGCCAGGTCATATGGAAAATCCCGAGCACTGGCTTCGCAGAGATGGTGCTGGTCGAAATAGGCGGTCTCCTCCGGGTACCGCTCCAGCTTGTCCTTCTTCAGATTAAAATCGTAAAAGGGTACGTCCCATTTTTCACTTACCGCACGGTGGGTCGCCAGTATTTCGTCAAATCCGCTGGTACTCCAAAGCATATATTCAGAAAGAGGCGTGGCAATCATCACCACCCGAACGCCCCTTTCCCGGCACAGGGACAGGCACATATCCAGCCAATAAAGGTTGTCCTCTTGCGGGACTGTGGAAAGAGCCTCTGTGTGATAATCCTTTTCATAATTTTCCGAGCCGGGCATAGGCGTGCTTTCCAGACCCGGCCAGAAGCCGTGGGTTTCATAGTGCTTGGGTACGGACAACTCACCGGCAAGCAGCTGCCGCCAGGTATGGACGCCTCGGTTCATCGTGTCATACAACAGGTGAGCCCAGTCGGCGGGAGGGACCTGTCTGAAAAAGTATTCCACCCAAAGCCCCAGGTTATCTGACCGCCCCAGCTGATATATGCTGCCCTCCCTGCCATAATCGTTGTAAGAACGGGAAAGGGCGTCATAAGAAAGCTCTAAGATAACAGTTTTCACCGGGTTGCGATCCAATTCCTCCTCAAGAAAAAGGTAGCGGCCGTACATAGTTTGCAACGGAGCTCCCAAATCATAGCTTGTGCAGCCCAGGGCGTCGTCCAGGGCCCTTGGGTCTATGGCCCGCAGTCCCTGGGACGCGCTGGACACCAAGAGGTCAAACTGGCCCGCCATGTCTTTACGGGCTTTCGCGTCCTGATAGGGGTACGTACCCCAGGCGTAATATGGAAAAACGATGACGGCGGTTATCAGCGAAAAGCATACCAGCACCGCCAGGACCGAACACAGAGCCCTTCTAAAATTGCGCATAGAGGAAACCTCCTACATTGCCGGAAGCCGGCACGCCAAAGTAGACGGTAAGCACCAGAAGCACCGCAAGGGTAAAAGCGCGCACGGGCAGAGGGGCCCTCCCGAACCAAGCACGCACAGATCCTTTGCGCTGGAGCAGGCTGACAAGCAGCAGCGCCCCTGTGGCAACGGCAACCATTATAAGGGAGGAAAGGGGCATACCATAGGGAAACAGCTCTGCAAAGGAGGGCAGCCGCCAGCCGGTGAAAACCTGCCGCCACAGCCCCAGGCCCTGGCGAAGACCGCCCACCTCCGGCAGCACCTTTATAAAACAGACCAGCAGATAGGTGCGCGCCACCTGGAACAGCCGCCAGCCGAAGGAGCTTTCCCGGAGGTGGAGCTTGTCCCGGCCCCATTGGTACAGAGGCTCGAGCCACAGGGAAACGATGATGAACATGCCGTTGACCCCGCCCCAGGCGATATACGCCCAGCTGGCTCCGTGCCAAATACCCGTCACAAGCCATACGGCCACTAAGGCGATAGACGCGGGCAAAGCCTGACCGAAGGTCTTGCCGAAACGGCCGCGGGCCCATTTACCCAGGCGCGTGTTCCACTTGGAGACGGCGATAGGGTAGTAAATGTAGCTTTTGAACCATGCCCCCAGGGTGATGTGCCACCGCCGCCAGTATTCGGCAATGGACTTTGAGAAATACGGACGCAGGAAGTTCTCCTCAAGACGTATATCCAAAACCTGGCACAGGCCGCACATAATATCCATATAGCCGGAAAAGTCGGCGTATATCTGTATGCTGTAAAAAAATACGCCTGTCAGCACGGCGGGGCCGGAATATTGGGCGTAGTTTTCAAATACCGCATGAACGCAGGGGGCCAGGGTATCGGCCAGAACCAGCTTTTTAAAATAGCCCCAGATCATACGCTGGCACCCGGCGGCAAAGTTCTCATAGGAGAAGCTGTGGGGCTGGAGGAACTGGCAGGACAGCTGTGAATAGCCGCTGATAGGCCCCTGGGTAATCTGCGGAAAAAAGGAGGTGAACAACAGCAGTTTAAAGAAATTCCTCTCCGGGGGCGCCTTGTCCCAGTATACGTCGATAAGGTACCCCATTGTCTGGAAGGTGTAAAAGGAAATACCCAGGGGGACCAGTATGGAAAAGGAATTATCGAATTGAAAACCGCCGAACAGACCCAGCAGACGGTTTATCTGATCTAATACGAAGTGGGCATATTTGAAGACGCTGAGCAGGCCAAAATTGAGCAGCAGCGCAGCTATAAGGGCCAGACGCTTCCTCCGGGTATTCTTTTGGCGTATGGCGCCCTTTTCCTCCCTGGAAAGCTCCTTGTGGGCCTGGAAGAAAGCCTTTTGCCCCTGGGAGACGCGGGCCATCCACAGGGCGCAGGCATATGCGGAAAGAGCGGTTACCAGAATATATACTCCGTGCTTTGGCCCGGACATAAGATAGAAAACCGCGCTGAAAAGCAGCAGAACCACCCACTGGAACCTTTTTGGCACAAGATAGTACGCCGCCGCCAGGACGGCCGCAAAAGCCACAAAGGCCAGAGATGTAATGGACATGGCCACTCCTCCGCAGTTTCTAAACTTAAAAAATAGCGACGGCCCTAACAGCAGTCGCAGACTTTCCGGGGACAGGCAGGCAAAAAGCTGTTAGGAATTCCGTTGCTATCTTACCATAAGGGGACGATTATTGTCAAGAGCTTTCTCCGGGCGCACGCTCCGGCGAGAGATGAATCTCAAAATTATAAAAAACGCCTGCTTATAAAATATCTGCGGGCCCGCCCCAGCGCCCATATCCACAGGGACGTAAGCAGGAGAATAAGCAGAAACTCCGGGAAAGTAAAGCGCCAGCTGGTACGCAGCGCGTCCATACCCTGCTGCGTAAAATGTGAGAAAATCCACACTACATCTACCATGACCGGTATATGAATAGCCATAGCGTAGAAGCTGTTTTTTCCAATCCAGGAGAGCCAGGCCACAGGCTTTGTAAGAATACCTTGTGAGAGGGAGAGAGAATCAGACAGAAGAACGCTAAACAGCAGCACAGCCGCCACCTGGAATACCAGTGTCCGCAGGAATGAAATCAG
>ERZ777305.2909-NODE-2909-length-13003-cov-2.479842_pt1 | contig 13003 bp, 10 predicted proteins | sample MGYA00374965_ERZ777305 | MGnify/ENA primary metagenome ERZ777305 (study PRJEB29328, sample SAMD00013331) | mouse gut metagenome | study: EMG produced TPA metagenomics assembly of the Metagenome analysis of fecal microbiota from mouse which was promoted...
ATATGCCTTAAATCCCTTAAAGTTATTATTTACTGACTGCCGCATAATATGAATCAATTCTCTTTTACGTATAAACGACGCATAGTCAGCACTATCATAAATATAGCATTTATTCTTTCCGTTGCTCTTTGCTTCATTTAAAGCAAACTCAGACAGTTTCATCAGGTTATTGTATTCCTGATCTTTCAATACGCTAAAATCTAAAATTCCTGCGGATATTGTAAAAAATACCTCATAACCATTACTTTTTATAAAATGTTTTATTTTATTTTGAATTTCACTGTACATTTTCTGGGCATCTTCAATGTCTCTGCCATTCATATCCACAACAGCAAATTCATCAGCAACAACCCGGTAAAGCGTCTGGTCAGAAGAAATAACCGCCTTGATACATTCTGCTGTTTTCTGCAGAACCATATCTCCATAATCCATTCCCTTATTTTCATTGATTTCTTTAAAATTATCAATTCCAAGCCTTAACAGAAAACCATTAAGAGACTTGTCCTTCTGCGCTGTCAGTTCATTACGCAGACTAAACTCACGAAGAAGTCCGCTCACATTGTCTGCCTTCTGCCTGCTTCCAATCTCATTCACACAGCCGATCATAAATTCCGGTTCCCCGTCCTCATCCATAAGAACACGTCCCCTGCAATTAATCCATACAGGCCTCCCTTCCTTATCGATCCAGCGATACTGCAGATTATGAAAATCTTTTTCTTTGTTTAAAAGCTGATTGATATCATCCACTAAAAGCTCCACATCATCCGGATGGATCATTTTTTTCAAATTTTCCATAACATCAGTAAATGGATTTGTGGGAACATTAAAACATTCTAAGGCATTTGGAGATAAATAATAATAGTCATTTTTGATATCCATGATATATAAATAATCATCGATACATGGGTTAAAAGTATTGATTACATCCTGAAATTGTTTAAATAGAACACTCTGAAAATTTTCTCCCATATTGGCACCTCTGACAGTCGACCATTTATGTTACCATATTTAAAATTTTAACATAATATGGTAAAAACTTCAATTACACATAGTGTAGAATTGTCCTATTTCCCTTACTTTTAAATAGGAAATTTATCCTATTTATATTTCAAATGCAAACTTCGCTAACATCTTATATTTCCACATCCGCCGCAATTTTTACAGTCACATCCACACTGCAGGGATTTTACACTCCTTCTTTTGCCATTGTCATGGGCATTCCATCACCTTCTTTCCGATTAGTTAGTATTCGCTATTGATAGTTAGTAGTTAATAACTATTTACACTTTTTTAATATTTTATTACTATTATTTTTATGATAAAATATGTTATATTATATTTAAGTATCTGGATTATAGAAAAATATTCACATTTAGTACAAGGAAGGCACCATGCATACTAACGAATCAGCCGAAAACTATCTCGAAACCATATTGATATTAAGTAAAATCCGTCCGGTCGTACGCTCCGTTGATGTTGCAGAGGAATTAGGCTTCAAAAAACCCAGTGTCAGTGTTGCCATGAAAAATTTACGTGAAAAAAACCATATTACTGTCACTAAGGAAGGCTTTATTTACCTTACTTCTTCCGGCAGGGAAATTGCAGAAATGATCTACGAGCGCCATCAATTTCTTACGAAATGACTCATCAGCCTTGGAGTTGATGAAAAGATTGCAGCTCAGGATGCATGCAGAATCGAACACGACATCAGCAAAGAAAGCTTTGATGCTATCAAAGAGCATATTAAACTATAATAATTCCTGTCAGTCAGAAAAAGGAGCATTTCATGAAACGTAAACCAAAACAAATTGCAGCTATCATTTGTATCATATTATTAGTTCTTTTATATGTGGCAGCTTTGGTTGTCTCTCTTTTGGACTTCCCTGGTTCAGACAAGCTCTTTGCCGCCTGTCTGATTGCTACTGTAGGACTTCCCATTTTACTTTGGATTTATATCTGGCTTTATGGAAGGTTGACACAGCGCTCCACTATCGCAGAAATCTTTCCTGAACAGAATGACAAAAAGCAGGATGAGTAACCTCTCCCGCTTTTTTCCTGTTCTATAAGACTGCCTCACCTTGCGGCATCCTTAGTTTATTTATCGGATAAAATTTCTTCAAGTTCTCTCTTTGCCTGATCCAAAGATTCAAATATCAGCCCCTTCATCCCTTCCTTTCGGGCTGCTTCCACATTCTTGGGAAGGTCATCAATAAAAACACATTCTTCCGCTTTCAAATTATATTTACTACATAAAAGCTGATAAATCTCAGGTGATGGTTTGATCAGCTTAACCTGATAGGATAAAATTTCTCCATCAATCTCCTCCAAAAAGTCAAGCGCCTTAATGCACTCCACATGCGCCTTTCGGGAAAAATTAGAAATCACATAAATATGGTATCCCTTTTTCTTTAGTTCTCTTATCCAGGGAATTGCATAGTCAAAACGCTGTATTATCTCCTCCACATTTTCAAATACTTCCCTAATTTCTTTCTCTATGGAAGAATCATTTTTAATAAATCCTTCAAGTAATTCCTCATCAGAAAGCTTTCCCCTGTCCATTTCATTCCAGAAAGGGCTTCTCACAGTAGCATCCGCCAGTTTCTCAAATATTTCCTCCGAATAGCCAAAACTACGGTAAAAATCTTCCCACGCAAACCCTGCCAGTACATTTCCAATATCAAACACAATATTTTTAATCATTATCTAATCCCCTGCTTTCTTTCTTTTTTACCATACTTAAAAACTCCTCTGCGGCCCGCGAAAGCGCTGTTTTCGTATCAGCTGCCACACAAATCTGTCTTTTAGGAATAATCTTGTTAAAACGAAGTTCAAACAACCTTCCATTTTCCAGGTAATCTGCCGCAAAATCCCTGACCACACATCCTACACCTAAACTGCGCAATGCAAACTGTACGATCATGTCACTTGTAGCAAGCTCAAACTCCGGATGTAACTCCACGTTATTTTTTTTAAGGAACGCATCCATGTAACTTTTTGTACTGGTATTTCCCTCCAGAGAAATAATCGGCAACTTTTCCAATTCCTGAAAATCCAGCATATGATTTTTATACTGAATAAATTTTCTCCCTGCCACAAAAACGTCTTCTATTTCCTTTACCGGTATTATATCAAATTCCTGTGCTTTGTCTATAGGCGTACTAATTACGCCAAAATCAATTTTCCGCTCCTTCAGTAAATTTAACGTGGCAGGTGTAGGTGCATTGGTAACAGTCACCTTTATGCCTGGAAATTTCTCGTGAAAGCTTTCCAAAAGAGGCAGCAGATAATATTTAAGCGTCATATCGCTTGCTCCAATTTTCAGTTCTCCAAAGTCAAGCTGCAACATGGAAGAAAGCTTCTTCTCCCCTAACTCCATCTGCTCATACCCCGCCTTAACATGTTCGTATAAAACTCCACCCTCCGGTGTTAATTTAATTCCCTTTGACGCTCTTACAAACAGCTTTACACCAAGTCCATTTTCAAGCTGTTTCAGCGCCTGGCTCACTGCCGGCTGGGAAATGGAAAGTTCTACGGCAGCAGTTGTCAGACTCCCATATTTTGCAGCAAAGTAAAATACTTTATAGTACTCAAGGTTTTCTACCATGTTGATCTGTCCTTTCTACCTGTTATCTACCTAAAGGCTTTCGCTACAATTCCCCTCCTCTTATCCAATTAAAGGTGTTATCTTCTTGAAAAAGAAAAAGACTTTTTTTGCCCAAAAATGGATACATGTTCTGTCTTAAAACTTCTCTGTCCCTTATAACAGGCTTCTTTCCGGCGAGCACCAAAATCAGCTTTGATCTGGCATGATAAAGCTTTAATTTTCCAGAAAGCATATCCAGAGATTTTTCCTTTTCCTGTTCCTCATAATCCTCAAAACATTTGCTCATCTGCAGAAAAGAAAAAGGCACCACCCTGTTTTCCATTTTCTCCTCACTCATCCAATAAAGAAGATTCATCCTTACATTTCGGAACACTTCACTGTGGGAACGCAGCACAAATGCAATATCCGCCGTCATCCCGCGCACATATTCCTCAGGCAGTCCGCAGTCAACCACCAATGTCATTTCAAGGATTCCCCCTGAATAATTTCCATTTACGTGGAGCACACGCTCTACTGCATTTACCAGATTTTTCTTCTGCAAAAGCTCCATTTTCAGTCCCCTTCTTTTTTCCTTAGACTTCTATATAACAAAATAATTCTTTTTATCTAAGTAATTCTTTTTATCCCACATTATAGCATTTTATTCCCAAAATAAAAACCTCAATCCCTACAAAAAGGCGGCTTAAATTAATAAACCGCCTGAACAAATATCTTTTTTAATATATCCCTGCTCTTTTGGTTGCCATGTGGCGGAACAAAACAAGAATTCCGCCACTGCAACGGGAGTACAGGTATTGTCTAATTGGAATGCTCCAAATTAAACCTAAGTAAATTGGTTCTGTATGCTTTCTTAACCCTTTACTGCTCCGGCCACCACACCTTCAATAATGTATTTCTGGCAGGATAAGTAGAAGATAATAATCGGTATGATAGAAAGCACCAGCATTGCCATAAGTGCACCCATGTCTTTATTTCCATTAGAGCCAACCAGCATCTGTACTACCACAGGAATTGTCTTATACTTTGTGCTGATACCAATTACCAGATAAGGAAGCAGGAAATCATTCCAAATCCACATTGCTTCCAGAATCGCTACGGTAATTGCTGTAGGCTTAAGAATGGGGAACACTACTTTAAAGTAGTTCTGCAGGGGAGTGCAGCCATCAATCATGGCCGCCTCTTCAATGTCGATAGGTACCGATTTGATAAACCCTGCAAACATGAATACTGCCTGACCGGCACCAAATCCAAGATAAAGCACACACATACCAACCGGATTTTTCAGATGGAATGTATCAGCCAGGGACGACATAGTGAACATTACCATCTGGAAGGGCACGATCATGGAAAAAACAAACATATAGTAAAGGCCCTGGGTAAGCCTGCCTTTTACTCTGGTAATATAATAGGCTGTCATGGAAGTAAATAAAATAATCAGTATTACCGATAAAATAGTAATAAAGAAAGACCAGCCAATTGCAGATAAAAGTCCTGTTTTAATCAAACCATTTACATAGTTTGTAATTCCTGAAAATGTTTCTGATGTAGGTAAGGAAAAAGGATCTTTACTGATAAAGAATTTTCCTTTAAAGGAGTTATTTAATATGAAAAATAACGGATATAATACAGCAAGTGCAACTACAACAAGTATTAAGGCTATAATGCCGTTTGTGGTTTTGGTTTGTTTATTTTGTATCATTATTGTTCCACCTCCCTACTTCTGGTTGCAGTAAGCTGAATAAGTGCAACAGCTGCAACAATGATAAAGAATACAACAGCTTTCGCCTGACCAACTCCTTCATAACCTGTCTTTCCGTAGAAAGTATCGTAAATATTCAGCGCAAGCATCTGAGTTTTATTCATAGGCGCACCATTTGTCAGGGCCTTGTTCTGATCGAACAGCTTAAAGCTGTTTGACAAGGTAAGGAACATACAAATTGTAATGGAAGACATTACCATTGGAAGCTTTACCTTAATCAGTGTCTGCCATGAAGTTGCTCCGTCAATCTTGGCTGCTTCTATCAATTCAGTGGGTACATTCTGAAGTCCTGCTATGTAAATAATCATCATATACCCCATCATTTGCCAATTCATTAAGATAACCAATCCCCAAAAACCATATTTGGCATTGGAAACGATCGTTGTTTCAAATTGATATAAGATCGCATTGATCATCTGCTGCCATGTATAACCAAGAACAATACCGCCGATTAAGTTTGGCATAAAGAATACTGTTCTGAAAATGTTAGTTCCTTTGATCTTTCTGGTCAAAGCCAGGGCCAGCGTAAACGCCAGCAGATTAATGGAAATAACTGCTATAATTGTAAATCCTACTGTAAAAAGCAAGGCACTGGTAAATCCCTGATTCTCCGAAAATGCCAGCTTATAGTTTTCAAGTCCTACCCATTTTGCATTTTTTACGGTGGTAAAATTACAAAATGAGAGATACAATCCCTGTGCAAAAGGGATGATAAATGCAAATGCAAATGCAATAATAGTTGGAACTGTAAAAATAACAAAATATCTTTTTAATGTTTTCTCCATACCTGCAACTCCCTCTTAAAACATCAAATGCCAGATTTCACCGGACATCCTTAAGTTATAAAGGGCGTTCCAATAAAAGCAATTATTCACTTATTGGAACACCCTTCTTTAACAATCTTTAAAATTCAATTAACAATTATTGTGCTGTTGCGGCCTTTTCTTCAGCCCATCTTGTAACTACAGTGTTAGCAACATCTTCCCATGTCATATTGCCATTGCAGTACTCAAGCAATGCTGCACCAAAGTCATCCTTGAAATCCTGGCTGGGGAAGATTGTGAAGTTCCAGCTTACTGCTGTCTTTCCACCTTCCATATATGCATACATTTCCTTAGCAAGAGGATCCTGAGGCTTCTCGTCATCACCAAATGTTGAGAAAGGAGCTGCGTTTCCTAAAGAATTAACCATGTAATCCTTACCTGCATCAGAGGAAATCATCCAGTTTACAAAGTCAAGAGTAGCTTTCTGGTTTGCTTCAGATGTCTGACTGTTTACACACCAGAAATTTTCTGTACCTGTACATAATCCCTGGTTTTCTTCACCTTGGACACCAACATAGATAGGCATAAACTTAACGTTTTCTTCTGTCACAACATTTCCTTCAACACCTGAGATCTGTCCCCATCCCCAGTTACCATTCTGAACCATTGCACACTGTCCAAGTGCAAATTCAGCCATAGAATCGGTTACAGACTTGCTTCCTAATAAAGTAGGAGCACATGTGGAATTGTTAATATACAGATCAAAAATGTTCTTGAAGTTTTCACCATATGTGAATTCAAGCTCAGCAACATCACTTGCACCCTTGTCCTTAAGTTCATAGTATACAGGGATGTTTGCAAGATGTGTCTGCCATCTCCAGTCTTCACCGGGAAGTAAAGAAGTGGAAGCAAATACACCGTCAATACCAAGGTCATCTTTCTTAGCCTGCATATCTTCAACAACTGCCTTTAATGTATCAAAGCTGTTAATTTCATCTACGCTCTTTGCTACTGCACCATCCATTGCAAAATATGCCTGCATGATTGCATCATTGTAAATAATACCATAAGCTTCAACTGTGTAAGGAATACCATAAACACCGCCATCTGCTGCAATAGCAAGGCTCTTGTCTGATAAATTGTTGTAAAGATCTGTGTTTGACAAATCCATGCAGTAATCTTTCCATGCATTATATCCAACAGGTCCGTTAATCTGGAATAATGTAGGTGCATCAGAACCTGCAATTTCAGATTTTAATACTTCTTCATAAGTTCCGCTTGCTGCTGTAACAACTTTTACAGGTACTCCTGTCTCTGCTGTATAAGCTGCTGCGATCTCCTGCCACTGTGCATCAACTTCAGGCTTGAAGTTAAGATAGTATACAGAACCGCCTTCTGCGCTTGCTTCTGTGGTATCAGCTGTTTCTTCTGTAGCTGTCTCTGTCTCAGTTTCAGTTTCTGTCTGTGTTTCAGCTTCTGCAGCAGGTGCTTCAGCTTCTTTGCTTCCGCAGCCGAACAACATGCTGGAAACCATTGTTGCACAAAGTAATGCGCTAATTACTTTCTTTTTCATAATACCTTTCCTCTCCTTTTTTTGGTTAATATGATTGTCTGAAAACTTCCAACATTAATATCAATTCCAGTAACGTTTCCGGTACCGTTATCGGTATCGTTGTCGGTATCGTTTCCGATTACATTAATAATGTAACACCTACTGCAAAATAATGCAATAGGTGTTGACAACTTTCAGCACTTTCGCAAATTTTCGCTGCTTTCTTTTGTACATTTTGTATATAAAATCCGCTTATTCCGTTCTCTCATTCCCCCAAAAGAACAATGCTACCGTTCCAGGCCCGGTATGGCTTCCAATCGTAGTGCCCACATAGTAAATTTCCACTTTACCATTTAACCTGGGAAAACGTGCTTCAATTAAATCTGCCACTGCTCTCGCGTCCTCATAACAGTGGGAATGACTAATATAGCATTTTCCTGAATAATCCAGGCCATCCTGCGCATATTCTTCCATTTTATTTGCAATTGCCTGAATCACTTTTTTCTTTGTCCTGATCTTAAATCTTGGTATCAGTCTTCCTAAATTATCTATATTAAGAAGCGGGCACAGTTCCAGAACTGATCCAACAAATCCGGCAGTTTTTGAAATACGCCCGCCTTTCACGTAAAAACTTAAGTCAGTGGAAAAAAACCAATGATGGAGTTTTAATTTATTTTCCTGCACCCATTTGTAGACTTCCTCTATGCTCATTCCCTGATCTCTTAAATCCGCCAGTTTATCCATAAGAAGGCCATAGCCTGATGAGGCGCCAAGTGAATCTACAATATAAATCTTTCTGTCAGGAAATTTATCCTCTAATTCCGTTTTGGCAATATTAGCTGAATTCAGTACCCCGGATATCCCTGAAGATAAAGTCAGATGAAGAATATCCTTCCCTTCATTCAAAAAGGGTGTAAAATACTCTACGAATTCTTCCGCATTAATCTGTGAAGTCCTTGTTTCAGCCCCATTTGCCATAGCATCATAAAAATCGGGAAAGGCAATAGATCTTCCAAGATTATCCTCATATTCCTTTCCATCCAGCTCAAAGTGAAAACAGATATAATGAATATCCCTTTTATCAAAATGCTCCTGTGTCAGATCCGCTGTGGAACAGCAGCTTAAAATATAATTACTCATTTCTCCATCCTTTCTTATATTGAATCTTTCTTTTACCAATTCTTTATGTTTATCCTTTATTTGTCACAGGATTATTGACCTGTGCCACATCAATTAATGTAAATTGGTCATTTGCATTTTCCAGGCTGGTTACCAGTGCTTTTGCAGTGTCCATTGCGGTAATGCAGTTTACACCAGTTTCAATAGCAGTCCTTCTGATCAGGAATCCGTCCCTTGATTTGTCTCTTCCCTGGGTAGGGGTATCAATGACCAGATCAATCCTGTGCCCTAAAATCAAATCCATAACTGTAGGTGACTCCTGGGAAATCTTATTTACTTTACGTGCTTTGACTCCTGCTTCATTTAACACCGCTGCTGTACTTCTGGTAGCATAAATTGTATAACCCAGCTTTTCAAATCTGCGTCCAATCTCAACAGCTTCCCCTTTATCCGCATCTTTCACCGTAATAATCACCTGCTTATGCCTGGGCAGATCAATACCTGCCCCTAAAAATGCCTTGTACAGCGCCTCATTAAAGGTCTTTGCAATCCCCAGACATTCTCCGGTGGATTTCATTTCAGGCCCAAGGCTGATTTCAGCTCCTCTGATCTTTTCAAATGAAAATACCGGCATTTTAATGGCAAAATAGTCAGCTTCAGGTTGAAGCCCAGGCTTATAGCCAAGCTCTTTGATACTCTTTCCAATAATTACCTCAGCAGCCAAATCCACAATAGGAATTCCTGTTACCTTGCTGATATAAGGTACTGTACGGGAAGAACGAGGATTCACTTCAATCACATATACCTCTTCGTCGATGGCAATAAACTGAATGTTAATCAATCCCTTTACATGCAAAGCTTTGGCAAGCCTTCCTGTATAATCCGTAATTTTTTCCTTTACCGCATCTGAAATGGTAGGCGCCGGATAAACGGAAATACTGTCTCCGGAATGAACGCCGGTTCTCTCAATATGCTCCATGATGCCCGGTATTAAAATATCCGTCCCGTCACAAACTGCATCCACTTCAATTTCTTTTCCCTGCAGATATTTATCTACAAGAATAGGATGGTCCTGTGCAATCCGATTGATAATATCCATAAATTCTTCTATTTCTTCATCAGAAATAGCTATCTGCATTCCCTGACCGCCAAGCACATAAGAAGGCCTCACCAAAACCGGATAACCTAAACGGTTTGCCACCTCCTTAGCCTGTTCTGCGGTATAAACAGTACCTCCTGCTGCTCTTGGAATCTGGGTTTCTTCCAGAATTTTATCAAACAACTCCCTATCTTCTGCCGCATCCACGTCCTCAGCCTTTGTACCAAGAATAGGCACACCCATCTTCATCAGGCTTTCTGTCAGCTTAATAGCAGTCTGCCCTCCGAACTGTACCACCGCTCCGTCCGGTTTTTCCAAATCAACAATGCTTTCCACATCTTCCGGAGTCAAAGGCTCAAAATACAATTTATCCGCAATATCAAAGTCCGTACTTACTGTTTCCGGATTGTTATTAATAATAATGGTTTCATAACCTGCTTTTGAAAAAGCCCATGTAGCATGAACGGAACAGTAATCAAATTCGATTCCCTGACCGATTCGGATAGGGCCGGAGCCAAGCACCAGCACCTTTTTGGGAGGATTGGTTTCCACCGCTTCATTTTCGCAGCCATACACAGAATAGTAATAAGGAGTGCTGGCTTCAAATTCTGCAGCACATGTATCCACCATTTTGTAGGCTGCCACTATTCCATTCTCATAGCGCAGTTTCTTAATCTCTTCTTCTGCCATATCTGTTAGTCTGGCAATCACATTATCAGGAAATTCAATCCTCTTTGCTTCTTTTAATAATGGAATGGTAAGCGGTCCTTTCCTAAGCGCCTGCTCCATCTCCACCAAAATGGCGATTTTATCGATAAACCAATGATCAATCATAGTGATTTCATGAATGGTTCCATAGTCAATTCCCTTACGTATCGCTTCCGCAATCACATAAATCCGCTGATCATCCACCACCTTTAGTCTTTCCATTAAATCCTCTGCTGAAAGATCTGAAAAGTCACAACTGAGTAAACAGTCCACATGCTGCTCTAAAGAACGAATCGCCTTCATAAGGGCGCCTTCAAAATTGCCGCAGATGCTCATTACCTCTCCAGTCGCCTTCATCTGGGTGGTAAGGGTTCTTTTGGCAGTGATAAACTTATCGAAAGGAAGCCTTGGAAGCTTTACCACACAGTAATCCAATGTGGGTTCAAAGCCGGCATATGTCTTGCCTGTAATGGCGTTTTTGATTTCATCTAAGGTATAGCCCAGCGCAATCTTAGCCGCCACCTTTGCAATTGGATAGCCGGTAGCCTTACTTGCCAGCGCAGAAGACCGGCTCACCCTGGGATTTACCTCAATCACACAGTACTCAAAGCTGGTGGGGTGAAGGGCAAACTGCACATTACACCCGCCGATGATCTGAAGCTCATTGATAATATTAAGGGCTGCCGATCTCAGCATCTGATACTCTTTATCCCCCAAAGTCTGGGAAGGGGCAACCACAATACTGTCACCGGTATGCACGCCTACCGGATCAATATTTTCCATATTACAAACAGTAATGCAGTTGCCTGCACTATCCCGCATTACTTCATACTCAATTTCCTTCCAGCCTGCAATACAGCGTTCCACCAAAACCTGCCCCACTCTGGAAAGCCGGAGGCCATTTTCCAAAATACTTTCAAGCTCCTCCTGATTGTGGGCAATTCCACCACCGGAGCCTCCTAATGTATAAGCCGGGCGAAGCACCACCGGATAGCCGATGGTATTCGTAAATGCAACACCATTCTCCACAGTTTCTACCACTGTAGACGCTGCGCAGGGCTCCCCTATCTTTTCCATAGTATCCTTAAATTCCTGCCTGTCCTCCGCCTTTTTAATAGTTGCAGCAGTGGTTCCCAAAAGCTTTACATGATGAGAAGCTAAGAAACCGGATTCCTCAAGCTCCATGCCAAGATTTAAGCCTGCCTGTCCGCCCAGCGTAGGCAGAATGCTGTCAGGCTTTTCTTTCTCAATAATCTGTTCTAAAACCTTTGCTGTTAAAGGCTCAATATACACTTTATCCGCAATGTTTTTATCTGTCATAATGGTGGCAGGATTTGAATTTACCAAAATCACCTCCACGCCCTCTTCCTTCAAAGAGCGGCATGCCTGTGTCCCTGCGTAGTCAAATTCCGCAGCCTGTCCGATTACGATAGGGCCGGAGCCAATCACCATGACTCTCTTTACATTTGGATTCTTAGGCATTTTTCCCCACCTCCATCATCTTGATAAATCTGTCAAACAAATAACCGGAGTCCTGGGGGCCGGGACATGCCTCCGGATGATACTGTACCGTAAATATATTTTTTCCGGTGTAGGAAAGTCCCTCGTTGGTACCATCATTTACATTAATAAATGCCGGAACTGCAATCTTCGGGTCCAGCTTGTCCATATCTACCACATAACCATGATTCTGGGAGGAAATATAAACCCTTCCGGTTTCAAGATCCTTCACCGGATGGTTGCCTCCCCGGTGTCCGTACTTCATTTTGTAAGTATCCGCACCAGTTGCCAGCGCCATAAGCTGGTGCCCTAAGCAGATGGCAAAAATGGGAATATCCGTACTGTACAGCTTCTTAATTTCTGCAATAATGCCGACACATTCTTTGGGATCGCCGGGGCCATTGCTTAACATAATCCCATCAGGCCCATCAGCAATCATCTCCTCTGCTTTGGTGAACGCCGGATATACCGTTATGTCACATCCCCGCCGCGCCAAAGATAACGCAATGTTATTTTTAGCTCCCAGGTCAAGCAGCGCAACCTTTTTTCCAGACCCGCCCTTTATTTCATATTTGGAAGGACAGGTTACTTTTTCCACCACATTTCCAGTGGTATATTTTTTTAATTCAGGAAGGATTTCATCAAGATCAAATTTTTCATTTGTAGTGATCATACCATTCATGGTACCTTTTTCACGAAGAATTTTCGTAAGTGCGCGGGTGTCAATTCCTGCAATGCCCGGAATCCCCTGCTCTTCAAGAAATGTCTGAATTGTGATATCTTTTCGGAAATTGCTGGCTATGCGGGAAAGCTCTCTTACGATAAATCCATCCGGCCATGCCTGCCTCGATTCCGCATCTAACCTGCACACGCCATAGTTTCCAATAAGCGGATACGT
>ERZ777305.2911-NODE-2911-length-12998-cov-2.297149_pt1 | contig 12998 bp, 11 predicted proteins | sample MGYA00374965_ERZ777305 | MGnify/ENA primary metagenome ERZ777305 (study PRJEB29328, sample SAMD00013331) | mouse gut metagenome | study: EMG produced TPA metagenomics assembly of the Metagenome analysis of fecal microbiota from mouse which was promoted...
CAGTGCGGATACAAGGCCACTGCACATGATCAGCGGGATTGCCGGACCAATAATGGCTGATAATACATTCAGCAGTCTGGATACAGGATTCTGTTTCTCCGTCTGCAGCTCCTTTTTTGCCGTATCAGCCGAGTTCCCTGTTCCAATGTCGGAACCGGACATGATCGCCTCATAGGCTTTCGCCACATCATTTCCGATGATCACCTGTACGCCCCCGACACTCTCCACAACACCCATAACGCCCGCGATGCCCTTTACGGCATCCAGATCGGCCTTCTCCTTATTTTTCAACTCAAAGCGAAGTCTTGTCGCGCAGTGGAAAAGCTTTGTAATATTCATCTCCCCACCCAGTTTCGCAACGATCTCCTTTCCCATTTTCTGATAATCTTTTGCCATCTTTCTGCTCCTTCTTTATTTCTGTTGAGTATCCTTGATTCCTGTATTTTCAGTTCCATCCCGGGATTGTTACTATAATTCCAATATAATAAAGAAAGCAAAAAAAATCCATTTACAAAATTGCATCCCAAACAGCGCAATTTTGTAAACGGATCCTGTTATCATAAAAGATATTCTTTTTCCAGACGGCGCATATGATCCGGATTCAAAATCATCCTCACGCAGTTATAAAAATTTTTCATTTCCATAGACTCCGCTTCATAATCGCTGAATACTGCCATACGGACCGAGGTTCCACGGTGCATGAAAGGATATTTCAAAAGATAGATCCGAATGCTGTTCTCTGTCCCGCCATAATGGATCCCCGGGAACAGCACCGCATTGATATCCAGCACAAATTCATAACTGTTCTCCGGTTTCTTCTCCCCGGTAATCTGCAGAAATTCTTTGATATCCTTTATGTGTTCCCGGCAGATATGAGGTCTGTCCGCTCCATACCGCTGCAGGAAAGCGCAGAAGTTTCGCTCCCTGATCTCTCTTGTTTTTATTTCCAGTTTTTTCGTGATATCAAGCAGATTTTTTTCTGTCAGAAAAGGCTTTATGAAAACCGCCTCCGGCAAATGCAGCGCAACTGTTTCATCTGTCACCAGTACAAGCCTGTCTTTATAATACTCCGGTTCTTTTGGATAACAGTAATCCTGTACTATGAGAATTCTATCTAAAAGATGGACAAACCTTTCTTCGATCTGCGCTTTTAAATGATAGAGAACACTCGGATTTCTGTCACTGATTATCACACACTCCGGCCGATATGCACCCCTGTCCATCTTTCCCGCCAGATAAAGGGCAAGATTGGAGACCTCCGGCTCCGGCACGTTCATCGAAAAGCAGCAGGGAAAACACTCCAAAATTAGGTGAACAGACATCGGATACCGTCTGTTTATCTCCCGCTTCAAAAAATTGCTGTTTACATGTCCGCTGCCGCTGCGCCAAGCCGTTTTGGAAATATAAAGAAGAAAATTCTGCTTTTCTTCTCTGTCAGGCTCAAATTCCAGGCCAAACACCTCTTTCAGTCTTCGCCGAAACTTTTCATAGTTCTGCTCATACTCCTGCATGCAACGATCCCGCCACCCCGCAGCCCGCCCATCCAGAGTATTTAACCCATTCAGCCTGCGTTGGCAGTCCGCCATATCATCCTGCGAAAAAGCAACGCCTGTCAGAGCGGAAATTCTCTCCACCAGTTCAAGAAGCAATGCGGAATACTCATCGGGCTACACCATCTGTTCTATCTCAAACCCTTTTTCTTTCCGCAGAATCGTGATGATCAGATGTCTCCTGAAGGAACGCATCGCATCTCCCGAAACAGGATAGTCATGCGCAAGAAACACCTCCGGCAAAACAGCCCTGCAGACCAGATCCAACTGTTCATATCTTTCCTTCAGGCCGGGCTCATAATACTGTGTCGTTTCCTTATCAAAACACTTTACCAGCAGATTTCGTTTTTCCGACTCCGGCATGGAAATAATAAGACCGCTTTTTCTGGATACCGTCACATATTTTTTGAGAATTTTTACATGTTCGAATTCCTTGAAAATTGCAGACTTAGACACATAGATACGTTCTGCCAGTTTTTCCATACTCAAAAAATCCCGCTCAAACAAAAGCACCGATAAAATGGTACTGGAACGGTTAAGCGGCATGACTCTTGTGTGCTTTCCCTCCATCAATCGTGATATTTCTTCCAGCTCCTTCCCGAAAACCCCTGCGCAATATAACCGTTCTTTCCGTGATCTATATACTGCGGTCCGGATCCCAGTTGTCCGTTGATCGCATTGATCTCCGTCTGAACAGTCCGCAGGGAGATTCCCGTCTGCTTTGCCAGCAGCGCCCTCGTAATCCCCTCCGGATGATAAATAATATATGAGAGAATGGATAACTGCCGATCAGTCAATTCCATAATTCTTTTCCTTTATCATCTGCTGTGATTCCTCCCGCCCACAGCACCGGACCGCACCCGATGCTGTGGGCGAGATCAAGCAGGGCCAGACTGTTTTGCTCTACCGTTCCATCTTCCAGAAGGCCGCGCTGTAAGGCGGCAGCTCGCTTCCGCCGCCGAAGTCATGGAGTTGTCCGGTAAGCAGATCCTCAGCCTGCCCGCAGCCTGCGTCAAAGTGGGCCGTGTAGCTCTCCCCGTCCGCGTTGATCGCCACAAGCACCCGCTCATTTTCCGACTTTCTCTCGAAAATGCACTGTTTGTTGGTCAGCACCACAGAACGGAAGGCCCCGTAATTCAAAGCCTCCGAATGCTTCTTTGCATCCGCCATTTTCTTTATCTGATCCGTCAGCCCATTCCACTGCGGCGCTTCAAAGCAGGCTCTGAGCGCCGGATCTCCCTCGCTCTTGTTCGCCTTCGCGCCCCACTCGCTTCCGTAATAGACACAGGGAATCCCCGGCATCCCGAACATCAGCGCATAGATCAGAGGCAGATGCTTTTCATTGGTCAGAATGCTCGCCACCCTTGTCACATCGTGGTTGTCCACAAAGGAGAGCATATGTTTTCCTTTATATAAAGTCCAGTTCTCCGGCCCGAACTGCCGCATCAGAGAGTGGTTGATCTCAAACAGGTTCATGCTGTTAAAGCTGGAGTACAGCCCTTTATAGCACTCGTAGTTTGTGGCAGAATGCAGCATACCGTCATTTACCATCTGATTATAGTCCCCGTGCAGCATCTCCCCTAACAGATAGAAATCCTGTTTCTTATTATCACAGAACTGTCTGAGCCGCCTCACAAAATTGTGATCTAGGCAGTAGGCCACATCCAACCGCAGCCCGTCGATGTCAAAGGCGTCGATCCAGTAATTCACCGCGTCGAATATATGGTTGATCACTTCCTCGTTCTGGAGATTCAGCTTCACCAGATCGAAGTTACCCTCCCAGCCCTCATACCAGAGTCCGTCGTTGTAGTTTGAATTTCCACCCAGGTTGATATGAAACCAGTGCAGATACGGGGAGCGCTCTCTGTTTTTCAATACATCCTGGAAGGCCCAGAACCCTCTGCCCACATGATTGAACACGCCGTCCAGCACGACTTTGATGCCTGCGGCATGCAGTTTTTCACAGACCTCTTTAAAATCCTCATTGGCGCCGAGGCGCTTATCGATCAGCTTGTAATCTCTGGTGTTGTAGCCGTGGGTATCCGACTCAAAGACCGGTGAAAAGTAGATCGCGTTTATACCTAGTTTTTCCATATGGGGGATCCATTCCTCCACTTTTTTTATCCTGTCTGTCAATATTCCATCGTTTTCAAACGGCGCCCCACAGAAGCCCAGCGGATAGATCTGATAAAATACACTCTCATAGTACCATTTTCTGTTTTCCATAGTAATCCTCTTTTCTGTCATTCTGAACAGGCTTTTGCAACAGAGTTATCTCTACTGTAATTCTTTGCAGTACAAAAGCCACACTGTCCATCTATATTTTTTCCTTACACAGTATAACACACTTTCTCATTTTACTCCATGACATATTTTCCGTGACACGTTTTTATGCAGCAATCCAGCCTCCAATGTCATTTAGTCAGTATCTTAGTCCAGCCGTGAGGCATCGTTACCTAAATGACATTGGTACGACCTCGGTTAAACTGTTATATTCTTATCCTTCCTGTATTAAAATAACATCCGTTTTCGATTTTTTCCAATTCATTTCTGCTGTCTTTCGAAAAATTTTCTCTTCTCTCCTCTCTTGTGTTTACATAACGATTACACTCTCAATATTGACCAGTTCAGTCCACTTTTTTCTCATTTTTCAAAGTAATCCACATTTTTGACCTTTATTTTATGAGTATCCTGTCATTTTTATCCTGAAATGCCCACTTTTCCACAACTTTATCCACATATACACATCTGTCAGTTTTACTTCCACAAAAAATCACTCATGTCTTTTTCTAAAAAGCAAGTACTTTTTCATAAATAATATCACAACTTTTCTTTCTGACAGAAAGAATTTTCACACAATTCTCTGATAATTCCAAAATATTTTTCTTCCTGCCTCTGGTACATTTTTGTCGGGCGTGCTACAATATATTGTGGTTACAGATTATTGACCAACATAGTACTGTTATGCATTCCTATATAATACAGTTTATTTTTTACTTTTTACCCAATGACAGCTTCAACAAGGAGAGATCATTCCTTATCAGCTGGCTATAGGCGATATCAACAGTCAATACATTGTAGCAGCAATCAATACGTTGCAGCAGAAAGGACATCCATCTATGTTACTGATTGGCTCCCATGTGGGAATGAGCGGTAAAGAAATGTTTTCAGGCTCCGTCAAAGAGGCCCTGTCCTATCAGGCCAATACCTTTATGGTTTATACCGGAGCCCCCCAGAATACCAGAAGAAAAGAACTCTCCGAGCTTAAAATTCCGGAGGCAAAAGCATTGATGAAAGAGGCCGGCATAGAACAGTTTATCGTACACGCCCCCTACATCATCAACCTCGGCAACGCCGTCAATCCTTCCACTTACGAATTGGCAGTATCTTTTCTCGAAAAGGAAATTGCAAGGAGCGCCGGCATGGGCAGCCGGATCCTGGTTCTGCACCCTGGCTCCCATGTGGGAGAAGGCGCCGAAACCGGTATCAGGAAGATCGTGGAAGGATTAAATCAGATTCTGACCGCCGACACACCGGTCTATATTGCGTTGGAGACCATGGCCGGAAAAGGTTCTGAGATCGGAAGCAGGCTGGAAGAACTGGCGGAGATCTACGATAAGACCGTACACTCCGAAAAACTCAGAGTCTGTATAGACACCTGCCATATGCACGATGCGGGGTATGATGTGGTTCATGATTTCGACGGCATTTTAACCGCCTTTGATAAGCTGCTTGGAATCTCCCAGATCGCCGCCTGTCACCTCAACGACAGCAAAAATCCTCAGGGAGCACGCAAGGACAGACATGCCAATCTGGGAGACGGCTATATCGGCTTTGAGGCACTCTCCTATATTGCCCACCACCCCGCTTTAGAGACTGTACCCAAAATTCTGGAAACGCCCTACATACCATCAGTCAAGGATCCGGAGAAGAAAGTTGCGCCCTATAAGGAAGAGATTGCTAGGCTGCGGGCGGCTAATCCCTGATTTTTCGCAGGGCTTTTCGGAATAAACTCCAGTTTTCATTTCATTCCCATCCCTCCGCAAGATGCTTTGAGGGATGGGTTTTCTGTACCCATTTTTTCCAGAATTCCCCTACATGAAAGGCTGCATGATTGCAGGTCATCACCTGATAATCGGCCCACTCTCTGGGAAACATACGCTGATAGGATCGCTGCAAAAAGCGCTCATCCAGCAGTGCCACAATGCCGATGTCCTCCGCTGTGCGGATCACCCTGCCTGCCGCCTGCAGCACTTTGTTCATCCCCGGGTACTGATAAGCATAGTCGAAGCCGTTTTCCGACTGCCTGTCAAAATACTGCCTGATGATCTCCCGCTCATTGCAGACCTGGGGAAGACCTGTCCCCACAATGACCGCACCGATCAACCGGTCGTTCTTTAAGTCGATCCCCTCACTGAAAATGCCGCCCAGCACACAGAAACCCAGAAGGGAATGGCCGCCTGCACCTGTAAACTTCTCCAGAAACTCTTCCCGTTCCCGCTCCCCCATATACTCTTCCTGTACGATACAGCACTCCCTCTCCTCATCGAAAAAAGAGGCCAGATAAACTTCATATACCTGTTTTAAAAAGGCGTGGGACGGGAAAAATATCAGATAATTTCCTTTTTTCTCTGAGGTTATCTCCTTAATATAGGAAGCTGCGCGGAAATATTCCCCGGGGCCTCTTCTCGTATATTTACTCGTAATATCGGAACCGATAAAAAGTCCTTTTCTTTCCGGCGAAAAGACAGAAGTCGCATAGACCTCATAATCTTCCACTCCACCGCCCAGCAATCCCTTATAATACTGGATCGGAAGAAGGGTTGCAGAAAACAGAATACTGCTTCTGGCCCGCATCATACACTCCGTCAGATTTCCGGAAGGATCCACGCAGAAAAGTTTCAGCATAAAACCGCCATCCTGCTGTATCTCACTGTACATGACATACTTGTCATCAACCTTGTCATAAATCAGCAAAAAGTGCGATATTTCAAAGTAAAACTCCAGAACAGCCTTTCTGACAGGACTGTCATCATGTTCCTCCAGAAACTTTTCCATCTGGGCGGCCAGTTTATTCAACGGCAGAATAAAGGATTCGATGCTCCCCAACACCTGATAGTTTTCACACTCTTTTTTATAGACGAGGAGCTGTCGGTTACAACGCTCAAGCAGCGAACCCATTTTTTTGTCGTAACCCCTCACGATCTTTTTTAACTCCAGAAAGTCCTCCTTCTTCAGAACGGCGCTGTACATCTCCCGCCCTCTGTCCACAAGATTGTGAGCCTCGTCCACAAGAAATATGTAATCCTGCCTCGCACCCTCGGCAAAAAATCTTCTCAGATAGACATGGGGATCAAAGGCATAATTATAATCGCAGATCACCCCGTCCGCGAACAGGCTCATATCCAGACACATCTCAAAAGGGCAGACCTGATGCTTTACTGCATATGCCTCGATCAATTCCCTGTTGAAGCTGACTTCATGAGTCAACATATCGTAAATTGCTTCATTTACCCTGTCATAGTGCCCTTTGGCATAGGGACAGGCCACCGGATTGCACTCCGTCTCCTCCAGAAAACAGATCTTGTCCCGTGCGGTCAATATCACCGTTTTAAACAGCAGTCCTTTTTCCCTAAAAATGGAGAACGCCTCCTCCGCCACGGTCCGGGTGATGGTCTTCGCCGTCAGATAAAACAGTTTTTCCGCCATCTGTTCCCCGATCGCCTTTACCGATGGAAATACCGTGGACAGTGTTTTCCCCACCCCCGTGGGCGCCTCGATAAACAGCTTTCGTTTGTGATAGAGCGTCTGATAGACATAAGTGACCAGCTCTTTCTGTCCGGCTCTGTATGAGAAAGGAAATTCCAGTTCCCGGATGGAGCGCTGTCTCTTTTCCTTCCAGTCCACCTCATAATCCGCCCATCTCTGATAGGAGCGCATCAGCTGCCCAAACCACTTTTCCAGATCCTCAAATCTGTAGTCTCTGAAAAAGTACTGTATTTCCTCAGTCTCCATATTGCAATAGGTCATGCGGACACGGATATAAGGCAGGTTGTTCTGCTTTGCATAGATGAAGGCATAACACTTTGCCTGCGCCAGATGCACCATGACAGGCTCTTTCATCCTGCTGACATCCATGTAAGTCCCTTTGATCTCATCGATGACAACTGTGTCACCCAGACTGTCAGGATACTGTTTCTCCGACAGTTCCACTTCTTCCGGTATTTTTGTCTCCCCCGGTGTCTCCTCTCCGGCTTTGGACGACTCCTGGGTGGCAGGACGAAGCTGCCCCACTGCTATGGCCCTCTCAATGGTGGATATCCGATTATCAAAACAGACCGGCACTTCCCGCAGGATCCTCTCCGCCAGTTTTCCGTCAATGATGCCGTCCGCCCTGCCTTCCACAATAATATCGTAGCGTTCCGTATGGTAAGTATACTTCAACGTCACTTCGGCATGATAATCCGCCCCCATGCGCTTTTGCAGCATGCGGTGGATCCTGCCTCCCTCCTGCATGGCATTTTCGGGGGAGGCTGCTTTTCGGTTGTCTATATTGCCGCTTCTCAAAATAAATTCTACAAGATTGCGGACGGATGTGATTACTTCCATGGGAGATTCCTCTAACCTCGCAAGTTTTTTATTGCTTTTTATCTGTCTGACAGTATTCTGGTCTTTTGATTATAGCACATTTTTTTCCATGGATACAAAAATGACCAGGTTATATTTTCTTTTCCATTCGTTCCATGTGACGTGTACTTTAAAGTTTTTCACTTTTAAGATTAAATTAAGCTTTTCCCGCTTTTTCTTTAAACATAGTATGCTATCCTGATAATAACAAACGCCGCCTCGCTTCACGTGTCGGCTTATTGCAGCAAACACCCTTACCTTTCCGCTCTGCCGGAATCACAGGGAATACACAAACATAAAACAGCAGCTTCTAAAAGGAGGAACATACTATGACATGGACAAGAAAAGAATGTAAAACCCGGGCAAAGGAAGCCCTACATCGAAATTACTGGAAGATCGTACTGGTATCCTTTCTGGCGTTAATCATCTGCGGCGGTTCTCCCGGCACAGGCAACCGTGCCGTCGCTACCGCTTCCGGAAGCAACGACATACAGATGGAAGAGGATTCCGGAAGTTATGAATCGGATACCGACGGATCGGACACGGAACTCACTGTTTCCACAGACAGCGAAGTGATCACACGGGAGTCCGTTCTGGTGCCTGAAAAAGTCCGGATGGTCAACATTACGGTCTTCATCCTGATCGCGATGTTTGCCATCGCTTTTCTCTATCTTCTGCAGGCTCTTCTGGCCAACCCTTTCCGGGTGGGATTCGGCCGCTTTATGATAAAGAGTATCGATGACAAAGCGAACGTGCAGGAGATCGCTTACGGCTTTGACCATTCCTATAAAAATATCGTAAAGACCATGTTCCACTATGACCTGCGCGTCTTTCTATGGTCCTTACTGTTTATTATTCCCGGCTTTTACAAGGAATACCAGTACCGCCTGGTTCCCTATATTCTGGCAGAGCAGCCGGATATGAACTATAAGGAAGCGCTGCAGAAAAGTGCAGCTCTGATGAACGGTCACAAATGGAAAGCCTTTGTGCTGGATTTATCCTTTATCCCGTGGCATATATTCGGCCTCATCACCTGCGGTATGGGAACAATATTTTATGTTACCCCTTACCACAGCTTGACGCAGGCAGCGCTTTATCGTAAGCTGAGTGGGACGGATACTCCGAGACCGGAAGAGGCGGCATTACTGCTTTCCGACACTTTACAGGTCTGACGGACAGCAGCCTCGCCCACATACATCGCCGGTGTCAAACGGCAGCCGCATATTTCGCGGGTGGGCTTACGCTGATGGCTCTGCCGTGCAGACTCTTATCACAGAAAATGGGGATTTATTATGGGATATCATATTTTAATAGCGGACGATGAAACCGAGATCCGAGAGCTTCTGCGGCTTTATCTGGAAAAGGACGGCTACACCGTATGGGAAGCAGCCGATGGTATGGAGGCGCTTGCTGTCCTGAAACAGGAAAAAATTGACCTTGCCATTCTGGATATCATGATGCCTTCTCCGGATGGCTGGCGCGTCCTGCAGAATATCCGCAAAAACAGCAATATTCCCGTGATCTTACTCTCCGCCAGATCCGGGGATTCGGATAAGATCCTGGGACTGGATCTGGGGGCGGACGACTACATCACAAAGCCCTTTGTCCCGTTAGAAGCCGTTGCAAGAGTGCATTCCAATCTCCGCCGCTTCTATGAACTGGGCGGCGGAAAAACAGGCGATCGAAAAAGCGGCATGCTGGAGACAAAGACACTGCGTCTGGACTTAAAAAGCTGTCTGCTCTACTGTAACGAAGAAAAGATCGTACTGACTTCCGTGGAATTTCGGATCATGAAACTGTTTATGGAAAATCCGGGCAAAGTATTTACCAAACAGCAGCTCTTCGAACAGGGCTGGGAAGAATCCTACATGCTGTCCGACAACAACGTGATGGTGTGTATCTCCAAACTGCGCGCCAAGCTGGACACAGGCGGCAGGGGATACATCCGCACGATACGCGGCCTCGGCTATCGTCTGGAAGATGAGGAAAACTGACTTATGCAAAAAAGGAATCTGAAATGGTATTTCATCAAAAACTTTCTGGCTATCCTGTGCTTCATCTATATTGCACAGGGGCTGCTTGGTATTTTGTACCGCCAGCTGGTTCTTCCGTTTCTGACGGACCTTCTGGATATGCAGCAGATCACTGTTTCCGGCAGCGGCAGCTTTTTTCTTTTCTTTGTACAGCTTGCCCTTTTTTACCTGGCCTCTCTTCTGCCCGGCAGCGCCGGCGTCTACCTTCAGAGTCTGATTGCGGACCGGACGTCCGGCGGACTGCAGATCGAGATATCCTCCCCCCTTTATCAGAGGTGGCAGGGACCGCTTCTCAATCTGGCATCCTTTATTTTTGTTCTGTTTTTGCTGGGATTAAGTCTTATTCCTTATCTGGCGGGGGCACTCTGGTATTACAGAATTATGACAGAAAAACTCAATGAACTGCTGGAAGAAGAAAAAGAGCGCCAGCTTGACTTTGATCGAAAAAGAAGCCTTCTTCTGTCGGATATCGCCCACGATATCAAAACCCCCATCACCACGATCTGCGGTTACAGCAGGGCGCTGTCCGAGGGCGTCGCTCTGGCGGAAAAAAGAAAGCCTTATCTGGATGCCATCTACGAAAAGGCGCTGCAGATCGATGAATTGATCACGCTATTGTTTGAATATGTAAAACTGGACAGCGAGGGCTATGCCCTGCACAAAAAAGCCGGTGATCTGGCGGAACTTCTGCGGGAGACCGTAGCCGCTTTTTACACCGATTTTGAGGAAAGGCGGATCGCCCTCACCATAGACATCCCGGAGACGCCCATCCCCTGTGAGATGGATTCCCCGCAGATGCGGCGCGCGGTCACCAATCTGCTCACCAACGCACTGCGCTACGGAAAAGAAAGCGGAAATGTGCTCGTGCGTCTGAAAAACCATACGATCACCGTCGCTGATGACGGCCTGCCCATCGATCCCGATTTTGCGAAACGCATCTTTGAGCCCTTCTCCAGAGAGGATCAGACGCGCGCCACAAGGGAAGGAAACGGCCTGGGGCTCAGCATCAGCGCAAAAATCGTGCAGATGCATGGGGGGGTTTTATCTTTAAACAGTGCTTTCGGAGAGGGGTATACGAAAGCGTTTCAGATAAAGATGCAGTGACTTAAAATTTTCATCAATACAGCAGCTTTTTTGTCAAGTAATTTATTCAGCAAGAACCGCTGTCTGGCTGAGTTATTGTAACTGTGCTGTCGTAATTCACTTTTTTCTTGCATATCTATGAAAAATGGAGTTTAATATTAGTGACATTACTTATAATAAGAAAGGACACATTATGAACAAGACTACCATACCGGAAAACTATCAATCCACCTTAAATCTTCACGATACACAGGTAGCGATCAAACTTGTTAAAGACTGCTTTCAAAATCTTTTAACCGAAAGGCTTCACCTGCAGAGGGTGTCAGCCCCCCTGTTTGTCACGCCGGAATCCGGTCTGAACGATAACTTAAACGGTGTAGAACGCCCCGTCGATTTCACAGTAAAAGAACAGAACGAGAGAAAAGCCGAGGTGGTGCAGTCTCTCGCCAAGTGGAAACGTTATGCGCTGAAAAAATACGGCTTTCATTACGGGGAAGGTCTCTACACGGATATGAATGCTATCCGCCGGGATGAGTACACTGACAATATCCACTCCATCTTTGTGGACCAGTGGGACTGGGAGCGGATCATTGCACAGGATGAGCGCAACCTGGACACCCTGAAAACTGTGGTGCGAGACGTTTACCGCGTGCTCTGCAAGACAGAAAAATATATGGCGATCCAGTACGACTACATCACCGAGATTCTGCCAAAGGATATTTTCTTTATTACGACCCAGGAGCTGGAGGATTTGTATCCCGATGCCACGCCTAAGCAGCGTGAATACAATATCACAAAGGAAAAAGGCGCTGTCTGCCTGATGCAGATCGGCGATAAACTGGCCTCCGGGAAACGCCACGACGGCAGAGCGCCGGACTATGACGACTGGGCATTAAATGCCGACATTATCGTTTACTACCCGGTTTTGGACATCGCCTTAGAGTTATCCTCCATGGGCATCCGGGTAGATGAGAATTCCCTGAAAGAGCAGTTGAAAAAGGCCGTCTGCGAGGACCGCGCCGAACTCCCCTTCCAGAAAGCCATTCTGGAAAAAGAACTTCCTTATACCATAGGCGGCGGTATCGGCCAGTCCAGGATCTCTATGTTTTTCCTGCGCAAAGCCCATATCGGGGAAGTGCAGAGTTCCATCTGGCCTGAGGAGACGGTGAGGCTGATGGAAGAACGTGAGATAAAGCTTTTATAACATATTAAATATTATTGTAATCTCCCAGCGCACACGGGCAGTGGAATAACCTTCTCCACTGCCCGTGTATTGGAAAACCGGGCTTTTCGATTCCCCGGTTTTTATAAACCAGACCGCAGTCAAGCAGCCATTACAGTGCCAGTTCAAACTCTTTTGCTCTGGCCCCTCCCGCAACATACCATAAATAAACTTCCTGTTTTCTTTAGCCAGCTGCATCGGAATGGAATCCCAAACCATCTGAATACGCGGCACTCTAATAATCATTGCTGTCAAGAAGAGCAACCACTAACAGGGAATCAGCGGCAACCTGAACCAGATAGCAAAGCGAATGAATGCCACAGGAAACGTTTTTAAAGCCGATGTAGAGGAAGTGAAAAAGCTGATGAAACAGGTGTGGGATACACAATTAGCCATGCTGAAAAAACAGCCCTCCTTGAAACAGTAAATTGTTTCTAAATTCCTGCCGAAACTAAAACAGCAACAGCCCAATTTCTCCCGCAA
>ERZ777305.2914-NODE-2914-length-12984-cov-3.792173_pt1 | contig 12984 bp, 15 predicted proteins | sample MGYA00374965_ERZ777305 | MGnify/ENA primary metagenome ERZ777305 (study PRJEB29328, sample SAMD00013331) | mouse gut metagenome | study: EMG produced TPA metagenomics assembly of the Metagenome analysis of fecal microbiota from mouse which was promoted...
CCCCGTTCAGGCCGATCAGCCCCACCACCTCATGGGGCCGCAGCTGGAGGGAGAAGCCGGACAGCACGTTTTTCCCCTCAGTGTACCAAGCACTGAGGTTTTGCAGTTCTAGGATGTTTCCGTTCATGGTCAGCGTCCCTCCTTGTTGTTCTTCTCCTTTTTCCAGGTGGCGTAGGCAGAATATCCGAAAGCCGCCCCCATCAGGACATAGAGCCCCGCCCACTCCAGCATACCGGACGCGGCGCTGAAAATTGCCGCCGCCAGCCAGATCAGAGCCAGGATACCACGAATATAAGCATGACGCATAACAGTTTCCTCCTTGAAGCGGTGCTTATCCTCTGGGGATAGGCGCCTGATGAATCGAAGTTTATAAAATGATCTTATATATGTCCGCTTGTTCACCTTCAAATTCAAAACTCCGCTCGTGTTTTCCACCATTCCGCAGGATCGTTCTGATAGAGGCTTCATTGTCCCGTTCAACAGACAGATACAACTCTTTCATTCCTGCGTTTGCCGCAATCGGCAGCAGCAGCCGGAGCATTTCCGTTGCATACCCCTTTTTCCGTTCAGAAGGGCGTACGCTGTAGCCACAATTCCCTAAATCTTTCAAAAAGTCATTCAGCGTATGCCTCAAATCGATAATACCAACGATCTTGTCTTTTTCATCCACAGCAAAAAAAGTATCCGTGACCACCCAGCTGGCGTTTACTGTTTCTATATTTGTATTAGCGGTCACAGCTTTCAGCCAATCCTCGTATGATTCTGTTTTATCAAACAGCTCACTCCCGTTTATTACCATCTCATGGTTGTCGAAGAATTCTTGCCTGAATTTGATTGCCTGTTCCTTTAATTGCTCCGTAGGTCTTACCAGTCTGATTTTCATATTGTCCTCCACAAATTAGACGTTGTTACTGTTCTGTTTACGGCGGTAAAGAATCAAGACGAATACGAATGAAATAAGCTGTGCAGCCATAATGCGGACAATTTGCATTTCGTCCGCACCCGTTGATGAAACCACATGCAGCATATTGGCAGCGACGGTATTATTGAACAGATGGTCGCCAAGCCCAACCCATATATTCCCTGTCATGCGGTTAAGAAGCCCCCATTTGATTCCCATAATTCCGGCAAGGATCACATAACCAATACTCATCAGAATCATTTCCGCAAATGGCATTTCCCCGTTTATATAGCTTCTGATCGGCATAACAATGTGCCAAATGCCAAATAGAAACGCGGCAATAAAATTAGCTGTCATAAAGGGCTTTGTTTCAGAAAGCATCTTTATAAACAGTCCTCGGAAAACGCCCTCCTCCATCCACACATTGATGGCATTAAAGAACAGGCATAACCCGAAGAAAAGGAAATCGGTATTCTTTATGGGAGAGCCGGTCAATGAAAAACCGCTGACATATAGTTCAAAATGCGCGGGATTGCCTTGCAGGGACAGAATGGCAAATTCAAGGCCATATGCAATCGCAAAGCAAACCGTTCCTAATGACAAGCCTTTCAGAACACCGATTGCAAAGCCGTTCCTTTGAAATCCAATATCGCTCCATGTCAGGTTTGTACGTTTTAATACCACTGCCAATAGAATAATTCCGACGGCTTTGTGAAGCACATTTTCTCCAATCGCCGTTTTGTCTGTTTCAATTAAAAAATACTCTATAAACCTAGCCGAGAGGCAAATTGCGAATATTGCAAAGCACAAGCGCCGCCCCTTTACGCACCTTTTAACTTTCACGTTTTCCTCCTGTAAATTCTAATTTACCGCTTTGATTATAGCGCAACCCTGGCCCCTAAACGCTCCTTTGAAAAACAACCGTCTGCTCCCGCATGGAGATTTTCCCCACCTGATACCCATAGTCCGCTAATTCCTTTTTGTATCTCAGGAACGAGTGATCAATAGGAACTCCGGCAATCTCCTGAATCTGCGCAAAGGTCAATTTGAGGGTTTGGCTTCCATCCTTTTGCACATAGGCCCACAGAGCGTCGTATTTACTCATGAAGTTCCTCCATTTCTTTACACAGCCGCGACATTCAGCAGCACATTCAGCGAAAACCAGCCTCCTGTTTTCTCCGTCAGCACAGCCCCATGGTACTTCTCCGCCACCGCCCGGATGTTGGATAACCCGGTACCCGCCGGGGGCAGCGGCTCATCGGCGCAGGTGTTCTCAAAGGTCAGCATATAGAAATCTCCCTGACGCTTGCCGCTGATACGGATAGCCCTGGCTCCGTTGTTTGCGCGGCAGGCGGTAATGGCATTGTCCAGGACGTTGGCAAAGAGCACGCACAGATCAAAATCATCGATCCCGCAGGGGTTTGGCAAAACCAGGGACACCTCTGCCGTAATCTCTTTGGCCAGCCCCAGCTTCTCCCCCAGCAGAATATCCACCACCTGGTTGCCGGTCTGGTAGGGGAAGGACAGAGCCTCCGAGACGGTTTCCAGCTTTTTCAGATACTCCCGGCCCTCGTCCAGCTTCTCATTCTTGAGCAGGCCGTCCAGCACAGACAGATGGTTCTTGATGTCGTGACGAAAGGATTTCGTTTGCTCATAGCGGGCCCGGGCCTCAGCAATGTAAACTTTCTGAGCCTGGGCTGCCTGGGTCAGCGATTGCAGTTCAACCTGAGCCTGAAAGCCCCGGCAGAGCTGCCGGTAGGCGTACAGGGTGCACAGCAGCGCCGCCAGCCCCGTGATTTGCAGGAAGAACAGCGTGCCGTGCTTACCAACATCCTCCAGGGAAACGGAGGGGACAAAAAAGCTGTAGGCGGTCTGGAGGATGTACAGCTCCGCCCCAAAGAAAAACAACCCAGGAAGCAGGAGAAGCCCAATATAAGGCGTTTGGCTGTCCTGCGTCCAGGCCAGGAGCTTCCGCACAGCGCGGTAACAGCCAATGCATGCCACAAAATAGAGGGCCTGTGCAACCAAAAGCAGCAGATATAACTGAGGGGTCCCGATAAAGCCGGGAAAGAAGGCCACCTCCACAGAGTTGATAATTCCAAAAGAGAGCTGCGAAACATAAAAGGCCAGCACCGCCGCCACCCAGGAAATGGGCCGCTGGTTCCCCAGCGCAAAGCGGCTGAGGGTGTACAGCCCCAGGATTCCTGCGGCAATGGAGATAATCCCATCGTCTTTAAAGCCCAGCGACAGACACTGAATGACGCAGAGGGCAAGGCAATAGACCGCAAAATGCCAAAGCCTGCGCCCCTTCCCAGTAAGGCGGCTGACAAAAAAGATGTGCATTATACCCTGCCCAAGGATGCTGATCCCGTCCATAATCAGGCTGAAATAATCCATATCAGATACACCTCTCTTTCATATGGCGCAAAAGGGCTTGCGTCAATTCCCGCTCCCGCAGCCGCGAAACCGGGATGCGCTCTCCCTGGGACAGCAGGACCTGCCCATCTTGGCACCCTCCCACATAGTCCAGATTCACAAGGTAGCTGCGGTGGCACTTGAAAAAGCGGCTATCCACGCGCTGTTCTAAATCCTCCAGCCTGTCATAGTAGTCCAAAACAGTACCATCCTTTTTGTGGATGTAAATTTTCCTGCCCAGCACCTCGCAATACACGATGTCAGAGAGAGAAACGACCTGGCAGTCAGAACCCCGCTGTATCACAAGACTTTTTGCCACGTCCTGTTGTAGCCAGCGCAAGGCCCGGTCCATTGTCCGCCTGAACCGATCCCTATCCAGGGGCTTGAGCAAGTAATCGAAAGTTTCCAGCGGGAACACATCAAACACGCGATCTTTCAGCACCGTCACGAAAATCAGCAGACTGCGGCTTTCACGCTGCCGCAGGAGCGCGGCTGTTTCCATCCCGTCCGGACGCTCCATCTGGATGTCCAGAAAAATAACATCAAATTCATCTGAGGACTTCAGCAGCGCATACCCGCTGGAGAAACAGTCAACCGAATAGTCACAGTCCATTTCCTTCATATAGCCTGCAAGCTGATCCACAATTTCTCGGGCCATCTGTGGCTCGTCATCGCAGATAGCAAACATTATCATGCATACCACCCTATTTTTAGGTTAGCAAAAAGTCGGCAAAGGAGCAACCCATTTGTAATGAAATGTTGGAAATCCGTCACGAAATGTTTTTGGCGGCAGATATAGCATATTCCTGGCAGGGGATGTTGTCAACGAAAAGTTTTGCGCTCAGACCATTTGTCTAGGTTTAGGTAACTGGTTAAGTTTAGTATAGACGCACTATTTCTATTTTTCTGCCGATAGTATCTTCCTTTGGGTAGTTCCCTACACCCGCCACCATGACAGGAGCCACCTGCCACCGAGAGGGCGCAAATGCCCCTTGGCGGCAGGTGCTTTCCTTTCACATATTCTTGAGGCGAAAAAGCAAGCTGCTCTTGCCGCCTTTAGCCCGATAGCGCTGTTCTGTTTCCAGCAGGTCTGCTTTCCTCAAATCCTGCAAAGCCCTGCGTACCGTAGACTGCGACAGCTTCAATTCCCTGGCAATGGTGGGGATAGCAGGCCAGCACTCACCATCTCTGTTCGCCCGGTCTGCCAGATAGATATACACAGCCACGGCCCTGTGCTGCAAGTCCATCTTGTAGAGGAAATCAAACCGGCCCATCGGACGTTACCTCTGATTCCTGTTCCCGATTGCGAGGAGCGACCTCTTTTAACGGCCTATTTTGCCTGCCTCCGGGCCTTTTCTTCTTCGAGCTTTTCTTCCGCTGCTTTTGCGGTGGAGGATCTGTTTCCCGATTGCCAGCGCCAGCATTAGCGCTCTCGGTTTCTTCGTCATCCTCCCTCAAAGAATCCGGATGGTACTTCACGACAATGCCCCGGAGCAGTTCATTTTTCTCCGCGTATGCCACTTTGCGGTTGCCGTTCTCCGGGACAGCGTATTGCTCATCGAACTGGATGCCCCAATCGAAGTACAGCTTGAGCCTGACCCTCATTGGGTAGAAACCGGTTTTCATTACAATAAACTGGCCCTTTGGCATGGACTTCAACTCATCTGCCGTCATAAGGGGCCGCTCAATCATTTGCAGGGATTGGCTGGGGTCGTTCTTGCTCCTTGACACCGAGCCCGACATCACCGTTCTGCTGCCCAGGGCTTTGGACAGCACCTCGGCAGAGCCGCTGTTGGGCGCGAACCCGCCGAAAATGATATCTTGTAAGTTATCCACGATAATCTCCGCGCCCTCTTTGCCGTAGTTCTTCTCCAGCTGGGCAAAGGATTGAATGATAGGTACGATCTGCAAGCGCCGGGAGCGGGAGGAGGAGAACATCATCTCGGCTGATTCTATCTTTGGAATGGTGCCAAACTCGTCAGCAAAGAAAACACAGCGATTCTTGAGCTTGCCGCCGTTTTCGTCAGCCACGGAGAGAATCTCCCGATATAGCTGCTGGATAATGAGAGAAATCATAAAGAACGAGTTAGGATTTTCCTCCGGCAAGATAACGAACACGGCACACTTCTCATTGCAGAATCGCTCCGCGTCTATCTCCGTATCGAAACACAGGATTTGGTCAAGTTCGCTGTCGAGGAATGAATTGAGACGAGACAGCGCTGTACCCATGACACTTGCCATGGACTCTTTGGAAGTGTTCAGCGCGGCCCCAGCAAACCACTTGGCCTTGTGGTCGTTGGGCAGCATAGCCATGAGCTGCTGAAATTGATTCTGCCCCTTCTGCTGGGAGGGGGCCAGCAACTCCTGGATGATCTTGAACACAGAAACGATGTGACGCTTTTGCGGTTCACAAAACTCAGCCACCAACAGGATTGTCGCCGTCAGCAGTCCCTCGGCGGCATCGTAGAAGTAGGCGTTGTCGCCAAAAGACGCGCCGTCCATGCCAGACATGATGATGGTCTTGGCAATGATTTTCGCGTACTTTTCAGCCTTGGCCTTGTACGCCAGCTGGTCGGGACACTCAAGATATGCATCCATATATTTGTTCACCAGGTGGAGCAGATTGTTGCCGTGGGAGCGGGTGGGGTTGCGTAGGTCAATAACAGAAACATGATAGCCGTATTTTTCAGCAATGGCGCCGTAATTTCGTGCCACGTCGTAGAGTAGGAAAGAGCCGCCTTACCTCATTCCTGCGGCAGGTCTGCCCAGACCTCTCTCGGAACCGGACTTACACCTCTCGATGTATCCGGCTCCCCATTACTGCAAAAATCGGGATTCAAGGGTTATGGATATGGTAGTGGCATTCGCGGCAAACAGCCAAAGTTTTGCGCCGTTTAGCAATCATGATTTTCTCCCATTTTTCTTTCCCTTTGAGGTTCTTCACTTTGTTGACATGATGGATTTCAAGAGGTATATTGGTCTTACCGCATAGCTCGCAAACTTTCGCCGACAATCTCTTGTCAAAGGTATTTCTATAGCCGCCGCTCCGCAGGGTATAATCAATTATCACATCATCAAACGTATTCGCTTTCTTACAGTCCATAAAATTGGCAAAATTACAGCGCTTTTCCCCCTTGGCAGACTGGTAAGGCACACCCCATTTCTTCCCTTCCTTATATTTTTTAAGGATTTGCCGGGTAGTGGTTTTGTGCTTTCCTGCAAGGGTTTTTAGACAGCTGTATTCCATAAGATAAGCGAAATAATCCAGCCTTGTGAAATTGCTGGCTAACGTGTAATAATTGCATATCCCCCGCAGCTCGGAATTGAAAGCGGACACGATTTCCAAGTCCGTGCAGATATAGAGAAACTTGCGGGCTATGGGTTCGATTTTCCCGTCCTTCGTTTGCTGGATACTGGATTTGCTGAATAGGAACGGCATGATTTTATCCTTGAAGGGCACACATAATTCCACTTTGTAATTCAAAGTGCGTCGCAATTTCTCCCCGCACTTTTTCACGGAATTGTCCCTTCTTACCCGCACATCATAGCCCAAGAAACGGGCGAATTGGCTGCTGTGGGTAATCAAGGTCTTTTCTTGTGAGAGCTCCATTTTCAGAGTGCCGCCAATGAATTCCGCAAACTGCTTTTTGATGGTTTCGCAGTCAGCCCTGTCACCCTTCACGCCGATGATGAAATCATCCGCATAGCGAACATATTTCATCACTTTATCGGTTTTAGAGGCGCAGGGGACTTTCCGTAATTCCTTCTTTAGCTGCTTTTGCAGCTTTAACAATTCGCACTTTTCTTCGCCAACCGCAGTTTTGAGCAGCCTTTTCACTTTCTTGATTTGACCAGAAATATTACTGTATTCTGTGGTATATGCTCTCTTTCTGGGCTGGTAGAAATCACTGGCAATTTTCTCAGCAAACTTATCCAACTCATTTAGATAGATGTTCGCAAGCAGCGGTGAGATAATACCGCCCTGGGGACAGCCGGAGTAGGTGGGATGGTACTTCCAATCCTCCATATATCCGGCTTTCAGGAATTTCCAAATGAGTTTCAAAAGACGGGTGTCCTTGATTTTGGCATGGATAATGTCCACCAGAACGTGGTGGTCGATGTTGTCAAAACAGCCCTTGATGTCGCCCTCTACGAACCACGACACGCCGGTGAATTCCTTTTTCAAGGATTTGAGCGCGGTATGGCAGCTCCTTCCCGTACGAAAGCCGTGGGAGTTCTTGGAAAATACCGGCTCATAGATGGACTCCAGTATCATCCGCAAGACCTCCTGCACCAGTTTATCCGAAAAAGAAGGTATGCCGAGGGGGCGTTTTTTCGCACTGTTTTTCTTTGGTATTTGCACACGCCGGGCAGGTTTGGGGGAGTACGATTCATCAGACAGGCATTGGATTATCTTGGCTATTTTTTCCTGACTGAACCCATCGGCGGTGTCATGATTATCCACGCCTTTTGTGCCTGCGCCCTTGTTCGCGTATAAATTCTTATATGCAATATAGTATAAGTCTGGACGCAGCAAATAGCGGTAGAGCCTTGTGAAGATTTCCTCTGGGTGGTTCCTTGAATTCTCACTGATTTTCTCTAAAATCTCCATCGTTGGTTTCATAAGCGAGGCTTTCCTCCCTAATCAATTTTCGATTTTAGAACGCAATAACTGCCGCCCTTCGCCATGTAAGCGCCATTAACGCTCGCGGACTACTATGGCGGCTCCGTTGCCGTAGTGGATATTCAAGCACGATTGCTATAGCCGTTTGGCGTTCCAACTTAGGCAATCCCCAGTTAGTACAATAAGCTGGCCCGCGGATTCTTGGATACGTTTTTATTTCGTTAAGACCGGTTCTCCGGCCTGCCATGTGGATGATTCGGCAACCCACCGCGCAAGGGTGAAACGCAGTGGTATCCACATCAGAGGTTGACCCCGCTTTCACGGGTGCATACACGTTCCTCCGCCTGGACACAACAGGGGCTTGAAACTCGCGTTCAACAATTCAGTTTTATCCTTATATCCGCTTGACGTTGCAGTTCAGCCGCGCCCTTGTGCATAGGGCAGCTTACCGCTTTCCCACCGTGCTATGTTCCCGTTTCGGCTTTCGCCTTTCGGTCAGGTGGGCCGTCTCCCTCGTTGCCTTGAGGGGCAGTGCCATTTTTTCTGCTGCTTATTGTACCCTATCTGGGCGCACACCCTTTGTGTCGGTTCCTAACCAACTCATGCCAGATGCGCAAGCGTATTCAATGCAAGGGTAGAGCCAATAGGCGGTTTTACCCACACCCGCCGCACCGATCATCATGGTATGGACATCGCCGGTGTCTATCATGGCAACAGTATTCTGCTTACCTGTGCAGCCCACCACAATGCCCTGGGGAAGAGGCTCTCCATTTTCCATGGTCGGCTCCTGGTGATGTGCTGCCTGTTCCCGCCAGCGCTCCGGGGTAAAGGGAACGTGCCGGTACACTCTTTTTATCTCCGATTTCGTGGCCCATCGAGCGGTACCGTGCTGCCCGTCACCAACGGTTTTCGCCTTGATATTATTGAGGTTGTAAATGTGCGCCAGCAGGGTAACACCTGACAGAACGCAGAACATGAGGGCCGCTACAAATATCAGCGGCGCAATATTTGGCATGATTCCTCCACCTCCAATCCCTCGCCAGATAACAGATCCTCGTTCCAGTCTTTGTTAACTGGCACGAGGATTTCTGATTCAATATTCTGCATGATGAGTTTTGCGGTAATCCGTTGTGCGGCAAGCTGTCCCGGCTCATCATTGTCAAAACAGATGGACACTTTCTTGATACCGGGGTTATCCGTCAGGCACTGAAATAGCACTTTATCTGAAACAGAACAGGCCGCCGCATAGCTGTGGTCGCGCCAGTTGCCCTTGTTCATCGAAATAAAAGACAGCATATCGATGGGAGCCTCGAACAAATAAAGCTGGTTGCTCCTGCCGCTCCAATGAAAACTGTATTCCGGCTGACTACCCACGGCATTGCCCTTGTAGGTGGAGGCCGAGCCAGTACCACGTTTGTTGGCGTGACGGGGAATGCCATCTTTATCGAATCCCACGAACACCACGTTGTGGTACTGTGCGGATTCGTATATCATCTTTTTGCGGACAAAAGCATATAGCACGTCTTTGTCAATGCCGCGTCGGTTCAGCAGGTAAGCAAACACCCGCCGCATATTATCGTTGGCAGGTGGTAGTTCAAATTTGGGAGTAGATTTTTGCATGGGAGGCAGGACAGATAGCACACCACTACTCCGGCCTAATAAAAATTCCATTGCCTCTGGATACGATTTGTGATAGAATTTTCTCACGAAGTCAATGGAGTCGCCGCCCACCTGCTCATACTGGTGGAACCAGAGATTTCCCCGGATGGTGACCTTCTGAGAGCCGTCCAGCCACTCCAATTCCGAACCAGATTTGCGTAAGGTTTCGCCCTGGCTGCGGAGCAGGCCAGCTAAATCTGTGCGCCGCGCTTTCTCTTTTTGCTCGTCCGTAAAAGGAATAAATCCTGACATGGAACTCCTTTCCAAGAGAAAAGCCGCACCAGATGGCGCGGTCCTCTCTTACGATATTTTTTATTGCCGTAACCCCTGCGCCTGTTTTTTCTCATTTATCCTCCGGCGCAGCTTGCGGTCGACGTTCTTGTCCTGATAGACAGGCCGTACCTCATTTTGTAGTATTTGGCTGGTTTGTTGGAGCAGGCGCAGGGCGTTCATGCCGATACCATCATTGCCAGCTGTGGAGGAGTGTCGGCTCTGAATTTCAACATCATCTTCAGCTATACTTTGTTCCTGCTGACTATCCAAAACCAGATTCATAGCGGCTTGGATGATAGCGTTTTTTATGGCATTGAATTCCTTGTTTTGCGACAGCGGAATTCGCTCTGGCAAACGGCTGTTGTAGGTGCGCAGGACATTTTCTCTCTGTTCATACCATAAATCGTAAAGCATGGAAATACCATTGTCTTTTGCAATCTCATCCACGATAGAATCAATGAGTGCCTTCACATCGGCCTTGAGATACCCATACACCTTTTTGCCCTTGGTGCAGGACAGCCGCCGGGCGAGCTGTAGCAACAGTTCCTCCAGATGTGGATTGGAATACCCGCCAGCATTGATCTGCGAAACGATTTCGGCAAGCACATCGTGGCTTTCAGAGCGCAGCTGGTTCCTATGCTCCGTCTGCTTTTCATAGATACACAGCAAGTCCTGCGCAAAAATATCTTTTGCAAAAGCGGAGCGCAGTTTTTGCACACCCTGCTTGGTGAGATAGCCCTCGCTTTCCACCGTGGAGTACGCAATAAGATGCACATGAGGATGATGCGACTCGTTATGAAAAGCTGCAAACCATTTCAGGTGTCCCATAGGGATGCGCAGGTTCTCTGAGAGCGCTTGGGTCTGGGTGCGCAGCATATCTCGCCAGCGGGAGCCGTTGTCAAAGCCAAGACGCTCCGCGTCCTCCCGGCGCAGAGAAATAATCGCCGTCCACACATTGCCGCCGTATTCGTTGAGCTCCCGAGACACCTCCGCAAGATTCACCTGCACACCATCGTCCGTAAAAAGTCCATGGGAGCCGAAGCGTTCAGCACGGGGGCGGGTGGCAATATAATCCGCATAGGTTTTGGCATTCAGCGCGACAGCGGCATTGTCCTCAATAGCACGGGAGATGAACTCCGATGCAGATTCCACTGTCTGTTTCTGCCGGTAATCTTCGTACTCTAACATTTCTTTACTGTCAGGGAAGTCACGCAGGATTTTGGCAATCAATTTCTTCTGATTCCAACTGACTGGCGCAAACTTTTTGGTATCATCAATTTTCTCCACACCATCACGGGTAGCAATATATTTTGCGTACCCTCCGCGCCCCTGCCGGGCGCCCGGTTTCAAGAACTTAAACTTCGTGACTAACTTTGCCACTCGACCGCGTCCTCAAAACGGAAATTGCCGTTGAGTCTTTTTACTTCTTGAACACACTCTCCACGCAGCCGGGCCAGGGATATCTCGTCTATCTCGCTGCTGGCAGCAACCACGTTCATGAGCATGGCCAGCTCCACTGCCAGCTTGAAAATCATCTTGCTCTGACGATTGTCGCTCTCAGAGACAATACTTTTCATGTTGGAGAGGAAAGCGTTTGGAAGATAAGATGCGCCATCCTCGGCAGTAAGACAGCCAATATAAAACCGAATTGCCTTTTCGATGAACTCAGATTTACTGCGGCAATCATCCTGCCGGTACAACTCCTTAACCTTTGCCAGCGTGTCCGGGTGGAGCCATAACGCGAACTTGTATTTGTCCTTTGGTACCGAAATCTTGCAACACTCCCTTCTGGCGGTGCAACCCCGGAATATTTGGCGGAATACCGCCGTTTATCCGGTTTGCAACCCCATTTTTCTCTGAATACGAATTTAGCAACCCCTTTTTGTTTTTTGACCCTGAAGCCCGAAAAAGCCCGACGCGACCGGCATTGCCGGGCGCGGTGAACCATGCAGGGGTGCAACAGCAACCCCTGCATTTTCTCCCGCTTTCTTTTCGACCTTGCCGAAACCGCCCCAAAACCAGCGACTCTGAGGCTTGTCCAAACCAGCCCCACGTTGGCCCAACACGGCCCTCGCCGGTGCAGAGCCGAGTCTTTTCCCGACCCAGCCCCGCAAGCCCCGACACAGGGCCGTACACGGGCTAACAGGGGCCGACCATGCTGGCAGGCCGCATCAAATTTTCTTGTCCGGCGGCATAATCCCCTCCAACTGCTCAAAGCAGCACTCGGTATAGGAGAGGCCGTTTTCGCTGACAATCCTGTCCAGCACGGCCAGCATATCCTGTTCCTTCAAGCTGGCGCAGTCGCTGGGGCAGTCAAAGCATATCCACTCGGAGGAGCCGGGGGCGTCCTTGACGTACACATCATAGCCCAGCCGCAGGGAGCCGTCCTCTTGAAACAGCACCGCATTTATCTTCATACAGCCCACGGTCAGGCTGGCGGCAATTGTGTCCTCGAACTGCAAAGGCACCTGCCGCCGCAGGCGGGACACCTCCCGGTCGCTCATGAACCGCTGGTACACATAGTCAGCCCCCAGCGCCTTTTTCACTTCTTTTACCCGATTCATGCTGCCGCCCTCTCACATATGAAAGTGAAAATCATACCCCTCACTCTCGTCCTCATCGTCATCGATATCCTCCCACTCATCTTCTTCCTCATCCTCTAAATCCTCATCCTCTTCCGGCTCATCCTCGTCATAATCGAACAGGGACTGCTGCTGATACATCGAAGCAACATCATAATAATGCTGGGTGCTGTCCTGCAAAGCGCGTTCCAGCGCAGAGGTATCCAGCCCGCAATCCTTGTAGCCCTGGTGCACGGTAGCGTAGTAGCTGGGCGAGGGCAGGTTGAAATTCATGCGGGGGTTCATGATATAAACCATAGCGCTGACCTCTCGACCACCCATCTGCACGGAGACATCCCGCTTGAAATAGTGGCTGGGGAAACCCTCGTACATATCCAGCGCACGTTCATCCCGAGCCTGTATTTCCCAAAGGCCCACCGGAACAGAGGCCCCATCCTTGCGTCCAATAGTAGCAAACGCCGAGCGCTCCCGGCCTTTGAACTGCAATTCATAGCCCTGCAACTCACCTGCGCCAACGTATTTCGCCGTAG
>ERZ777305.2917-NODE-2917-length-12961-cov-3.361072_pt1 | contig 12961 bp, 8 predicted proteins | sample MGYA00374965_ERZ777305 | MGnify/ENA primary metagenome ERZ777305 (study PRJEB29328, sample SAMD00013331) | mouse gut metagenome | study: EMG produced TPA metagenomics assembly of the Metagenome analysis of fecal microbiota from mouse which was promoted...
AGATTCATCCGCGCATGGAACGACTGGAGCGGAAAGGAGGACGGATCCTTTGCCGGACGTGCCATCATTGACTGTATGATGAACCTGCCGCTTCTGTACTGGGCCTCCGGGCAGACGAAAGATCCGAGATTTTATCAGATTGCGGCAAGGCATGCGGATACGGTAATCCGGCATTTTATCCGGGAGGACGGTTCGGTCATCCATATCGGGGAATTTGACCCGTACACCGGAGAATTTCTGCGCTCGCGCGGCGGGCAGGGCTGTGCGCACGGTTCGTCCTGGACGCGCGGGCAGGCCTGGGCAATTTACGGCTTTGTGCTCAGCTATCTGCATACCAAAAGGGAGAAATATCTGGAATGTGCGGAGCGGATTGCGGACTATTTTATCGCCAATATACCGGAGAGCGGAACGATACCGGTAGATTTCCGGCAGCCGGCAGGCTGCGTCTGGGAGGATTCCACGGCGGCGGCAATTGCAGCCTGCGGGATGCTGGAAATTGCGAAGGCAGCAGGAAACGGCGAGGAGAGCTGCTATTATCAGGCAGCACGGAAACTGCTTTTCGCGCTGTACGACAAACGCTGCGACTGGTCGCCGGAAACGGATGCGATTGTGCAGAAATGCACGGCGGCATACCATGACCGGGAGCATGAGTTCACAATTATATACGGCGATTATTTCTTTATTGAGGCGATCTGGAAGCTGACCGGACAAGAGCTTTTTCTATGGTAGTATTAATAAGAATTTCATGAAATTCGTGAAATTCCAGAAATTAAAATAAATTAATTAAATAAAAATAATAAGATAAAATCCGGCAGAAGAAACATCCGGATATGTCTGATTAAAAGGCTTTCACGGAGGAGAATAAAATGGTATTTAAACCGGAACATACAAATTTTGTATTAAGTCCGTATACGGGGCTGACGAGAGAGAGCTGGATCCAAGCGGGGGAATATATGCTGGAGGGAATTTTCCGGCATATCCAAAGCTTCGATGACCCGGTTGTGGTGCCGCGGCAGGAAACAGCGATTACCTATCCGCATTTAAACGCTCCGGAAGCGGCGCAGCGCGCGGAGCGCAAGGCGGAAATATTTGAGGGGCTGACCCGCTCGCTGTTTATCGCCGCGCCGCTGCTGCATATTAAGCCGGAGCTTACGATCTGCGGTTTTCGGCTGAAGGACTATTACAAAAACCAGATACTGCGCTCCTGTACGCCGGGCGACGCGCATTGTGCCGGAACCTACGAGGAACTGCAGGAGATCACCGGCCATGCCGATCCGTTCCGCGCATTCCAGCAGACGGTAGAAACCTGTGCGCTTGTAATCGGTCTGTGGGTGAGCCGCGGGGCGGTATGGGAGAGCTGCACAAAAGCGGAAAAAGATGTGATTGCGGCGTTTCTTGCCAGCTTCGCGCATGCGAACACTGTGCCGCAGAACTGGCGCATGTTCAATATGCTTGATATGGCGTTCCTTGCCATGGAGGGCTACCCGATCGACCGCGAGATTATGCTTGACCATGCACAGGCAATTCTTGATTATTATGCGGGGGACGGATGGTATCGGGACGGCCAGAGCTTTGATTATTATTCCTGCTGGGCGTTCAATTTTTATGCGCCGCTCTGGAACCGTTGGTACGGCTACGAGAACGAACCGTTTCTCGCTCAAAAATTTGAGGAGTATTCCAATCGGCTGATGGAGAGCTACGCGGACTTTTTTGATGCGGACGGTTTTACGAATATGTGGGGGCGCAGCTGCATTTACCGTTTTGCGAGCACAAGCGCGTTTGACGGCAATCTGCTTCTGCGCCGTTCTGCGGCGGATGCCGGACTGGCAAGGCGCATTGCGTCCGGCTCGCTGCTGCAGTTTCTGACGCGCGGAGATTTTCTCAAAGACGGGATTCCGGCCATGGGATTTTACGGCCAGTTCCCGCCGCTGGTGCAGGGGTACTCCTGTGCGGAGTCGCCGTTCTGGATGGGGAAGGCATTTCTTTGTCTGCATCTGCCGGAGAATCATCCGTTCTGGACGGCGAAAGAGAATAACGGAACCTGGGAACGGCTGCAAAAGAATGAGGTAAAGCAAACCGTACTGGACGGCCCGGCGCTCTGCTTTACCAATCATGAGGCAAACGGCGAAACCGTGCTACGGACGGGAAAGGTTGTAAAAAATGTTGGGGACAGGCACGGACTCTGGAATTACGCGAAGCTCTGTTTCAATACAAAATATCCGTGGGAGGCAGCGCCGCAGATGGTTTCTTCTTCTGTTTTGCAGAGAACATGCGGAGAAGCAAAGCCGGAAACGGCCGTGCCCGGCTGCGTTCCGGCTGCGGGGGAGGTGGAGTCGCAGCAGTATGTTCTGAAGGATTTAACAAGCGGCAGTGTTTCCCTTGCCAATGCAACGTTCTGGGGCGGCGTGCGGGACGGCATTCTGTATCGGCGGCAATATTTTGATTATCGGCTGGATACGGAAACACACTGGATGCAGGGACTGTTCCTGGCTGATTTTCCGGTGCCATGCGGTGTTCTGCGCGCGGATAAAATGAAGCTGTTCCGCCGTCCGGTTCAGTTTACGCTGGGCGCCTACGGCTTTCCGGACAACGGCACATCCGTGACCGAATATACCGAGGGCGGCGCCAGGGCGATTATGCTGTGCGGAAAGGATGCCATGGGAAAACCGCGCTGTCTTGCCATGACCATTTATGACGGATGGGACGGGCTCGGATGGCTTTGCAGCGAGGGAACCAACCCGGATTCCGAGCGCTCCATTGTGATTTACGCAGGAGCGCAGAAGAAAAAACAGTACGGCGGCTGCGAGTCTTACATAATGATTTCTCAGGTTATCACAAAGGAAAGCGCGGAGCCGTTCACACGGGAGGAAATTTTCCCGATCCGGTCAATTTCTTATACCGATCCGGCAGGCTGCGGAACCTTCGGACCGGTTGTGATCGAACTGAAGAACGGGGAAAAGCGCGTGGTGGATTATGAGGCGATGGAAGGAAATCTGAGGCTGTAGGAGTATGGAAATTTTTGGTAATTAGGCTGCGGAGAAGGAAAGTAAAATGCTGGATTGCAAAAGAAACTTAAATGTCCGATTGCAAAAGAAACAGGTTGAAGAAAGAAGACGGTCTGCGGAACATGAAAAGCCTGGGGAACCCGGCCGCAGCTGACTGCGCCGCTGATCAGGCAACTTAGCAGGAAACCGTCAGGGACTGTTTATTTTTATGGCGGTTTTCAGGAAAGTCTGAAGAAAATGAATGACGGGTTTCTGAAGTTTCGGAGGCAGAAAACACTGAAATTCGGTTCTGCGGAATTCCGGAACTACGTAAAACAGACCTCTGCCGGGTTCCTGAATTATATGGCCGATATGATTGCGGAATATCAGGGCAGCCGGGGTTCGGACTGCAGAGAAAATATATTTGGGGGAAAGAAGATGGAAGCAGAAAAAGCAGGAGAAAAGAACGCAGAAGAAAAAACAAAAGAAGAAAAAATAAAAGAAGGAAAAACAGAGGAAGTAAAAACAGAGGAAGTAAAAATAGAGGAAATAAAAAAAGAAGAAGACACTATTATACTTGCCCATATCGGTGCGAACGGGCAGGGGCAGACCTTAAAGGCTCATCTGGAGGGAACCGCGGAGCGGGCGGGGGAGTTTGCCGCGGAGTTCGGCTGCAGACAAGCCGCAAGGCTGTGCGGAATGCTGCATGATATCGGGAAGAATTCGCTGGAATTTCAGGCCAGAATACGAAATCCGCTTCCTTCCAACCGGGTGGATCATTCGACAGCCGGGGCGAAGGAGGCTGAAAACATCAGCAGGGATTTTATTCCGCTCGGCATGGTGATTGCAGGGCATCACAGCGGACTGATGGACGGCGGAAACAGGAAGATCAGTACAGCGGGCGACGGAACTTATTTTGGAAGAAAGAAAAGCAGCATACCGGATTACCGGATGGAGGAGGGGAAGAAGCTTTTGGGGAGCAGCTGGCCGGTTGACGGGGTATGTCTGCCTGCGTTCTGCAAAGAGAGCCGATTTGCCATGTCCTTTTTTATCCGGATGCTGTACTCCTGTCTTGTGGATGCCGATTTTCTTGATACGGAAGCATTTATGAAGGGAATGGCAGATGCAGAGACAGGGGCATCCGGAAGGGAGTGTTTCCACGAGCAGGAAACAACGCAAAGGCAGAATCTCCGCGGAGGCTATGCTTCAGTCAGCACCCTGCTTGGGAAATTTCAGGATTATGTAAAGAACAGGTTTTTCAAAACGACAGAGAAGGAACAGCAAGATGGGAAGAGCGTCCGCCCGGAGGGAAGTTCCAATGCCGCGCTTTTTGCGGCGAGAAACGAGATTCTTCAGGAATGCATGAAGAAGGGAAAAGCCTGCGGGCGCGGGCTGTATACGCTGACTGTTCCTACCGGGGGAGGAAAAACGATCGCTTCTACGGGTTTTGCTCTGCAGCACGCGGCGGAACAGAAGATGAAAAGAATTATTTATGTTATCCCGTATACCTCCGTAATTGATCAGAACGGACAGGTGCTGGAAGGTATTTTGGGAGAAGAAAATGTGGTGGAGCATCATTCCGGAATTACGGATGAATGCAAGAATGCAGGAGAAGACGGAATGGACGGGCAGACAGCCGTCCGCACGTATCGGAAAGCGCTTGCGGCAGAAAACTGGGATGCGCCGGTGATCGTGACAACAGCGGTTCAGTTCTTTGAGTCTCTGTACGGGAACCGCAGTTCACAGTGCCGGAAACTTCATAATCTTGCAAACAGTGTGATTATTTTTGACGAGGCGCAGACACTGCCCGTGCCCTATCTGAAGCCCTGCGTTGCGGCGATGGCCCAGCTGGTGAAGAATTACGGGGCGACCATTGTGCTCTGCACGGCAACGCAGCCGGCGCTGGATCAGCTTTTCCGGATATATTTTCCGCAGGATCGGATACCCGAGATCTGCGAGGATGCAAGGAATCGGTTCGGAATTTTTAAGCGTACGCAGATCAGGAATCTCGGAGAGCTCACGAAGGAGGGGCTTGCAGAACAGCTGCGCGGAAAAGCTCAGGCACTCTGTATTGTGAATCGAAGAAAGCTGGCGCAGGAACTTTATGAAAGCCTGGCAGAGGAAAGAAGATCGGAGGAAACCGGAACATGGTCGAAAGAAGCTCTGAAATTATCGGGGGAACCTGCGGTGCTGTCAGAGACCCGGACTCTATCCGGGGAGAAAGCGGCTGAGGAAGGGGAGGCAGCTGCTTGTGCTGACGGCTGTTATTGCCTGACTACACTTTTATACCCGGCGGACAGGAAAGCAAAATTTGCGGAAATTAAAAGCCGTCTGGCGGAGGGAAAGCCCTGTCTGGTGATCGCCACATCCCTGGTGGAGGCAGGAGTGGATCTGGATTTCCCGGAGGTTTACCGCCAGGAGGCAGGCCTGGATTCTCTGATCCAGTCTGCAGGACGGTGCAATCGTGAAGGCAGGCGCCCGGCGAAGGAAAGTCCCGTGTATTCCTTTTATCTGACCGGGGAAGAAAATCGTTTTCAGGCCCAGAGCATCGCGGCGCTGCGGGAAACCTGGCGCGGCTACAGCGAGGTGGACGCCCCGGAGGCAATCTCGCATTATTTCCGGCTTTTTCGAAGTCTTCTGGGGGATGAAAATCTGGATCAGAAGGGAATTCTGGATAACTTCGAAAGAGGAATAGACGGAAGCTGCTTTCCTTTTGCGAAGGTTAAAGAGAAATTCCGGCTGATTGAGCGTGAAATGAAAACTGTACTGATTCCGGCGGATGGAACGGAGGAGCTGCTGGAGCAGGTCTGCTCAGGGCTGGCAGATCGGAATACGTTTCGCAAGCTCGGGCAGTACGGCGTGAATGTGTATAACGACCATTTCAAACAGCTCTGGGAGGCGGGCTGCCTGGAGGAAATCGGCTCGGAAATCTTTGTGCTGCGGGATCAGAGACAGTACAGGGGAGATCTGGGTCTGCGGATGGATGTCGAAACGGGAAACGGGATTTTTGTCTGACGGAAAAGGCGGGAACCTAAATATTATCGGACATTCTGCAGGGCACAGCAGCTGTCTGAAGGAAGCGGGCAGCGGGAAGGACAGAGATGGAACAAGATTGCGAATGGCTTCCGTGTGGACATATCCGGAGAGCGCGAATCCGGAAGGGGCTTACAAATATTAGAAATTCGCAGAAGCGTCAGAAAAGCAACGGAAGACTTTTGGTGCGGCTGCTGAGGCAGGTCGATCAGCGCAGTCTGTTCGCTGCGGGTGGTTGTATCCGAAGAACTATGGTGCGGCTGCCGAGGCGGAGCATCATACCTGCGCCGGTGTCACCTGTAAGAAAAGGGCTTTTTTAAGCGGGTCTTGCAGTTTGCGGCGGAAAGCATATCCGAACGAATCAGCGGAACAGAATGGGCGGCAGAGATACTCTGCCGCCCTAAATTCTGTTACAGCAATAACTAATATTTCAACCCGCATTCGCTGAGGAATGACAACCCCTATTTTAAACAGAAAGCGGCCGGGATGCAATAGCGCTTGACAAATTATTTGCACAATGATACTCTTAACTCAAAATCAATTTACTTCAATTTATAATGAAGTTTATTTTTATGTAATTTGGAAATTTATAATAGTTATATACTGGATATGGCATACTATACTAATTTTAGATTAATTTTATATAGTTAATAAACGGAATCAATGATTGTTTAACCGTTGACAAACTTATGAAGCTATGTTATATTGAATATGGTTTTACTACAATAACTAATGAAGAATGGAGGTGATGCGATGTCTGTCAAAGTAGAAGTATGGGGAGATTATGCATGCTTTTCCCGGCCGGAACTTAAGACGGAACGGGTAACATATGATATGATAACTCCGTCGGCTGCCCGAGGTCTTCTGGAATCCATATATTGGCATCCCGGCCTTAACTGGGTAATTGACAGGATTTACATTTTGCAGCCCATCCGCACAGAACGGCGTTCCGCGGAGAAGGAGGCGGCAGACATTCGGCTGACGAGTATCAAAAGAAATGAGGTGAAGTCAAAGATATCGGCAAGCGGTGCAAAATCTGCAATGAATGGAGGAAAGGCTCCTCTCTATTTAAATGCGTCAAGTGAAAGGAATCAGCGTTCCTCGCTTATTTTGCGGGATGTGCATTATATACTGGAGGCACACTTTGATATGACTAAGCGTGCCGAGCCGGGAGATAACCCGGGGAAATTTCAGGATATTATGAGGCGCAGGCTGAAAAAGGGACAATGCTATCAACAGCCCTGCTTCGGCTGCAGGGAATTTCCCGCTCATTTCCGGGAATGGGAGGGGGGAGAGATTAAAACCGTTCCGCTGACCAGGGATCTGGGCTATATGCTCTACGGCATGGACTACAGCGAGCCCGGGATGATCCGGCCGAAATTTTTCCGGGCGCAGCTGGCGGACGGCATTCTGGATTTAAAGGATTGCGAGGTGGTTATGTGATTTTGCAGGCGCTGGTAAAATATTACGAGGATTTGCTAAAGCAGGGGAAAATGCCGCGCCCGGGATGGGGAAGAACCAGAGTTTCCTTCGGACTGAATCTGAATGCGGATGGGGAAGTGATTTCACTCCGGCCGCTGAAGATAACGAAGGAGCGCGGAAAGAAAACCATTACCGAAGCACGGGAGTTTGAGGTGCCGCAGCCGGTTAAGCGTTCCGTAGATATTGCCCCGAATTTTCTCTGCGATAATTCGACGTATATGCTGGGGGTCGATGAAAAGGGTAAGCCGGACAGAAGCAGACGGTGTTTTTATGCGTTTCGGGATTTGCATCGCGAGCTGCTTGAGGGGCTGCAGGATGACGCTGCGCAGGCGGTGCTGCGGTTTCTGACGAGCTGGGAACCGGAACAGGCGGACGCCTGTGCATGGCTTTCCGAAAATCGGAAAGAACTGGTGTCAGGAGCCAATCTTCTTTTCTGTTATGAAGGAAGGCCGGTTACGGAAAATCCTTTAATCCGGGAATGCTGGCAGAAGTATTACGGCCATTCGGACGGGTCGGAGAACGGATTGTGCATGATAACCGGCAGGAAAGCCCGCATAGCCGCGCTGCATCCGATTATAAAGGGGGTGTATGGCGCACAGGCTATGGGAACCTCCCTGGTTTCCTTTAACGCACACGCTTTCTGGTCCTACGGGAAGGAACAGGGGGAAAATGCGGCGGTGGGGGAATATGCGGCGGCGGCATACGGCGCTGCGCTGAACTGTCTGCTGAATGACAGGGAACATACCCGAATGATCGGAGACACTACGGTTGTCTGCTGGGTGGAAGGCGGAGAGGAGCTGTATCAGGATATCGGAATTGCGGCCATGTTCGGCGCAGAGGAAGAAGAGGAAGCGGGAATTACCGACCAGGATCTGAGCGCGATTTTTGATGCCGTTAAAAGAGGAGAGCCGGTTGAATTTCAGGAAAGTGTTCTCAGATCGGACAAGCGTTTTTTTATTCTGGGGGTAGCACCGAATGCGGCCCGTCTTTCCGTCCGGTTTTTCTGGCAGGATTCTTTCGGCGATATGCTGAAAAATATTGCGCGGCATTACGAGCGGCTGGAGATTGTCAGACCTTCGTTTGACAACCGGCAGAAACTGTCGCTGCGGCGGCTGCTGTGGGAAACAATCAACCAGAATGCAAAGAACAAATCTGCTTCGCCGCAGATGGCAGCCGATACGCTGAGGGCGATTCTTACGGGCGGGCGTTATCCGGCCTCTCTTTTGAACGGGGTGATGCTGCGCATTCGCGCGGAAAAAAAGGTGACGAGGGGCAGAGCGGCGATTCTGAAGGCCTATTATTTGAGGAATGAGCATGTACAATGTCCAAAGGAGGAATTGCAGATGGAAGTAAATGAGCAGGGCAGCAGCGTACCTTACAGGCTTGGGCGGCTTTTTGCGGTATTGGAACATATTCAGCAGGAGGCGAATCCGGGTCTCAACGCTACGATCCGTGACAAGTATTTTAATTCGGCGGCGGCGGCGCCGGCGCGGGTTTTTCCGCTGCTTTTAAGTCTGTCGCAGAAGCATTTGAGAAAGCTGAGTGATGAGGGAAGCCGGATTACCTTTAACCGGCGGATGCAGGAAATTATGGAGGGTATGGGCGAAGAGTTCCCATTGCGCATGACGCTGCCGCAACAGGGGTCGTTCTATCTGGGCTATTATCATCAGACACAGAAGCGCTACCAGAAAAAGGAGGAGAGATAAGATGGGCGAGGCGATTAAAAACAGATATGAGTTTGTGGTATTTTTTGATGTGGAGAATGGCAATCCGAACGGAGATCCGGATGCCGGGAATATGCCGAGGGTAGATCCGGAGAGCGGTTATGGTCTTGTGACGGATGTGTGCCTGAAGCGCAAAATCCGCAATTATGTGGAAACCGTCAAGGAGGATGAGAAGGGATATCGCATCTACATAAAGGAAAATGTTCCGCTGAACCGCAGCGATAAAGAAGCATACAGTTATGCCGGGGTTGAGCCGGATAAAGTAAAGGCGATGAAAAAGGATAATCCGGAGCTGGATAAAAAGGTTTGTAATTTTATGTGTGAAAATTTTTATGATATCCGGACTTTTGGTGCTGTGATGACAACCTTTGTAAAGGACAATCTAAACTGCGGACAGGTGCGTGGACCGGTGCAGCTTGGTTTTGCCCGTTCTGTTGACCCGATTCTGCCGCAGGAGGTGACGATTACCCGTGTTGCAATTACGACCGAGAGCGACGCGGCTAAAAAAGGGACGGAGATGGGCAGAAAATATATAGTTCCATATGCTCTTTATCGTGCGGAGGGGTATGTTTCTGCGAATCTGGCAAGAAAGGTTACCGGATTTTCCGAGGAGGATCTGGAGCTTTTATGGCAGGCGATTTTAAATATGTTTGAAAACGACCGTTCTGCAGCAAGAGGAAAAATGGCCGTACGGAAGCTGATTATTTTCCGGCATGACAGTGAACTCGGCTGTGCTCCGGCACATAAGCTTTTCGAGGGAGTGCGCGCGGCGAAAAAGGCAGATGTGGATACGCCGAGAGGTTACAGCGACTATGTAATTGAAGTAGAGGAGAAACTGCCGGAGGGAGTGACCTGCGAATGCAGAGAGTGATGGTCAGCAGAGCACTTTGCGGAGCTTGCTGCTGCGAGTGAACTGCGGAAGGGGATGTCTTCCGTTTATCCGGGGAATTTTCCTTTCTTTTAAGAAGGAAGGGGGATGATGTTTGCAGGACGGAATATTGGAAAACGCCGGGAGATGCAAACATCGGCCCCGGAATCTCGAGGTTTGGATATTTTTGCAGATGCTTCAAGGCTGAGTACAATGTCAAGGCACAAGCTGGCGGAATCTCCAGGTTTACATATTTTTGCAGATTGTAGAATTCGGCATGTAAATCGTTTGCATCCCCCTGGTTGAGGGGGATGAGCAGTGCCGGCAAGTCGGAGGTTCATTGGCTGTAAATTTTCGGAAGGATGAGATGGAACAGGTGCTGCGGCACAGGGTGCCGGATAAGTATGCAGTTATATACTTCAGGTCATGCATGAAAAGGACGGTTGAATGGAATATCAGGAGGAGGATTTTCTGCTGCTTTCAGGAATCCAGCACTTTGCATTTTGCAGGCGCCAATGGGCGCTGATACATGTGGAGCAGCAGTGGGAAGAAAATGTACGGACTTTTGAGGGCAGAAGCATGCATGAAAAAGCCCACGATCCTTTTATCAAAGAAAAGCGCGGCAATATTATTATTTTCCGAGCAATGAAAGTGTTTTCCAGGACTATGGGGATCAGCGGGGAATGCGATGTGGTGGAATTCCACAAGGCAGGAAGTGGAATTTCCCTTGCCGGAAGGGAGGGACTATACCAGGTTGTACCGGTAGAATACAAAAGAGGCGCGCCGAAAGCTCACAATGCCGACGAACTGCAGCTGACAGCGCAGGCGATGTGTCTGGAGGAAATGCTTCAAGCAGATATTGCGGCAGGATATTTATATTATGGTGAAACGCGGCACAGAAATGAGGTTGTCTTTACGGAAGAACTGAGGAACAGGGTTCAGCACTCCTTTAAAGAAATGCATCAGTATTTTGACAGGGCATATACGCCGAAGGTGAAGACAGGAACATGGTGCAGGCAATGTTCTCTGCAAAATATCTGTATGCCGAAGCTTTGCGGAAACATCACTGCAAGTGCATATATTGAGGCGGTGCTCAAGGAGGAACTGTAATGAAGAAATTATTGAATACCCTGTATGTCACTTCCCAGGATGCATATCTTGGTCTGGAAGGGGAATGCGTCACAGTAAAGAAGGACGGTGTCACTGCTTTGCGTCTTCCACTGCATAATTTAGAATCAATTGTGTTGTTTAATTATACCGGAGCGAGTCCTGCCCTGATGAAAAAGTGCGGGGAAAGCAATGTTTCTCTGTGTTTTTTTCAGGGAGATAGTTTCTGCGGACGTCTTGCAGTGCAGGAGAACGGAAATGTTTTGCTGAGAAAAACACAGTACCGTTATTCCGATGCAGATAGCGAAAGCGTGAAGATTGCCCGGAATATGATTCTTGGGAAGGTTCATAATGAGCGTTATGTTTTGGAACGGGCTCTTAGGGATCACGCTGTGCGGGTGGATGAAAAGAGATTGCGTCATGCTTCGGAGCTGCTTCAGAAATCTATGGAATACATTCGTGAATGTTCCGGTCTGGATGAGCTGCGCGGGTATGAAGGGGAAGCAGCATCGGTTTATTTCGGGGTATTTGATGAGCTGATTCTTCAGGAAAAGGAGAGTTTTTCATTTACAGGGAGGAACAGGCGGCCGCCGCTTGACCGGGTGAATGCACTGCTGTCTTTTGCTTATGCACTGCTGTCCAGCGAATGTTCCGGTGCAGCTTATTCGGTAGGACTTGATCCCTATGTGGGTTTTCTGCACAGGGACAGACCGGGAAGAAAATCCTGTGCTCTTGATTTGATGGAAGAATTGCGCAGCCCTGTGGCGGAGCGGTTTGTGTTGACGCTGATTAATAAACGGCAGCTGGATGCGGACGGTTTTATCAGAACGGAGAGCGGTGCGGTAATCATGAACGATGATACCAGGAAAACTGTCATACAGCACTGGCAGGAAATGAAGAAGGAGATGGTACAACATCCCTTTTTGAAGGAAAAACTGCCCGTGGGCCTGCTTCCATACGCCCAGGCAATGCTGCTTGCCCGATATCTCCGCGGAGATCTTGACGCCTATCCTCCGTTTTTTAAGAGGTGAAAAAATTATGATGATTTTAATTACTTATGACGTAAATACACAGACAACACAAGGGGTAAAGCGGCTTTCTAAAGTTGCAAAAATCTGTAAAAATTATGGACAGCGGGTGCAGAATTCGGTATTTGAATGTTTGGTTGACGCGACCCAATTTGTGATGTTAAAAAAACAGCTTTCAGACGTAATTGACCAGGAGAAGGATAGTGTGCGTTATTACACTTTGGGAGAACAGTACAAAAATAAAGTAGAGCATGTAGGTAAAGAAAATGGAATTGATATGTCCGGCACGTTGATTTGCTGAATGTATGCGAATGGGATGTGCACATGAAAATTCAAGGAGATTCGCGCAGGATAAAGAGAAGTCGAAGTCATAAGTACATTTGAAGGAGATGATTTAAGGGGGGATTTTAGGAGATAAATCGGCAAAATTAACAATTTTTCGGATAGTATATAGATGTTTTTTTGGTAAAGTTTGCTGTCGCTCCCTTTGTGGGAGCGTGGGTTGAAATCCGTTGCACCGGTCCAGTACAGTCTGATAACTCAGTCGCTCCCTTTGTGGGAGCGTGGGTTGAAATAAGGATACCCCACGTCTGCCTGCTTCCCCGGCCAGTCGCTCCCTTTGTGGGAGCGTGGGTTGAAATGCTCTCCTGTTCTACATAGCGGCGGGGCGGTATGACGTCGTGATGTTGTATCATTTTAGTTGACACCTCAAACGCAAGGAATTGATGTATAATC
>ERZ777305.2919-NODE-2919-length-12955-cov-3.266977_pt1 | contig 12955 bp, 11 predicted proteins | sample MGYA00374965_ERZ777305 | MGnify/ENA primary metagenome ERZ777305 (study PRJEB29328, sample SAMD00013331) | mouse gut metagenome | study: EMG produced TPA metagenomics assembly of the Metagenome analysis of fecal microbiota from mouse which was promoted...
TTTTGGCATACCTTTTCCGCTCTTTCCTTTTTGGCCCTGTCTTTTTTCATTTCATCTTTTTCAGCTATCTTTTTGGCATACCTTTTCCGCTCTTTCCTTTTTGGCCCTGTCTTTTTTCATTTCATGTTTTTCGGCTATCTTTTTGGCATACCTTTTTCGACCTTTCCTTTTTCGTTCCATCTTTTTCATTTATCTTTCTGGCACACCTTTTTTCGCTCTTTCCTTTTTCGTTCCACACTTTTCAGTTACCTTTCTGGCATACCCTTTTCGCCCTATCATTTTTCATTTCATCTTTTTCGTTGCATCTTTTTTCGGTTATCTTTTAAAGTTTATCCTTTTTTAAGTCCATACTTTTTTACTTTATCTTTTTGCTACTTCTCTTTTTATTCTTTCCTCACTTATCTCTTCCTGCTTAATGTATTCGGGGTTTTTCGAGGGATACCAATAAAGCTCTGAGACCTGATTTTTTACATCTCCTGTCTGATAGGCGATCATGATTTTATTAGATCAAGAGGATGGTTGTTCTCTTCTTGGAGCGTATCTGCCCGCACTTGAATGACGGCCACACACTCTCTGATAAGCTTTCCGCATAGAAATTTGATGTTGGGCGTTTGGCTTCTGTATATATTCAGCACAAGGCAGCGGTGCTTATCAGATGAGCCGGCTCCAATCCGGGGTTTTTCTTCCTGCTTCTCATTTGACGTTAGTCCAGGCAGCTGCTGATTGATTTCTTCCTGCTGTCCCGGCAGACCTGCGCAGCCTCCTGCGCCGCTCTGCAGCAAGCTCGTCCAATTCTGACCCCGTGCATCTTTGTACGGGAACTCCCGCACAGATGCTCTGCACAACCGACAATGACCGTCACTGCTCTTCTCCTGATCACATCTATCCGGCAGACCGGCAATTCCTGTTCCTTCTTTTGACTTCTGATATTTTATCAGACATTGCTTGTCCCTCCGCATTCCTCCATGTCCGGAAACCATCCTTGAAAAAGCCGGGATTCCCCGGCTTCAGCATAGAGACATGCGGCTCAGCGGGGAGATCTGCCGGATTCTTCTTCCGATCTGCCGTTCTGCGCAATGTCTCTTTCCTCCCCCGCCGCCCTTGCGCATTTCTCCTCCGCCAACCCCGTATCTCTTACGTACTTTTCCTCCACTGGCTCTGTTTCTCCTGCGCACTTTTCTCCCTCTGTCTTCGGGTATGCACCGACGGGCCATCTCTGCTCATACTCCTCTGCCGAATCAAAGCTCCTCTGCCTCAGCGGAACGCCATACTCCTGCTCTCCCCAGTACCAGTCTACCACCATAGCGTTTTCCAGCATGCGCGTACCTCCTCAGACAATCCGGACATCCTTTTCCTGCTCCGGCAGATATCCGATGGCACGCAGAGCCCGGTCATTACATTCTGCAGCAATCCGGTTCTTTTTTTCTTCCGGAAGAGTGTTCAACGGTACGTATTCTCCGCTGTTGCACACCATAAAACGCGCTGTGAGCTTTTTTCTTATCCGAATCACCTCCTTGCTGTCATCGTATGTCCTGCGGATTGTCCGATATTCCGGCTTTCCGGGATAAACGGGATATTTCAAAATTTTAGCCGAAAGCCTCCACCGCTTAGAATCTCTATCAGAAATACGGCGACCGGATGATCGGGATGGTCTGTTTGTCGGCGAATTCATAGACTGTAAGGCAAAAGAACTGAGAACTGATGAAAACAAGTCTGGAAAGTAAAATTCGAATCGCAGGAACTGCAGAAAAAAGAAATTTACCAGAAAATATAAAGAAAATATAAAAAATAAAAGTATATAAATATGCTGCTGTAAACGCATAGACATCATAAAACACATTATTCAAAAAATACAGTGCCAGCTTTCTGTGTCCCTGCTGATCCGTGAAATATACGAATCAGCAGAGCCAGAAGATGCAAGTTTGGCATAATAAGGGATTTTTTTCTAAAATACAGACTCATACAGATTGTGCTGAACTGCAATGCGGGCAATGTTTCGAAAAAATTGTATCGGCGCGTGAAATCAGGCATTCCGCCCTGCGCCCGTATACCAATATGCCGTTGTTTTTTACCGCGAACACGCTTTTATCCAAAACAAATACAAAGCGGGAACAAATAAATTTACCGCTGAGCTTCTGTTACCTGATAGTCTTCTAATACCCGATGGTTTTCTGATACCTGACAGTTTTTAATCCCCCGATGGTCCCCCAATACCCAATGGTTTTCTAATACCTGATGGTTTTAATACCAGATAGTATTTTAATCCCCGACGTTCTTCTAATACCCAACGGTTTTCCGGAAAGCAGCCGGGATTTACCTTACGGCAGCTCTCCGGAATCCTCGGATATCACGAAAGGCTCATGGAACTGCATCTGCGGCAGGCGGACGAACCGCTCACTGCGCCATTTCCCGGATACAGTCCATCAGGCCCGAATACCGCTTCTGCTCACTCTCGTTTTCAATCATTGCCTGCACCGTCCGTTCGCTGCCGACAATCGTAACGCAGCGCTTCGCCCTCGTCACGGCGGTATAGAGAAGATTCCGGCTGAACAGCATCCGCGGACCGGACAGCAGCGGCAGCAGCACGGCAGGATACTCGCTGCCCTGCGATTTATGAATCGTGACCGCATAGGCGAGTTCCAGCTCCTCAAGCTGTGCAAACGGATAATCCACCATACGCCCTTCGTCGAATTCCACCGTCATCTCCTCCGAAAACGTGTTGATCTGCCGGATAATGCCGGTATCCCCGTTAAACACGCCTTCCCCTGCGTCCACAGCGATACCGTAGCGGTTTTTGATCTCCCAGGCAAGCTGATAATTGTTGCGGATCTGCATAACCTTATCGCCTTCGCGGAAGACAGCCTGGTGGAATTCCTTTTCCTTTTTGTCCGGCGACGGCGGATTCAGATACTGCTGAAGCACCTGATTCAGCCGCTCAACCCCCAGTTCGCCCTTGCGCATCGGTGTGAGCACCTGGATGTCGAAAGGGGAAGCTTCCACGTATTTCGGCAGTTTATCGCGGATCAGAGCAATCAGCACACCGGTAATTACATTGACATCATCCCGCTTCAGCATAAAAAAATCCCTGCTCTTATTGTCCAGGCGGATCGGCTCTCCTGCATTGATTTTATGTGCATTTACAATAATGTCGCTCTCCGAGGCCTGACGAAAAATCTTGGTCAGGCGGACGACCGGAAACACCTCAGACCGGATCATGTCGCGAAGCACATTGCCCGGGCCGACGCTCGGCAGCTGGTTTACATCGCCGACAAAAATAACCCTGGTGCCGACGGTCACCGCGCGCAGCAGCGCATGCATCAGACTGATATCGACCATGGACATTTCGTCAATAATCAGCACGTCCGTCTCCAGCGGATTGCTTTCGTTCCGCTCAAAACGCGCGGCTGCAGAACCGCCGTCCTCCTCGCCGATCCCGCGGGAAAGCTCCAGCAGCCGGTGAATTGTGCTCGACTCATGTCCCGTCGTCTCCTTCATGCGCTTGGCCGCACGGCCCGTCGGTGCAGCAAGGAGAATCTCCATCCCCTCCGCCTCGAAGAAATCAATAATGGCGTTAATCGTTGTTGTTTTTCCGGTGCCCGGCCCTCCGGTCAGCAGGAAAACGCCGCTTCGGGCGGCCGTCAGCACTGCCTGCGCCTGATGCTCATCCAGCTCGATCTTCAGATTCTGCTGCAGCCTCTCCAGCTTTGCCGCAAGCTCCTGCTCCGGCAGCTCGCAGGAAATGTTCAGGTCAATCAGCATCCGGGCAGTATTCAGCTCCAGATAATAATAGCTGGAAGCATAAATCCTGGTATCTGCATCGTCCGCTCCGGGTGCGAATATCACCCTGCGCTCGATTCGTAGGCTGTCAAGCGCTTCCTCAAGCCCTTCCGACGGTACGCCCAGCACCATCGAGGTCTGGTAAAGCAGCTCCGCGCGCGGCAGATAAACATGGCCGTTTCCCGCTGCCTGCGAGAGAGTATACAGGATTCCCGCCCGGAGCCGGTGGCTCGAGTCCGCTCCAATGCCGGCCTTCGCCGCAATCTCGTCCGCAATCTTAAAACCGACGCCCTGGATATCATCCGCAAGCTGATATGGGTTTTCCTGGATGACCTCATTCATCCGGTCGCCGTATTTCTGATAGATCTTCACGGCAAGACCCGTGGAGATGCCGTACTGCTGAAGAAAAACCATGGCGCTGCGCATACCCCTCTTTTCCTCAAACTGCTCCGCAAAATCCCGCGCCATCTTTTCGCTGATGCCCTTGACCTGCGCCAGGCGCTCCGGCTCTTCATCCATGATCCGGAACGTGTCCTCCTTGAATTTGGCTACAATACGTGCGGCAAGCGCGGGGCCGATACCGCGGATCGCCCCGGAGCCGAGATAGCGCTCCATCGCCAGCACATTTTCCGGCTCGCGCACCTCGTAAGCCTTCACCTGAAACTGCTCCCCATAGACCGGATGCGAGGTGAAGCCGCCGCTCACACGCAGAAATTCCCCCTCGCTGATAAAGGTAAAGCTCCCGACGCAGGTCAGCTCGTCGTCCTGCTCGGTCGAGAGCGAAAGCACGGTATAACCGTTCTCCGCGTTCCGAAATATGATTTTCTCCACATAGCCCTCAAACTGTTCGTCCAACGTATCTTCCCTCCTTCGCCGGAATACCGCAAAATACAGCCTGCATACCTTGTACTGGGGAATATTCCCGTTTTAGTACTGCATACTGAAACGCACTTCCCGGACCCGTGCTCCTCCTGCCGGTCAAATACAGCCGGGCAGACACCTGCCCGGCTGTACGGTTCCTGAATCTTTTGCCGGGACACTATAACATTCCCGCATTCCTCTCGCATTTCATCGCCTCAAAGAGCTGCTGCGCCAGGCCGAGCTCATTCCTTTCGGAAATCGACTTGCTTACCTCCTCATAGAGAAGATCGCCGAACTGCTCCAGATAGGCGTTTTCTTTCTCGTCCTCGTCCTTCATAATGGTTTTTTCCATCCCCTTGAGCATCTGCTCCACAAGATAGGACTCAAACGCTTTGCAGGATTCGAGCAGCTCCTCGTCCGTCGCATTCGCAACATCCAGAGTGCCGAGCGAACTCTGCAGCTTCGACGCCTTCGCCGTCTGAGACGACTGGGCCATATTATTCACATAGTAATCCGCACCGACGGAAATACTCATGGTCACACCTCTTTCCTGTACTCTCCCGGATCTCCGGCTGCTCTGCCGGCTGTCCCGCAGGCAGCTTCCGCGCAGACCAGCGGTTTGCCGCTGTCTTCCGGCGCACGCTGCGCATTTCTCTGCCGGACACTGCTCCTGCCCTGACCTCTTCATTTCTCTGCTTGGACGTCATTCTCCGCCCCGGCCTCCGGGCTTTCTATTCCGCTGTCAGCAGCTTATCAGCCTCTCAGATTGTTCGCCTGCTGCAGCATTTCATCGGAAGCATTAATCACCTTCGAATTCATTTCGTAGGCGCGCTGCGTCACGATCAGATTAACGATCTCATCCGCTGTATGTACGTTGGAAGCCTCAAGATACTTCGTGAGAATCCTGCTCTGTTTGAGCGCCGTGTCCGTGCTCTCAAGCCGCGGTGTGCCGGATGCCTCGGTCACCTGGAAAAGGCTGCCGTGAATCTTCAGAAGCCCCGCAGGATTATTGAACTGCGTCAGCCCGATCTTTACGCCGGTCGGCTGTGAATTGCCCTTCGCATCCGGATAGCAGATATTGCCGCTCGCGTCGATGCTGATCTGCGCCGTGTCCTGCGTTGCCTCAAAGCGGATAACAGCCCCTTTGTCATCCAGCAGCTGATAACCCTCCGAATTCGCGATGCAGATCGAACCGTCGGAATTTCTCGCCAGCCCGAATGAACCGTTTCTTGTGTAAGCCGTCGTGCCGTCCGGCATGCGAACGGCAAAAAAGCCGCTGCCGTCGATCGCCATATCGTAATCGTTTCCGGTTTCGTTCAGAGAACCCTGCTCAAAATTCGAGATAATGGAGGTCACGCGGACACCGGAACCCACCTGGCCGATCACCGGCTTCGGGTTGCCCTCGTTGTCCGTCACCTTCGTCTGAAGCTTGGAATACAGCAGCGACTGAAAAACCGCCTGCTCTTTCTTGTAGCCCGTTGTCTGTACGTTGGATAAATTGTTTGCGATATTGTCCAGGCTCGTCTGCTGCGCAATCATTCCTGACGCGCCCGTCCACAGTGATCTCATCATAATATTTCCCTCACTCCGCCGCTTAAGCGGCATTTATTAATCTGCTGATCCGCCGTTTTATGTCATGCTGCCTGCCCAGGGATGTTTCCTCTAAAGCACTGCCTGCGCCGTCTGCGGAACCAATCAGCCGGAAACGCGGCCGATCGTGTTTGCTGCCTGCTCGAGCGTGCCGTCAATGCTCTGAATTACCTTCTGCCCCGCCTCATAAGCGCGCGTAATCGTAATCATATTCACCATCTCCGACACGACGTTGACATTCGACTGCTCCGTATAGTGCTGTCGGATCAGCCCCGCCGCTTCTTTTTCCCGTGCTCCGTTCACCGGATAATAGCGCGTCTCGCCGAATTTCCTCAGATAGCTGTAATCCTCAAAATCGGTCAGCGTGATTGTATCGACATACTCATTGTCCGCGTAAACGTTTCCGCTGATATCCACCGAAATGGCTCCTGCATCCACCGGCACCTGCAGGTAGCCGCCGTTCGCCAGCACATGATTGCCGTCCATATCCACGACATAACCCTCGTTTGTAACCGTGAACTGCCCGGCGCGCGTATACTGCGTCGATTTTACGCCGTCCCGGTTTGTATATTCAACCGCAAAAAAGCCGTCGCCGTCGATCGCAAAATCAAAGGTGTTGCCGGTCTGGCGGAGCGAGCCGCCCCGGTAGTCCGTGTAGACTTCGCCGATCTTGACGCCCGGGCTCATTGTGCCGATCCCCTCCCGGCGCCAGTCAACGGAAGCATCCCGGATCTTGATGGCCAGCTCGTCGTCGAAAGCCTGGCTCGTAACGCCCTCTTTCTTATAGCCGACCGTGGCCGAATTGGCTAAATTATTTGCAATAACATCCAGGCGCTTCTGCTCATTCTGCATTCCCGTCCACGCGCTGTATAAACCTCTGACCATAATCTGTCACACCTTTCTGTATTTCAAACCGCATCGTGGCAGCATTATTCACCGCCTAATTCAGCGGCTTGCTGCTTCCGAGAAATTCAACGAATTTTCCCGTACCGATCGCCACCGCCGTCATCGGATCCTCGGCCGTCATCGTGGTGATGCCGGTTTTCTCCTCGATCAGCTCCTCCAGGCCGTACAGCAGACAGCCGCCGCCCGTCAGTACAATCCCCCTGTCCGCGATGTCGGCCGCAAGCTCCGGCGGTGTTTTCTCCAGCACGCTGTGCACCGCCTCGACGATCTGGGAGGTCGTCTCGCGCAAAGCCTCCTCCGTCTCCTCCGAAGTCACGGAAATGGTTTTCGGAAGGCCTGTCACAAGATTCCGCCCGCGCACGTCCATCGCCACCATCTCCGGCCGCCGGTACGCGGAGCCGATCTTGATTTTGATATCCTCCGCGGTCCGCTCGCCGATCAGGAGATTGTGCTTCTTTCTCATATAGCGCACAATGGCCTCGTCGAAATCATCGCCCGCAATCTTGATCGACGTGCTGACGACCGTACCGCCGAGCGAGATCACCGCGATGTCCGTCGTGCCGCCACCGATATCGACGATCATATTGCCGCACGGCCTGGCAATGTCGATGCCCGCGCCGATCGCCGCCGCAATCGGTTCCTCAATAATCGCGACCTCCCTGGCTCCCGCCGTGTAGGTCGCGTCTTCCACCGCCTTTTTTTCTACCTCCGTGACGCCGCTCGGCACACAGACGCTGATGATCGGCTTGCGGAAGCGCTGCTTTCCGACCGCCTTCTGAATAAAGTATTTCAGCATTTTCTCCGTCACGGTATAATCCGAGATAACTCCCTGGCGGAGCGGGCGCACCGCCACAATATTTCCAGGCGTACGGCCGAGCATCAGCCTCGCCTCCTCACCGATCGCCTTGATGCGGTTTGTATCGCGGTCAAATGCAACGACCGACGGCTCCTTGAGCACTACGCCCTTACCTCTTATATATACAAGTACGCTTGCCGTTCCCAAATCAATTCCAATGTCGCTGCCGCTCATGGTGTTCTCCTTTCAAAATCCATAGTCCCGTCTATGTTCACGCTCAAAAAATTACGCATTTTGTCCAAGTTTAAACATATTCACTCTATATTATAAACGGTATGTATGATTTTTTCAAAGGATTTTTTCAAAAGTTTTTGGGAATTCCGGCCGTCTGCATGTATCTTTCTTCCGTTTTCGTCCCGCTGCGCGGGAGAATCCGACAGAATATTTCTTTTTTATGTGCCCCGGCCGTCTTTTTCTGCCTGCCCGGCCGGAGCAGAATGCTGTTTGCAGCCTGACGATTCACGAACTTCCAAAGGCTTATCAGCCCTTCCCTGCAGTTTGCCGGCTCAGTTTACCGGCCGCGCAGAAACTCCCGCCCGGTTTCCTCAGCCGACGGCCAGGTCAATCTGCTGAATCACGCCGGCAGTGCCGTTCTCCTTCAGGAAAATGCCGCTGCTGCGGACAACGGCATTTGTCGCATTATCCGCCTCGGAATTCAGAGAGAACTGCGTCGATGTGCTGCCGAGATAGATCGCTCCGATTCCCGCAACACCGAGCGCAACCAGTTTGTCGTTTCCGCTCTCGTCCTTCGTCCATATTCTCAGGCGGTTGAAAATATCATCATTCTCATCGATCCAGCCGTTTCCGTCCATATCAAACACGGCCAGCTCAGCAAAACCGTTGCCGGTGCCGGCTCCGAACAGCTCGCTGCCGTCGTTGATCACGCCGTCCCCGTTCCGGTCGAGCGCAAGAAAGCCGCAGCCCTGTGCCAGAAGCGAAATATTGTCGAGTTCCCCGTCGCAGTCAATATCGAAGAGGAATTTCTGATCCGACACTTCCGCTGTACCGCCGTCCAGCGAAATCACAAGCGGATCCATCAGCTGCGCCGCGCCATAATCAATCTGCACCTCTGTGTGTTCCTTAAAGCTGCGCGACATCAGCGCTTCCAGGTCAAATTCGATCCGTCTGCCGTCCTTTGTGACCACGGTTCCCGAGGAATAAAAGGAGGTGCTTTCCTTCTCCTCATAAAAATGCTGCACGCTCAGGCTGGCTCCGAAACTCTGCGTCGGCCTGACCTGCTGTACGGATGCGGGGCCGAAGGCCGAACGGTCTCCGAGCGACATCAGCGCGTCATCCATCTGCTTCTGAAAGCGCTCGCGCATTTCGTTCATCAGCTCCCTCGCCGAAACCTTTCTGGCAGGCAGCTCCCTTTTCCCGGAAAGCAGCATGAGCAGGCTCTTCAGACCTTCATACTCCTTTTTATCCTTCCCGGAAATCAGCTCCTCCCCGTCCTCCCGCACAAACAGCCGTTCAAAATCCGCCTGCATGTCGGAATAGAGGGCATGATAACCCGCCGCGCCGTTTTGTTTTCTGTTTTCCGTTTTGCCTGCTGATTGTTCGCTATCCGTAGCTGAGGGCGCTGCTGCCAAAGTACCGCCGGTTTTATTCACGGTCTTCCCCCAGCCCGCATAGGATACCATCTCCAGGCTTGTCTGCGAATACCGGCGGCTGGCCCGCATCGCAACATTTCCGGACTGAATAACCATATGCTACACACCTCCATGTATTTTTCCGCGGCGGAACACAGGCTGTCTCCGTCCGTCGGGCCGCCCTGTCCGCTGCAAAAAAACGCGGGCCTCCGGCCGGCACATCCCGCCGAAAGCATGGTCTTATGTAAAAACGCGAAACAGGCGACATTTCTTTTATCGGCAGAAAAAGCGGTTTGCATTAGTTTCCCCCGTGTGATAAGATGAAAACGTTCCGATGTTGCAGTCCAAATAAGATGAGGTAAAAGAAACCATGAATTCCGATCATTTTGAAGCTGAATACGAGCTTTCCCGGCTGGATGCCGAAATCCGGCTGATCAGCCGGTTCCGGGCCATCCGGCTCTGCCGGGCCGCGCTGAGCCTGCTGCTGATCCTTCTGGAATTGCTGCTGGCATTCCTCGGCCGTTCTTCGTCGTCTGCATTGAACATTCTTCTGTTTGCGAATCTGATGCCGTGGCTGCTGGAGGAGCTGCTTGCCTCACAGCAGGCCGCCAAGAAAAGAGTTCGCTTTCATAACTGCGAAAAGCAGGCACCGCAGATAAGGCAGACCGGAAGCCTTCCTGACTGGTTCCTGGAAGATGCAGGACTAAAAGCCGCAAAAAGAGAGGTACAAGGGGGCGTTTCGGAAGCTCCGTCGGAAGCAGCGGATGCAGGACTCAAAGTCGTACAAAGAGATGCAGCAGGCTCCGCTTTGAAGACTGCGGAATCAACAGCGGCCGAGCAGACGGCCCTGCCGTACCTGAGAAAGCACTGGCGCTATTCCCCTCTGCGCTTCACTGCAGAGAGCATCAGCTATTTCCTGACCTGCCTGCTGCTGATTCTCTGGCAGCTGTGCGGCAGCCTTCCGGAGGACCGGCTGCGCCGGGCTCCTGCCGCCATTCTCGCTGCCGTGGTACTGCTGCGGCTGGCTGCGCCGTACTATCTTGCCTGGCGCAGCCGGCGGGGGCTTATGTACGGGGAAATAAAATAGAGTCCGGAACATCCGGACTCTATTTTATTATTTCTTTTCCAATTTTAATTTTATACAATTTCAATCCGGTCAAGATATTCCTTCTTATACAGCTCTATGTACTGGCGGTACCTCGGGTCCCGTCCCTCGTGCAGCTCGTCCTGATATTTCTTTCGGTCGAACGCCTCATGCACCGTCAGCTTCTGCATCAGATAGATCGCAATATTGGAGCAGTGGTCAGATATCCTCTCGGTATTCGTCAGGATTTCCGTAAAGCTGATTCCGTTGTCGGCCGTACATGCACCGCCGCGCAGACGCTTGATATGGTTGCGCTTCATGCGATCCACAATATCGTCCACAACCTCCTCCATCGGCTCCACAAAGGCGATTTTATTGAGATCATCACTCCGGTACGCGTCCACAGTCAGATCAATCACATTCCGTATGGCATCAAACAGCACTTCCAGCTCTCTTTTTGCATCCGGTGTAAAGGTACTCTTGTTCTCGTACATGTACTCAGCCGTCTCCGACAGGTTGATGCAGTAATCTCCGATCCGCTCGAAATCGCTGACGGACTGAAGAATTTCCGTGGCAAGATGGGAGTCCTCCTCCGTCATCGTGTGATAGGTAACATTTACCATATAGGCGTTGATGCCTGCCTCGCTCTTATCCAGAAAATCCTCCCCCGCCTTCAGATCGGCAAGCGGCTTCTCCGAATATCCATCCAGAACCAGCTTCGATACAATGGCAGCATTTTCCCGGACAACGCTGCACATGTCAAACAGCACCTTGCGGCACTGGCCCATGGCCACCTGCGGATTCTTCAGAAATGCGTCGTCCAGGCAGTCGAGTGTCCTCTTTTCCCTTACCTCCTCGCCGTCCCGGATCAGACGGTGCAGAAGCCGATCCATACCGTTCACAAACGGCATCAGCAGCAGAGCCGCCAGCAGATTAATCCCGGTGTGCATATTGGCGATATCACCGCGGTTGACGACATTTCCCATCTGTTCAAAATGAAAAATAGCGTTCAGCCCGAATACCCCGATCCCGAACACCGTAAGACTGAATACATTGAACAGCAAATAGCAGAGCGACGCGCGCTTTGCGTCCTTGTTGTTCCCGATGCTTGCCAGAACGACCGGCATGCATTTTCCGATGTTCTGTCCGAGCAGGATCGGCAGTGCGGTGGCCACCGTGATCGAACCCGTGGCGGAAAGCGCCTGCAGAATACCGACTGATGCGGAAGAGCTCTGAATTACGGCTGTCAGAAGAAAGCCGGCCAGAATGCCGATCAGCGGATTTTTAAAGGAGACAAACAGCTCCTGAAACTGCTCCGAATTTTTGAGCGGGGCGAAGGTACCCTCCATTGTCGTCATTCCCCAGAACAGGATACCGAAGCCGATCAAAAGGTTTGATATATTCTTCATCTTCCGCTTTTTCGCGAGAAGCATAATAAAGGCTCCGATAATAATAATGATCGGTGCAAATGACGAAGGCTTCAGCATGGAAATAAATTCTCCGCCGCCGTTGAGATCGCCGAGACGGAGGATCTGCGCGGTTGCCGTGGAGCCGATGTTTGCGCCCCATATCACCGGAATGGTCTGGACAAGCGCCATAATCCCTGCATTTACAAAGCCGATCATCGTAATGGAAGTCGCTGCAGAGGACTGGATCACCGCCGTCACTCCCGTGCCGAGCGCAAGCCCTGCCCACCGGTTCTCCGTCAGGCGCTCCATCGTGTTTTCCAGCTTTGCACCCGCCAGCTTTTCAATGGAAGAAGCCATCAGATTCATTCCGTAAAGAAACATGCCGATCCCCGCCAGCAGCGGCAGAACTGACTCAATCATCCCCATGCCATACCTCGCATTCTGTGCCGTGCGCACAAACTATGTATTTTTTTCGGCCGCATTTTTCCTTTCCAAGACCGCTCATACCGCCGGAAGGCCAGCAGCAGCGCCTGCTGCGGTCTCCGCCGCGAGCCGTCCGCGCAGAAGGCGGACATACCGCCAGCTGCGGCAGAATCCGCCGTAATTCCCGAAAATGCGCAAAATTTTGCGCACCTGTTCTTATTCTAACATGGAAATGAAATCTATGGAAGTAGTAATTTGCACAAAATTCCGTCAAAATTCAGCAGTTCCTGCATCATTAAAAAATATTTAAAAAAGCACTTGACATTGCCGCAAATCAGAGTATAATATACTCGTATCCGTGAGGAACGGATGACATGCGGAAATGCTGGAATTGGCAGACAGGCATGACTAAGGATCATGTGGTGCTACACCGTGAGGGTTCAAGTCCCTTTTTCCGCAT
>ERZ777305.2922-NODE-2922-length-12940-cov-4.569577_pt1 | contig 12940 bp, 7 predicted proteins | sample MGYA00374965_ERZ777305 | MGnify/ENA primary metagenome ERZ777305 (study PRJEB29328, sample SAMD00013331) | mouse gut metagenome | study: EMG produced TPA metagenomics assembly of the Metagenome analysis of fecal microbiota from mouse which was promoted...
ATTTCGACAGGGAGGAACTGATATGTCTATTTGGGGCGCAATCATTGTCCCCCTCCCTCCCTTGATTATCTCCACGGTGGGGCGCGGACGGGAGCAGGAGGTTCAGTCCACCATCGACGCCTACTGGACCGCCGCGAAACAAGTGGCGGCCTGGGGACCGGAGGTGCTGATCATCACCTCTCCCCATCAGGTTATGTACGCCGACTACTTTCACATTTCACAGGGTATGAACATCATTGTCCACGTTTTCAGGAAAATGACGGCTGTCATTTTTATGTGCCATGTAAAGCCGCGGAGTTCTGTCAATTGACAGAACTCCGCGGCTTTTTGCAGATCTTTTTAGTTGTTCGGAATCTGCTGTTCCCCATATCCCAAACAGCTTCCCGCTCTTCAGAGGACATTGCCGCCCGGCCCCGTTCCCCCTGTTATCTCACACTAAACAGCAGGTCGCCATAGTTGGGAAATGGCCAGTACTTCTTTGCGGTGACGGTCTCTGCCTCATCGCAAGCCCGGCGCAGCCGTTCCATCTGCGGCAGCACCCGGTCCCGGATGCGCTCGGACTCCGTCCTTATATCGCCGGCTCCTGCCAGTTCCTCCACCAGCCGCTCCAGCTCCGCTGTCCCGGTGTCAATCTGATCTGTGAGACCGGACAGCTTCTCTACCAACGCCATCTCATACGCACAGGCACAGCTGGGACTCAGCGCCTTTTTGCCGGCCGCTGCCCTTGCGGTGTCGGCAGCAAATGCCTGTATGGCGGGAAGGATCTCGGTACGGGCCATGTCCGCCATGGTCCTGGCCTCAATGAAAATGGTCTTACAGTAGTTGTCCAGCGTGACCTCGCAGCGGGAAACCAGTTCCGCCTTGGTATACACGCCGTGGGAGGTGAGCATATCCACGTTCTTCTGGTCCAGCAGATGGGGAACGCAGTCCGGCGTACTGGGGTAGTTCATCAGCCCCCTCTGTTCGACAGCCTCCTTGATCCAGGCGGCATCGTAGCCGTTGCCGTTGAAGATAATCCGCTTGTGGTCACGAATGGTATCACGGATCAGGCCCTGCAAGGCGGATTCAAAGTCCCCTGTTCCCTCCAGCTGATCGGCAAAGCGCTTCAGGCTCTCGGCCATGGCGGCATTGAGCATAATGTTGGCACAGGCGATGGAGTCTGAGGAACCCACCATGCGGAATTCAAACTTATTTCCCGTAAAGGCAAAGGGCGAGGTTCGGTTGCGGTCAGTGGTATCCCGGCGGAACCGGGGCAGAACGTCCGCTCCCAGCTTCACCTTCCCCGCCTTCACGCCGGTGTAGGGCGCGTCATGCTCGATTGCGTCCAGAATGGCCGTCAGCTCCTCGCCCAGGAACATGGACACCACGGCGGGCGGAGCCTCGTTGGCTCCCAGTCTGTGGTCATTTCCGGCGGTAGCCACTGAGATGCGCAGAAGGTCCTGAAAGTCATCCACCGCCTGGATAACGGCGCACAAAAACAGCAGGAACTGGGCGTTTTCATAGGGCGTCTCTCCGGGAGAGAGGAGATTGACGCCGGCGTCAGTGGACAACGACCAGTTGTTGTGCTTGCCGGAGCCGTTCACGCCCTCAAAGGGTTTCTCGTGGAGCAGACAGACCAGGCCGTGGCGGGCGCTACTTTCTGCATGATCTCCATGGTCAGCTGGTTGTGGTCTGTGGAAACATTCGTGGTGGAGTAGATGAGGGCCAGTTCATGCTGAGCCGGAGCCACCTCGTTGTGCTGGGTCTTGGCCAGGATGCCCAGCTTCCAAAGCTCCTGATTCAGATCCTCCATGTAGGCGGCCACCCGGGGCTTGATCGTGCCAAAGTAGTGATCATCCATCTCCTGTCCCTTGGGAGGCCGGGCGCCGAAAAGCGTGCGTCCGGTGAAGCGCAGGTCCCGGCGCTGCTCCCACAGCTTGGCGTCCACCAGGAAATACTCCTGCTCCGGGCCCGCAGCGGTGCTTACCCGCTTTACCTCCGTGTTTCCAAACAGGCGCAGAATGCGCAGCGCCTGTCGGTTCAGCGCCTCCATGGAGCGCAGCAGAGGCGTCTTCTTGTCCAGCGCCTCACCATTGTAGCCGCAGAAGGCGGTGGGAATGCACAATGTCCGGTCCTTGATAAACGCGTAGGAGGTGGGGTCCCACGCGGTGTAGCCCCGTGCCTCAAAGGTGGCCCGCAGTCCGCCGGATGGGAAAGAGGAGGCATCCGGCTCTCCTCGGATCAACTCTTTGCCGGAGAACTCCATGATGACGCCGCCGTCCGGAGCGGGTGAGATAAAACTGTCGTGCTTCTCGGCGGTAACACCGGTAAGGGGCTGAAACCAGTGGGTAAAATGGGTTGCCCCATGGGCCACCGCCCAATCCCGCATAGCGGAGGCCACCGCGTTGGCCACGCCAATATCCAGCCTCGCGTCCTCATCAATGGTCCTGCGAAGAGACTGGTACACTTCGGCGGACAGATTCGCTTTCATCACCCGATCATCAAATACCAAACTTCCGAAATACTCTGGCAGTGCTGCCATGTTCGTTCACCCTTTCCGCGATCATCGCATAAAAAGGGCAAAGGCGCCTTCCGGGAATACTCCCTAAAGACGCCTTTGCCTTTATGGGGGCATTATACGCCCTCGCCGGGGCCCTGTCAATCATTTTTCAGGGGTTTCAGAAATCTTGGCCGAAACACCGGAAAATTCCGCTGCCGCGAAAAATTTTTCATGAACTTTCCACGATGGGCATTTCTCTTTCCAGAACCTATACCACCCGTACAAGATTGGTGCAGCCATTGAGGTACGCATCCACCTCCGCGGCGGCACTCCGCCCCTCCGCGATGGCCCATACCACAAGAGACTGGCCCCGGCGCATATCCCCGGCGGCAAAGACCTTCTCCACGGTGGTGGCAAAGCCGCCCTCCGAAGTCCGGACCGTCTCATCCCAGGCCACGCCGAAGGCCTTGCACACTTCGCCCGCGCATCCGGCAAAGCCGGTGGCGGCGATCAGGAGCCCGCAGGGCAGAGCGTTTCCCTCCGTGGTGGTCACGGCGGTCAGTGCGCCGTTCTCCACACGGATCTCCTTAATTTGCACGCCAAACCGCCTGGGATCCTCTCCAAACAGGGCAGCAGCCTCCTCATGGGCACAGTCCCGGGGCAGAACACCGTTTTGCAGGTAGTCTGCCTCCGGACGGCGCACCAGCTGTGCAATGGACCGGCATCCCTGCCGCAGGGCCGTGGCCACGCAGTCGGAGGCGGTGTCGCCGGTACCGATGATGATCACGTCCCGCCCCTCCGCTGTGGGAACGGCGGGCGTTTTACCAAACTGCCGCCGCTCCACAGCGGCCTTCAAAAACTCCGTGCCGTAGCAGATGCCGGAGATTCCTTCTGTCTCCAATCCAAGGGGGCGGGGCCGCTCCGCGCCGCAGCAGAGGATTACCGCATCATAGTCCCGCAGCAGCCTCTGGGCCACCTGGGGGTCCGCCGCATCCACACCGGTGACAAAGCTGACCCCCTCGTCCGTCATCAGGTTAATTCTGCGCTTTACGATGTCCTTGGGCAGCTTCATATTGGGAATGCCGTAGGTCAAAAGCCCTCCGGGCCACTCCTCCCGCTCCACAACGGTGACAGAGTGGCCCCGGTGATTCAGCTGGTCCGCCGCCGCCAGGCCCGCCGGGCCGGAACCCACCACCGCCACCTTCTTTCCCGACCACTGAGGCGGACGGCGGCGCCGCACCGCCCTGGCGGCAAAGGCCTCCTCTATGACGCTCAGCTCGTTGTCCCGGATGGTCACGGCATCGCCGTACATTCCGCAGATGCACGCCTCCTCGCAGGGCGCAGGGCAGACCCGCCCGGTGAACTCCGGGAAATTATTGGTTTTCAGCAGGCGGCTCAGGGCATGAGAGGGGTTCCCCGCATGGATCATGTCGTTCCACTCGGGAATCAAATTATGCAGGGGACAGCCAAAGTCCCGCCCCTCCCACCGAATGCCGGATTGGCAGAATGGGACGCCGCAGTTCATACACCGCCCTCCCTGTTCCCGGCGGGCATCCGCCGTCAGGGGGATGCGGAAGGGCTCCCAGTCCCGGACCCGCTCCAGCGGCGGGCGGTCCGCCAGCTCCCGCCGGTCATATTCCAAAAATCCAGTGATCTTTCCCATATCGTCACCCCTCCTTATCCTCTCGCGGTGGCATAAAACGCCTCGATCTCCGCCTGCTCCCGGCTCATGCCCTTTTCCTCCTGCTGGGCAATAGCCCGAAGCATCCGGTCATAGTCTCTGGGCATGACCTTCTTGAAGCAGGGAATATAGGACTGGAACGCCGCCAGAATTTGCTTCCCTCTGGGGGAACCGGTGGCGGCTACATGCTCCTCAATCAGGGCACGAAGCTCCGCAATATCGTGGGCCTCTGTCAGTTCCGCAGCCTGAACCTGCTCCTTATTGAGGCGGAGATACAAATCATGCCGTTCGTCCAGCACGTAGGCCACGCCGCCGGACATGCCCGCCGCAAAGTTCTTCCCGGTGGGCCCCAGGATCACTGCCCGGCCTCCGGTCATGTACTCGCAGCCATGGTCGCCCACGCCCTCCACCACAGCGGAGGCACCGGAGTTGCGGACGCAGAAGCGCTCTCCGGCCATACCGTTGATGAAGGCCTTGCCGCCGGTGGCTCCATAGAGAGCCACGTTGCCCACGATGATGTTCTCCCCCGGCTTAAACCCGGTCCCCCCCGCCGGCGGATGCAGAATCAGCTTGCCGCCGGAGAGGCCCTTGCCGAATCCATCGTTGCAGTCCCCCTCCAGGTCCAGCGTCAGCCCCCTGGGGATAAATGCCCCGAAGGACTGCCCGCCGCCGCCGCGGCAGGTGATGACATAGCTGTCCTCCGGCAGGCCGTTTTCGCAGGTTCGGGTGATCTCTGAACCGAACAGGGTGCCGAAAGCCCGGTCCGTGGAGGAAATCCGGATATCCAGACGCCCGCTCCTCCTGTCCCTGAGACTTTTTCCCAGTTTTTCCATCAGCACCCGCATATCCGCCGTCCTCTCCAGCTGAAAGTCGTAGACTGCGGCGGGGTCGAAGTGGGGCACATGGTCACCACAGGGATTTTGCAGCAGTGCGTCCAGATTCAGGGCCTCCGCCCGGCGAGTTATCAGTTTTTCCCGAACCCGCAGCAAATCGCACCGGCCCACCAGCTCGTCCACGGTCCGTACGCCCAGGGAGGCCATGTACTCCCGCAGCTCCCGCGCTACAAAATACATAAAGTTCTCCACGTACTCAGGCCTGCCGGAAAACCGCTTCCGGAGCTCTGGGTCCTGGGTGGCAATACCGGCGGGACAGGTGTCCAGATTACACACCCGCATCATGCAGCAGCCCATGGCCACCAGGGGCGCGGTGGCAAAACCGAATTCCTCCGCCCCCAGCATACAGGCAATTGCCACGTCCCGGCCTGTCATCAGCTTGCCATCGGCTTCAATCACCACCTGCTGGCGGAGGCCGTTTTGTATCAGGGTCTGATGGGCCTCCGCCACCCCCAGCTCCCAGGGCAGGCCCGCCCCCTGAATGGAGCTGCGGGGGGCCGCTCCGGTACCGCCGTCGTGGCCGGAGATCAGCACCACCTGCGCCCCGGCCTTGGCAACGCCGGCGGCAATCGTGCCTACTCCCGCCTCGCTGACCAGTTTGACACTGATCCGGGCGAACCGGTTGGCGTTTTTCAAATCATATATCAGTTGGGCCAGGTCCTCGATGGAGTAGATGTCATGGTGGGGCGGCGGGGAGATCAGGGTCACGCCGGGGGTAGAACACCGGGTCCTGGCAATCCAGGGATATACCTTTTTCCCCGGCAGGTGCCCCCCCTCGCCGGGCTTGGCCCCCTGGGCCATCTTGATCTGAATCTCATCAGCGCTGACCAGATACTCACTGGTGACGCCGAAGCGGCCTGAGGCCACCTGTTTGATGGCGGAGCGGCGGTCACTGCTCAGCCGCTCCCGTGCCTCGCCGCCCTCGCCGGAGTTGGATTTTCCGCCAATGCGGTTCATCGCAATAGCCATGCACTCGTGGGCCTCCCGGGAGATGGAGCCATAGCTCATGGCCCCGGTCTTGAACCGCCGGACAATGCTCTCCACCGGTTCCACCTCTTCCAGGGGGATTCCCCCGTCCTCCGAAACACGGAAATCCAACAGGCCCCGCAGCGTGTGGGGTTTGTCGGCAAAATCCACCAGGGCACTGTACTCCTTAAAAATCTCATAGCTCCCTTCCCGCGCTGCCTTCTGCAGAAGGAGAATGGTGCGCGGGTTGTACATATGGTCCTCTTTGTCCGGTCCGGAACGGAGCTTGTGAATCCCTGCGGAATCCAGCGTGGAGTCAAAACCCAGACTCAGAGGGTCGAAAGCCTGACTGTGATTCCACTCTACGCCCTCTCCGATTTCCTCCAGCCCCACGCCCTCCACACGGCTGACCGTGTTGGTGAAGTACCGGTCCACAGTGGCCCTGTTGATGCCCACGCACTCAAAAATCTGGGCGGACTGGTAGGACTGGATGGTGGAGATTCCCATTTTGGAGGCGATCTTCACAATTCCGTGGAGAATGGCCTCATTGTAGTCCCTGACGGCCACGGAGGACTCCTTGTCCAGCAGTCCCCGCTCCACCAGCTCCTCCACGCACTCCTGGGCCAGATAGGGATTGATCGCCTGGGCGCCGTATCCCAGAAGCGTTGCAAAATGGTGGACGTCCCGGGGCTCCGCGCTCTCCAGAACCATGGAGACCGCTGTCCGCTTTTTGGTCCGAACCAGGTGCTGCTCCAGGGTACTCACCGCCAGGAGAGAGGGAATCGCCACGTGATTCTCGTCCACGCCCCGGTCTGAGAGAATGACAATGTTGGCGCCCTTCTTATAGGCCCGGTCCACATTCACCACCAGACGGTCCAAGGCGTTGGCCAGAGGGGATCCCTTGTAGTACAGCAGGGAAACGGTCTCCACATGGAAGCCCGGGCGGTCCATATGCCGAATTTTCATCAGGTCCACCGAGGTCAAAATGGGGTTTTGGATTTGAAGAACCGTACAGTTGGACGCTTTCTCTTCCAGCAGGTTGCCGCTGGGGCCCACATAAACGGTGGTGTCGGTGACAATTTCTTCCCGGATGGCGTCGATGGGGGGATTCGTCACTTGGGCGAAAAGCTGCTTGAAGTAGTTGAACAGGGGTTGGCGGCGCTCGCTGAGTACTGCCAGCGGCGTGTCCACCCCCATGGCGGAGGTGGGCTCCATCCCATCCCGGGCCATGGGGAGAATGGCATCCTTCACCTCCTCATAGGTGTAGCCGAAGGCCTTATACAGCCGGTCCCGCAGCTCCTGAGGATGGGTCTCCACCCGCTTGTTGGGAATGGGGAGGTCCCGGAGGTGAATCAGATTGGCGTCCAGCCACTCGCCGTAAGGCTGGCGGCGGGCATACCGGGATTTGAGCTCCGCGTCGTCCACCAGCCGGCCTTCCCGGAGGTCCGCCAGCAGCATCCGTCCCGGCTGAAGGCGGGACTTTTTTACAATGCACTCCGGCGGCACATCCAGCACTCCCACCTCGGAGGAGAGAATCAGTTGTTGATCGTCTGTGAGATACCACCGGCAGGGCCGAAGTCCGTTCCGGTCCAGCACCGCCCCCACGGTGTCGCCGTCAGAGAAGACGATGGCGGCGGGCCCGTCCCAGGGCTCCATCATGGTGGCGTAATAGTGGTAGAAATCCCGCTTCTCCCGGTCCATCCGCTTATCCTTAGCCCACGGCTCCGGGATGCAGAGCATGACGGCCCGAGGCAGCTCCATACCGTTCATCATCAGGAACTCCAGGGTGTTGTCCAGCATAGCGGAATCTGACCCGTTCTGGTCCACAACGGGCAGAATCTTATCCATATCGTCATCCATAACGGGAGAGGAGACGGTCTCCTCCCGGGCCAGCATCCGGTCCGCATTTCCCCGGATGGTATTGATCTCCCCGTTGTGGAGAATATACCGGTTGGGGTGCGCCCTCTCCCAGGAGGGGGAGGTATTGGTGGAGAAACGGGAGTGGACCAGGGCGATGGCGCTCTGACAGTCCGGGTCCGTCAAATCGGCATAGAACTGCCGCAGCTGCTCCACCAGAAACATTCCCTTATAGACAATCGTCCGGCTGGAGAAAGAGGGGATATAGGTATTGACATTGGACTGTTCAAATACCCGCCGGACAACATACAGCCTCCGGTCGAACTCCAGACCCCGGGCACAGTCCTCCGGGCGCTTCACGAAGCAGTGGCAGATATGGGGCATACAGCTTCTCGCCTTCTCCCCCAGCACCTCCGGATGGACCGGCACGTCCCGCCAGCCCAGGAACTCCAGTCCCTCCTTGTCCACAATGATCTCCAGCATCTTTTGGGCCTGGGCCCGCCTGACCCTGTCCTGGGGGAAGAAGAACACCCCCACGCCGTAATCCCGTTCACCCCCCAGAGCGATTCCGAGGTTACCGGTAGCTTTTACCATCAACCTGTGGGGCACCTGGAGCAGCAGGCCCACGCCGTCGCCGGTCTCTCCGGCGGCGTCCTTTCCGGCGCGGTGCTCCAGCTTTTCCACGATTTTTAAAGCGCTGTCCACCGTCCCATGGGATTTTCGTCCCCGGATGTCCACAACCGCGCCAATGCCGCAGGCGTCGTGCTCAAACCGGGAGCTGTACAGCGGAGACACAAATGACATAAAAAACACTCCGTTCGCTGGCAAAATAAAAAAAGAGCAAAGGGACCCCTTGGGAGGCCCCGTTGCTCTCTCATATTTTTTATTATACGTGCAAAAATACGCAGCTGTCAACGCTTTTTCCTGAAAATATCGGGCTATTCTCCCGTTTTCAGTAACTGCGCCAAAAGATTTCTTTTTGTGTCAGCACTCTTTGTGCATTTATGCGCTGCGGACGAATGTTCTCCATTCACATACGCACCGATTTATTTTGCCTCTTCGTCCTGGAGAGCGTCATAGCCCTGCCCGCCAGTGCGTACCTTCACCACATTTTCCACATTGTAAACGAAAATCTTTCCATCACCGAAAGCGCCGGTGTACAGCACCTTCCGGGCGGTTTCCACCACCAGACTCACCGGCACCTTGCTGACCACGATGGACACCTGGATGCTGGGCAGCATGGTGGCCTCCACCTTGGCGCCCCGGAAGTAGCCCTCCGTCTTGCCTCGCTGCTCGCCGCAGCCCATGACATTGGTTGCCGTCATGCCTGTAATGCCGATATTGAACATGGCCCGCTTCAGCGCGTCGAATCGCTCCATCTTACAGAGAATGTCCACTCTGGTTATTTTCACGCCGCCCCGGGATGCTTCAACGGAGACGGCGGGGGGCACGGTCTCCACCGGTACCGCCTCCTGCAGGGGAACGGCTTCGGGCGCTGCAGGGACCGGCAGGCCGTCCGGCGTATCGTCGTAGACGAAGGCGAAGCCACCGTAAGCGGAGGGCAGGCCGTGCTCCGTGATGTCCAGGCCCTTCAGCTCCTCCTCCTGGGAGACGCGAAGCCCGATTGTGTGCTTGATGACCAGGAAAACGATGGTAATCATCACCGCCGCCCAGAGGGCCGTGCAGACTGCGCCCAGACACTGGATCAGGAGGAAATGGGCGCCGTGGCCGTAAAGCAGACCCTCGCTGGTGGAGAAGAGGCCGACGAGGATGGTCCCCGCTGCGCCGCAGATGCCGTGGACGGAAATCGCGCCCACCGGGTCGTCGATCTTCAAAACGGAGTCGAAGAAATTCACGGAGACAGGCAGCAGCAGTCCAGCGATGGCGCCGATGGCGGCGGCTCCCGCCGGGGAGACCACGTCGCAGCCGGCGGTGATTGCCACCAGCCCCGCCAGGGCGGCGTTAAGGGTCATGCCCACATCCGGCTTCTTGTAGCGAACCCAAGTGTAGATCATAGTCACGACGCTGGCCACCGCCGGGGCCATGTTGGTGGTGACAAAAATCAGCCCCGCGCTGACGATCACATCATCCCCCTCCATGCCCACGGTGGAGCAGCCGTTGAAACCAAACCAGCAGAACCAGAGGATAAACACACCCAGAGCGCCCAGGGACAGACTGTGGCCCAGGATGGCCCGGGGCCTGCCCTGGTCGTCGTATTTGCCGATCCGGGGCCCCAGGATAGCCGCGCCGATGCAGGCGCACACGCCGCCCACCATGTGAACCGCCGTGGAACCCGCAAAGTCATGGAATCCCAATCGGCTCAGCCAGCCGCCGCCCCAGATCCAGTGGCCGGAAACGGGATAGATGAAGGCGGAGATGCAGAAAGAGTAGAGGCAGTAGGAAATGAACCTGGTCCGCTCCGCCATAGCCCCGGAGACGATGGTGGCCGACGTGGCGCAGAAGACCGTCTGGAAAATGAGGTAGGCAAACAGGGGCACCCCGGCGGGCAGGACGGCGGAATAGTCCCCTCGGACGAAGGGGTCCAGCCCTCCGATGATGGCCCCGGACCCGGCAAACATCAATCCAAAGCCCAGAAGCCAGTAAGTAGGTGTGCCAATGCAGAAGTCCATGAGGTTCTTCATCAGGATATTGCCGGTGTTCTTGGCTCGGGTAAAGCCTGCCTCGCACATGGCGAAGCCCGCCTGCATCAGGAAGACCAGAGCCGCTCCCAGCAGAACCCAGATGGTGCTGACAGATGAATACATAGTACTCCCTCCTTAAATGAAACGGGCAAAGGCGTCCGAGAGTCACGCTCTCAGGACGCCTTTGCCCTTGTGATGGGTACACTTTACCACGGCGCCGGCAGCTCCGTCAATAGAGGGGGATACAAGATATTAGAGTATCTACACAAAAAACTTTTGCAAAATTATACAATTCACCCAACGTCATACATTGTAAGACTCCACAACCCAACGGGCGGCCTCCGCCAGCTTCATGCCGCCATCCATGGCCCGGCGCTGGAGAAACCGGTGGGCCTCCTCCTCGCTCATGCGGTTTACATCCATGAGGAGCTCCTTGGCCTTCCGGATCAGCTGCTGGGCCTCTTCTCCTCTCCCGGAAACAGGGTGGCGGAGATGTGTGCTCTCAAAATCCCAAAGCAGCCTTAACGAGGCCATGAACTCAGCATGTGTGGCGGGCAGAGGCAGTTTGTAGAGATTTTCTCCGCCGCACAGGTCCAGATAGGAAGCCCTGGCTATGACCAGCAGCACCGCTGTTCCCCGCAGCTCCGCCGCCAGGGTATCCGCCGTCATATCCGGCAGGTGAAAGCCACAGATTACCATGGCGCTGCCCAGCTGCCGGGCCATGCGGATCACCTCCGCACCGGAAGCGCAGACCATGGTTTCCCAGCCCTCCCTGCTCAGCAGGCACAGGCTCTTTTGCCGGATGCGCTCATCTGCAAAAGCGACAATCGCTCGCTCCATCTGCGGCTCACCATGTAATCAGGCAGCGGTCCAGCTCCCACTGGGATATCTGTGTTCGGTATTCCTCCCACTCCTGCCGTTTGCCCTCAATATACCGCGCAGCATAAGGCCCCAACGCCTCTATTACCACCGGATCCGCCTCCATGGCCCGGAGGGCATCCTCCAGCGAAGAGGGCAGATTCCGGATTCCCCGCGACGCCAGCTCTTCCGGCGACATGTGGTAGAGGTTTCCGGCAATCTCCGGCGGCGGCGCCAGCTCCCGCCGGATGCCGTCCAGCCCCGCAGCGAGACATGCCGCCAGCGTCAGATAGGGATTACAGGTGGGGTCGGGGCTCCGCAGCTCCACGCGGGTCCCCTGCCCTCTGGAAACGGGAATTCGGATGAGCGCAGAGCGGTTGCCGGAGGACCAGGTCAGGTAGCAGGGAGCCTCGTAGCCCGCCACCATTCGTTTGTAGGAATTCACCAGCGGATTGGCCAGCGCGCAGAATCCCCGGGCGTGCTCCAGAAGGCCCGCGATAAACTGCCGGGCCAGAAGGGATAATCTCTGTGGATCCCTTTCGTCATAAAACATATTCCGTCCCTCACGGAACAGAGAGAGGTTGATATGCATCCCGTTGCCCGCCGCATCCCGCAGGGGCTTTGGCATGAAGGTGGCGTGGAGTCCGTTCTTCTGGGCCAGGGTCTTCACAGCCAGTTTGAGAGTCATAATGTTGTCGGCGGCAGTAAGGGCATCCGCGTATTTCAGGTCTATCTCGTGCTGTCCGGCAGCGACCTCGTGGTGACTGGCCTCCACCCCGATTCCCATCTTCTCCAGCGCCAGAGCCACCTCCCGGCGGGTGCTCTCGCCGTGATCCAGGGGACCAAGGTCAAAGTATCCCGCTCTGTCGGCGGTCCTGGTAGAGGGATTCCCCTCCTCATCAGTGAGAAAGAGGAAAAACTCCAGCTCCGGCCCCACATTCAGGGCCAGTCCCATATCCTCTACCGTCTGCAGTGCCTGCTTCAGCACGTTCCGGGGATCTCCGGCAAAGGGAGAGCCGTCCGGGTTGTGGACATTGCAGATCATCCGGGCCACCTTGCCATACTGCGGACGCCAGGGCAGGATGGCGAACGTATTCAAATCCGGCTTCAAATACTGGTCGGACTCCTCCACACGGACGGAGCCCTGGATAGAGCTGCCGTCCAGCATGATCTCCCCGTCCAGTGCCCGCTCAATCTGCGATACCGTAATTGCCACATTTTTCAGCTGTCCAAAGAGATCGGTAAACTGCATCCGGATAAACTGGACGTCCTCCTCCTGGATCAGGCGGAGGATCTCCTCTCTGGTGTATCCTTCCATTCTGTGCTCCTTTCGGCCCAAGGCCCGCTAATTGAGATAATACCTGACATAAAAAGAGCAAAGGCACCCCCTGAGGGGGCGCCTTTGCTCTCTCTGGAAGGATTATACCGTAAAGTCCGCCGCTGTGTCAATGCGCGATGACGGATTTTTGTGAAAAACAAATTCGACAGGTGGCGCGAAGCGCTATAAAATCCGGGCAAAGGCAAAAAGGTCTCTCACGCGCTTATCGCAAAACTATATTTCCGA
>ERZ777305.2923-NODE-2923-length-12935-cov-5.953261_pt1 | contig 12935 bp, 14 predicted proteins | sample MGYA00374965_ERZ777305 | MGnify/ENA primary metagenome ERZ777305 (study PRJEB29328, sample SAMD00013331) | mouse gut metagenome | study: EMG produced TPA metagenomics assembly of the Metagenome analysis of fecal microbiota from mouse which was promoted...
ATAGGTAACTTCTATTGAAGAAACAAAGGGTAGAATTTACTTTTGCAATTTAGATCTTTACCAAATTATATATCAACTTAATGATAAATACCAAAGAATGTGGTATTATAGATGAGAAGTTAGTAGTTTAGAGAGTTTTATTTGGAATATATGATAAAAGCGTTATTTTTTGATTTTTATGGCACAATTGTGCATGAAGACGGCGTTATAATTGATGAAATTACAACTATTATCAGCAATACTGAAAATGGTGCGAATAAATTAATCATTGGCAGCTATTGGTGGAAAGTATTTCAAGAATTGTGTATGAATTCTTTTGGTAATAATTTTAAAACCCAAAAAGAATTGGAAATAGAATCACTTGAAATGACATTAGAAAAATTTGAATCTAATGCCAGTGCTAATGAATTGAGTCAAAAAATGTTTAAACATTGGAGAAAGCCTCCCATATTCGAAGATGCTGCAAATTTTTTGAAATCATGTGATCTTCCGTATTATATAGTGTCTAACATAGATACCGATGATGTTGTGGCTGCAATCCAGTATCACGGTTTAGCTCCTATTAAGATATTCACGAATGAAGATGCGAAGTCGTATAAACCTCACACAGAATTATTTGAAATGGCTTTGAAAGAAACCAATTTGAATCCACAAGAGGTAGTGCATATTGGTGATTCCTTTATTCAATGGGTATAGTTCGGGATATCTATTATTTTGATAATGGCAAATTAATAAAATTATAGACTGTGTAGACGAAAGGTTAAAATGTGAATGTCATGGAAGGAAAGTTAAGGAATATGACAGCCCTATATCTGCTTAGAAGAGAGAATGTACTGCTTCTTTACAGACAGGGTGGCAGAGTCGTGAACGATGTTTGGATAGGTTCGGCAGGCGGTCATTTTGAAAACAATGAATTGAATGATGCAGAGGCGTGTATGTTAAGAGAACTCTATGAGGAACTTCATTTGACATTTGAAGATATTGAAAATACGGCGCTGCGATATGTTACATTGAGAAGAACAAAGGAGGAAATCAGGCAGAATTATTATTTTTTTGCCAATCTAAAAGAACATGTAGATGATAATCTGGCTTCTAATGAAGGCATATGCAAATGGTTTTCGCTTAATGAAACATCTTCATTAGAAATGCCGTTTACAGCAAAATATGTCATGGATCACTTTTGCACATACGGGCGGTATACGGATAAAATATATGTGGGTATTGCAGAAATAGATGGGGTAAAATTCTTGGATTTGCCGTATACAGAAAATAAAAAATTATAATGGTAACAGATCGGAATGAATTAACAATGCAGACGGAGAAATGGCAAAATGACAGAGGTGAAATTTTATGACAATATGGACGATGAACTGCTAAAATTTGCTGTGATAATAACTAAAGCCCAAAATAAATATGTCTTTTGTAAACACAAGGACAGGGACACATGGGAAATTCCCGGAGGTCATCGGGAGCAGGGGGAAAATATTATGGACACGGCAAAAAGAGAATTATACGAGGAAACAGGGGCTTTGGAATTTGATATAGAGCTTGTCTGTGTATATTCTGTTACAGCGCCAGATAATTTTGATGGCAGCGAATCTTTTGGAATGCTATTCTTTGCCGATGTAAAATGTTTTGAATCAGAGTTACATAGTGAAATTGAAAAAATCGCCATGATGGGCGGATTGCCAGAAAGATTGACATATCCCAATATTCAACCCCATTTGATGGAAGAAGCAAAGAAACGAGGTTATTTATAAAACGGAAGGAATTGCTTATGGGGGAAACTAAGTGTTGACGGAACACAATCCCGATTTGTCGCTTTGTTAATTACTCTGTATTTCCGCTTCAATCCCCTTAATCACTGTTACCTGTAAATCCTTTGCGCCAATCAAACTTTCTTATTTGCATTTCGGGCAGAGGGTTCTATTTTAACAGCGATTGATGCGTCTCTTACGTCGATTATATCAGGAACAATTGTTGCGGCCGCTGTCATAAATGAATTCATTGCCGTTCTTACTGCGAAATTCGCTTTCAAATGGGCTGAAGAAATCAGGAAATAATCAGCTTTCTCCAAAATAGTCTAACATCTGCTGATTCAGATTCTCTTTGATTCTCCGCCAGTTTGGGCAAAAGCGGTCCATATATTCACAAAATCTCTCATTGCGTTTCTGGAAATTGCAAACCTGCGTACAGAATCATCGGCGGCTGTATGGGGAACGGTAATCTGCATTCTCCCGTCCGGCGGTAAAACACGAATATACATATTTTTAATGAATTTCTTCGTTACCAAAACAGAAATACCGCTCGCTGTGATTGATAGAACCGCCTCATATATCTTTTCCGCCATCTCAGCGTCTCCGTTCAGATAATCGTAAAATGCGCGTTTTGCTGCTTTATTGAAAACTTCACAGGCATCATCCAGAATATCATCGCCGCCGGCACATCTGCAATATCAATAATGCCTTTCGGTTCGCTGCTAACCGACTGATTATCATATCATTCGTCACAGCAGCCCCCTCAACTCCTCATGCACCTTCCCGTTCGTCGCGACGACGCTTCCTCTTTTCAGGAAATTCAGCGGCTCGCCCGCATAATTTGTTACCTGTCCCCCGGCTTCCATAACCAACAGCATGCCGGCAGCGAAATCCCATGGGCTGAGCAGCGTCTCGAAAAATCCACCGGTACGGCCACAGGCTACATTCGCCAAATCCAACGCGGCCGAACCGGTTCTGCGAATGTCCTGACTTTTGTCAAAAACTCTCTTGAATCGTTTGAAGTTTTCTTCCGTTAATTCTCTGTCATAGGGTGATGTGCCAATAGTCACAATGGTCTCGCTCAATGCTTCCGCGTCGGACACGGAAATCGGCATCCCGTTCAGAAAACTGCCTTTTCCCTTCTGCGCATGATAAACGTCCTCACGGAAAGGGTCATAGACAATCCCCATCGTGATTTCTCCCTTTTCGTATAATGCCAGCGACACAACGCTGTGCTGATAGTCGTGAATGAGATTCGTTGTACCATCTATCGGGTCCAGAATCCAGTAAGTGTCTCCGCTCATCTCATGCAGTCCTTCCTCTTCCCCCAAAAACTGAATCTCCGGGGCCAGCCGGCCCAGTTCCCGGGCTAAAAAGTTCTGGATATCGGTATCAACCTGCGTCACATAGTCCGCCGGGCCTTTCACTTTGATATGATTGGCTCTTTCTCTGTTTTCCACAAAAGTTTTCGTTCTTTTTACCAGTGCGATGATTTCCTGCAGTTCCATGTTTATGACCATGCTCCTTTCCAAAAATTCATAATAGTATTTCTTCCGCCGCCTGACCATAACCTGATTATACAGTTTCCTTTTTCGTATATCAAATACTTTTCCTGATTCCACACTTTTTCAGGCATTCTTCTTCGACAATGCCGCCAGTCTTCCATACACGCCGCCCCGGGCCACCAGCTCGTCATGCCTTCCTTCTTCGCAAATTTTTCCTCCCTCGATAACATAAATCCTATCCGCCTTTTCGATGGTGGAAAGCCGGTGCGCCACAACAAGCGTCGTGCGGCCGCCCATAAGGTCTTCAATGCCTTTCTGAACAAGCTGTTCGCTCTCCGAGTCCAATGCCGACGTCGCTTCATCCAACAGCAAAATGGGGGCATTCCTGATAAAGGCGCGGGCAATCGCGATTCGCTGGCGTTGTCCGCCGGACAGACTTTCCCCCCGTTCTCCGACCATCGTATCATATCCGTCCGGGAAGGACATGATGAACTCATGGGCATAGGCTCTTCTGGCAGCTTCCATGACTTCCTCGTCACTGGCTCCGAGCCTGCCGTACCGTATATTTTCTTTGATGCTTGTAGTAAAAAGGTAAGCGTCCTGCGGGACATAAGCGATGTTTTCCCGTAACTTTTCAGGTGTATAAACGAATATCGCTTTCCCAAGTACGCCGATGACGCCGCTGTCGGGCCGGTAAAAACCAAGCAGCAGTTTCACAATGGTGCTTTTTCCGCCGCCGCTTTCCCCGACAAGCGCGGCCGTTTTTCCTTTTTCCACCACAATATTCACGCCGTCCAGCACTTTTTCCGAACCGTCATAAGAGAAAATCACATCGTTTATGACAATGCCGCTTTCTTTATCGAAGAATCTCCTTTTCCTTTCCGCATCATCAATATGCACAGGCTCCGGTTGGATATGCACAGGCTCTGACTGAATCCGGGCAGGCTCCGTCCGGATATCGACAAGCTCCGGTTGGAGCGGCTCATCCAGTATCTCAAACACTCTGTCCGAAAGGACAAGTGAGTCTATCAGACATCCCCATGCGCTTCCGATATTACTCAGGAAAAATGTTACCATCCCCTGTAAACTGAGAATTGCCACGACCGTGCCGAAATCCACAAGCCCTGCAAAGGACATAAAAACACCAATCAGCAGAATAACGATATTACAAAAAAAGCCGAAGGTCCATTCTACCGCCATCACATCGGACATTCTGCGGAATCGCTTCATTGTGCTCACGGACATCTTTTCATTCATATCGGCATATTTTTCCACCATGCCGCGCGCTCCCGAAAACATTTTGATAACGTCAATGCCTGCCAGAATATCGGTCAGGCACATCGTGCAGGAAGTAAAAAATTTCTGTATCGTGACTGCCATGCCGCGGAGCGGACCGGAAAGAACCATATTTATTTTCACCGACACCAGACTGAGCACGAGCGCCATCAGTCCTATTCTGAAATCCAGCGTCAAAATGATAATAATTGCGGCTGTGCCCATGATGATAGGATTAATGACTCTGGAATGCCTGTTTGCAAGGGAAGTTTTGATATCTTCTACATGAAAACACAACTTTTGTATAGAGTCCGCCGAATGATGTCTCTCGAAATAGGACAGCGGCAGGCGGAATAAATGCCCCATTACCCGCAGACGAAGTCTTGCCATAATCTGTCGAATCTGATACATATAAATATAAGTAACCAGAATCCTGACCATGCTGACGGCCAGAAAAACCGCCGCCAGGCGGAGCGCCTCATAAAACAGCCGCATGTCCGAAGCCGTCACCGCATTGATAATCTTTTGATAAAAAAGTGCATTGGCCGCGCTTATGAGCACTTCTATACAGGGAATCAGCAACAGACACCACCAATATAAACCGGCTTTTTCAAATAGTGAAAGATACTTTTTTAAATGCGTCATTGTAATTTTTTCCTGTTTCATTTCTACTGCCACGCCTTTCTTCCGGTCTTCAAAAATTCTTTTTTTCCGCAAGAACCGAATTGACGGAATACAGTTTCGGATAAACGCTTCCATGCTCCATCAACTCTTCATGAGTTCCGCCTTCGACCACTTTTCCATGCTCTACGACAACAATATAGTCCGCGTTCTTTATCGTGGACAGTCTGTGGGCGACCACAAATGTCGTCCGTCCCTTCGTCAGTTCGTCAAGCGCTTTCTGCACATCGGTCTCCGCCTGTACGTCGAGCGCCGATGTGGCTTCGTCCAAAAGCAGAATCGGCGCGTCTTTCAAAATCGCCCGCGCGATGGCAATGCGCTGTATCTGCCCTCCCGAAAGACGGGCGCCCCGTTCGCCCGCCAATGTATCATATTTTTCCGGAAATTCTTCTATAAAACCGGCGGCATTGGCCGCTTCGGCCGCTCTGTGAACTTCCGCTTCATCCGCCCCGTGCCGTCCCATTGCTATGTTTTCTCCCACAGAAACCGGGAACAGATAGGAATGTTGTGACACATAGGAAATTCGGGAACGCATCGCTTCCAGATTCCATTCCTCAAGCGCAACGCCCTCGATTAAAATCTTTCCTGTCTGCGGCCGGTAAAAGCCACATGCAAGCCGGAGCAGCGTACTTTTTCCGCCTCCGCTCGCACCGACTACCGCAACCGTCTTTCCCCGGGGGACTTTCAGGCTGATACCATCCAGTACCGGAACGCCTTCTTCATAAGCAAAGGACACATCCTGAAATTCAATAGCGGGAGCTTCTTCCTTTCCGGTCTCTTCCGTACCCGTCGGTTCCACCGGCGTGTTCAGCAGTTCAAACACTCTTTCTGCCGCCGCCAGCGCCACTTTACTGTTAAAAATGCGGCTTGCCATATCGTTTACGACTTCTATCATTTGCGGTAAAAGAGAAAAGAAAGCTACAAGCGCACCGATTGTCATCCTTCCCTGAAGGCAGAACCACCCGCCGGCAGCAAGACAGAAAATGGAGGAAAGCGTCCCGGAAAGAATAAAAAATACCCGCCCTTTATATTGATTTTGGTCATTATAAACCGCCATATCCGTCATTTTCCATACGCTGCTGCGATAATCTGCCAAAAGCGTTTCCTGAAGAGAATAGCCTTTGACAATCTCCATGCCGCCTATCATATCCGCCGAATCGCTGATGACCTCCGCGGAATACCGCATATACGCCCGGGAGCCGGCCTTGAATTTCGTCGTCAGCGATGCGCCGAAAGGCAGGCAGATAAGCGTAGGAACGATAGAAATCAGAAACAACGCCGGATTGAGATACAACAGATACACAAAATAGAAAACAAGCAAAAAAGGATTCCTGATGATAAAAATCAAATCATCCTGTACAAAACTGCTGACTCTGTTCACATCATCGCTCAGCCTTGACAAAATATCCCCTGAACGGTTTTTTGACAAAAATTCTTCGGTCATACAGGCAATGTGCGCCACCGCATCATCTTTTATTTCTCTCAGCATCTTCGTCGCGACGCTCCCGGAAGCATACCGTGTAATCCATGCCGAACTGGCTCCCGCAGCCAGAATGCCGGCGCACATCAGAATTATGCGCCCGATATCTGTCAGTTTTCCCGCTTCCAGTCCGTCCACGACACGCTTTAAAAGCTCCGAACCCGCAACGCTGCAGACAGCGCACATCGCCCCGGCGGACAGCGCAAGAGCTATAAATTTTATATGTTTTCTGATATATCTGATAATCAGCGTGAGAACTTCTTTCTCCGTTTTCATGTTAATAACCATGCCTTTCCATAGCCTGCGAATTTGGACCTCAGGCACAAATTCTCGCGTGAAAATTTATTTTTCACACAATCCTCCATGCCTTCCGAAACTGCAGCGGGGATATTCCGGTAATTCTTTTAAAACAGTCACTAAAATAAGTATTGCTGGAAAATCCCGCTTTTTCTGCGATTTCCGCCATGCTATCGTCGGTGTTGGCCAATAATTTCTGCGCATACAGAATCTTTTCATTCAATATAAAAATCGAATATGGCGTATACAGATGAGTGATAAAAAGTTTGGACAAATAGGAAGTCGAAATATGTACATACCCGGCGGTTTCCCGTAAAGACGGGCTGTCTGCCAGATGTTCCTTCATATATGCAATCGCTTCATATAGTTTATCCGGCATTTTTTCATTATTTATCATTTTCTGTGGCATCACAATCCCCCCTCATATACTGCAAAACAATCCTTTCTCAGGCTCCATCCCAGGAGATTTTCCCCCGGCTCCAGACCCTTGCCCCTTTGTGTCCGTTATCAGCCTCTATCCGCCCGATGCACCAGCATTCCGAAAACCGCCCGATGATTTCCATCGCCTCTTTCCGGCGCTTCTCAGGCACGGCCACTATCATGCCGATTCCCATATTGAAATGATAGGTAAACACTTTCTCCCCAATCATATCCTGTTCGAACAGGAAACGGTACAAAGGCAGCACCGGAACGGCGGACAGGTCAATACAGGCGCCGATTCCCTCCGGGATTTCGCTCCACATTCCCCTGTTCAACAGCGTATGGCCGCTCCGCATATCGGCCATTCCGGAATAGCTTCCGTTACAGGCTTCCCGATTCAGCAGCGCGTGGCCGCTCCGAAAAGCCATATGCAGAAATCCTGCTTCCTGCAATGCCATAATTTCTCTCGTATAAGCCGTATTCGCCCGCATCAGCTCATCCAGAAAAAAAGTATTTTCGTCAATTTTTGCATGATAAAGCTCAGGCTTTCTATCGAGCATTACTTTTACAAACGGATAACTCGCTCCCTCTATACCTTCCGTTTTTATCCCTATCAGGACATCCCCCTCCTTCAGGCGGTCTGCCGTCAACAGTTTGTCTCTGTCCTGCACTCCGACTACCATTGCGCTTACCGCATATTCCTGCGGCGTATAATTAACGGGCTGCGCCGCAATCTCCATACCGGAAAAGGAAACCTGATTCTGGTCGCAAATCCGCCGGAATGTCTGCGCCATCAAATAGAGCTGTTCCTGGCTGTAATTTCCGCACAGTACCATTGCCTTTAAAAGCACAGGCTTCATGCCATGCTGTACAATATGGTTCATGGCGTTAGCCGCCGTATCCGCACAGATTTCCCGATTATACCGATACTCTTTGGCCAGCTTTTCTTTCGAACCCGGCACACAAAGAATACAGGAATATACCGGGTCTTTCATCCGTGAAGTATCTATCCGGAACAGACAGGCGTCCGCGAAATCCGAGGACAGAACAGGGCCGTCTTTGGAATGCAATTCCATAATTGACTTTTTGAGCATGTATAGCCGCTGTACGTCCAGACCGGATTCCCGGTATGAAATTTCCCGGTTCTTCCATTCATTCTCATTCAACAGCGCGTCAACCGTCACATTCAACAAGTTAGAAATTTCATATAACATATCAACTGTGGGAAGACTTTTTCCCGCCTCCCATTTCGAAACAGCCTGATAAGAAATATGCAGAAAATCAGCAAGCTCCCTCTGCGTGATTCCTTTTTCTTTTCTGAAAAAAGCGATTCTTTTCCCAATTTCCCCTCTGTCTAACATATACCGTCCATCCTTTCCAGTTCAAATATATCACAGTTTTACACCCGATAACAATCAACGCGTTTTCGAATCAAATCGCGATAAAAGAAAAAATATCAACCGGCAGTTGCATCCGGTTCGCAGCTTCTTATTGGAATGCACAGAAAACACATGAAACGAAACCGGGTAAAAAAAACATAAAAAATACGGTACATGGCCAGTTGATGCCACATACCGTATTTTCTCTTATCTTTCCGCGTCTATTCATTTCCCGGCTGCCGCCCGCTGTCAACAATAACGCCAAAGAACTTTGCCATCAAAGGAATATATGTAACAGCAAATACCGCCAATGCCGCGGTCATTACATTCTTTCTGTGCCTTTCCGGTATTCTGAGACCGGCCATAATCCCTATGGAAAAAAGGCAGAACTTAATCAAAGCCAGGTCTCTCCAATCGCACTTCTTTAAATAGCTGTCCGCATAGTCAAATAGTTTTTTCATCTTTACCCTCCATCATTTATCCTGCTCCAGAAAATCTTTCAAATATACTTCCATAGAGCGGTTCATTTCCATTGAAAAGCTCGACTCATACTTTCTTTTCCAAAAAGCTTCCATCCATGCTTCATACTCTTTTGTTCCCGTTCTTCCCTCGAACATTTCCCGGATTTCCTGACTGCTTTTATCCCGATAACCGTTTTCACAGACGATATCCGATAATCGGAACCGCTCCGGCTTCTTCCGTTCCTTCTGCTGCTTTGTCGGATACCCAAAAACAAGCAGACAGGCAGGATATACATACTTCGGAAGCTGCAAAAGCTTTTTTACTTCTTCCGCATTCTCCATCACATCTCCGATATAACAGGAACCGATTCCCAGACTTTCCGCCGCCGTTACCGCGTTCTGCGCAGCAATCAAAGCGTCTTCCACCGCCAACAGCAAATCCCCCGCGCCGGGAGAACGAGGCTCCAATCCCGCTTCCTCATAAAAAGAAAGCCACTTCCGGCAGTCCGCGCAAAACACAAGCATCATCTTCGCTTTTGCCATAAAAAGCTGGTGGTCACAAAGCTCGGCCAGCCTGTCCTTTTTCTCCTGGTCCGTCATATCAAGAATCGTATAAAGCAGCTGACAGCCTGCTGACGGAGCCTGCATCGCCGCATATAAAATGTTCTTTTTATCCTCTTCCGCTATTTCTTCTTCGGTGAATACACGGACCGACTTTCTGTCATACAGAGATTTCAGTATTTCATTCATTTTTTCCTCCATTCCGAAGCGTTTTACGCTGAGGATGCGTTGCGATTAATAGAATTTGTGACGCTTCGGCACAAATTCTGACTGTGCCGCCGTAATACGCCAATCCCGCGGCATCTCAACGGTTGGCATCACAAAACCTGACCAAACGGACAGACCACCATGCACAAACCACACGCATTTTTTCTTCCATGACTTATTATGTACGCACTTCTTTTTTGGTTGCACAAATGGTAATCTATCAAATCGCTTCTCCTCGCATTGATATTCCATGCCTTACCGGTTAATGCTTTATGCGGACAGATATCAATACATTTTGTGCAGTCCGATGGACATCTGCTTTCCTCAATTCTGACGCCATTTTCCAAATCGGCATCTATGAGCACGGCAGAAAGCCTTACCTGCGGCCCGTATTTCTCCGTAATCAGAACATCATTTTTTCCAATCCAGCCGAGGCCGGCATTCACCGCCGCAAACTTATATGAAAAAACCGCTTCCAACGCTTCCTCATTTTCCTGCGCCGCCGGAGGGATATAATATTTTATCGTTTCTTCCTTTAATATGCTCTCAATTTTTCCCACCGTATCTTCCAGTTTTTTTCTGGCATTGCATATACCGTTTTCAAACCGCTCTTCCGTATACTGTTCCAGCGTGAGCTGTTCCCCATAAGGCATTGCAAATACGAGCGCAGAGCGATATTCTTTGGAAAAAGAGCTGTAAGAAATATCCGTAAATCCATAGAGTGCTTCGGGGATGGCGGAAAATAACCGTTGCAATTTTAAGGTCAGCATTGGAGCCTCCTGAAATGTTGTGCCCGTTTCTATTATCGTTTCCTTATTTGTCTGTCGGTCAAACAGTATTTGTTCTTAACAAACTTTAATCGTATTCCCCGTTCATTCGAATCAAATAAAACCAGCCGAAAAGAAATGTATAAATCGTTCTCCTAATCCGCAAAGATAAAAATATTGCAATCTGTATATATTTTTATCATAATACCTACATCTTATCAGATATTGCAGGAAATTTGTACAGGTTCTTTTGATTTTGAGAATAAAAAACCAAATCATTGCGACCCGTAGATAAACAAAGGATTCGCGGCTGCGCAATCTGGGCAAATGCTTTTTTTAATGCGTTTTGCACATTTTCCGTTAGATGCTGCTTAACCACTAAACATAGGGGGGCATCAATTGTATGCTTATTCCATTATGTATCTATTTAAACGAGCTTATGAGTCAGGATGAAATAGCGGTCATGGAATTTACATTCCACTGTGTATCAATTTAAACCTGTAGCGATTGAAACAGTATATACATATGATGAAATTTACATTCCACCATGTATCTATTTAAACCAGTTTAAGACCTGAATTGTCTTATTCCATCTATAATTTACATTCCACCATTTTGGAATGTAAAGATATTATTTTTCTAAAAGAATCAAGCTAATAGTTACATTTTGGAATTAAAAAATCGCAGGCCTGGCAGCCTGCGATAAACGCCACGGCATTACGGCAATTCCTGCCACAGTTCAAATGCCTTTTCCCAGGTCGAAACGGAATACGGCCTCTTCGTGTCTCCGATTTCCCCGGCGTAATTTTCCACATAGTTCAGGAAAAAGCGCATATGCTCTCTTGTCGTTTCCAGTTCTTTAACGATTATGTTACTCCAGACGGCCGCTTTCTGGAACTGCTCGCTTTGCCTGAAAAGCGTTATGTATTTTTCTTTATCAAACGCGGCCCGCCGTTCTTCTATCACAACATTTCCTTCCTCCGTAACAGCGAGAATCGTATAAGGCACACCTTCTTTGATGCAGTCTAACGGCAGTCCGCAGGAGCCGGGATTCAGCAATATCTTTTTTCCATCCCCGGATTGATAGCTCCATTGGACGTGAGAATGGCCAAAAATATAAATACCGTTTTCCAGACGCGAAAAGACCTCCTGAAACTGCTCATGATGATTGAAATAGTCACGAATATCAGCTTCAAGCGCCTCCTGCATTATCCATTCATCCTTGTATCTTGCGGCAACTCCCGCAGTTGACCAGTCCCGATATTCGCATTTCCCGATAAAAGCTTCCGAAGAATGCGCTATGTGCAGCCAAACACCGTTATCGATTAATTCTATCTCCGCCGGCAGCGATAACAGATACCGCAGATTATCCGGTTTTATCTTTTGGTAACACCAGTAGGAAATCTGCATTTGCCCGTCCGTCCAGTCGCTCCGGTCTTTTCCGATGAGATTTTCCAAATATTGTTCTTCATTTCCGCGTACTGCATATTTCTTATCCAGACTTCTGATTTTGGCGATACATTCATCAGGATACGGATGACTGATGCAGTAATCGCCCACAAAAATATAGGTATCGACGTTTTCTTTCTCCGCATCTGCAATGACGGCATCCAATGCCGGCAGATTTCCATGAATATCCGAAATAACCGCAAATTTCACAGGCATTCTCCTTAATGTTTTCTCAGGTATCAATCAATTGCTTTGATACCTTTTTCAGACAGTTTCTTAAGGTTTTCCGTCATGGCATTCCGCATTTCAGGGGAATGACCTTCCCATCTGGTCACTTCCGCAACAATTTTTAGAGGCTGCTCCGCTCCCCAGATTGCCGCATCCAGAGTCCCCGCGAAATAAACATATTCGGATTTTCTATCATCGTTATAGTTCTTCTTCTTTCCTGTCAGTATGAAATCTCCGATTTCCAAATCTGCTTTTGTTCCATGAAAAAAAGACCCTCGACTAAACACTGTCTTTTCACTCATACGGTTTTCTCCTTTCCAGATTTCGGTTTATCACCATCCACGACACCGCAATTATACCACACAGCCACCCGAACCACAATGCTATATCCCTCGCCTGAGATTGTTCCTCTCTCGGGAGTTTGACAGTTTCATATTTCAAAAAAATCTTGCAGGCCTTATAAAACCT
>ERZ777305.2925-NODE-2925-length-12932-cov-2.575212_pt1 | contig 12932 bp, 7 predicted proteins | sample MGYA00374965_ERZ777305 | MGnify/ENA primary metagenome ERZ777305 (study PRJEB29328, sample SAMD00013331) | mouse gut metagenome | study: EMG produced TPA metagenomics assembly of the Metagenome analysis of fecal microbiota from mouse which was promoted...
CTGAATATCCAGCGCATCAAAAATATCTTCCGTATAATCTACCGGCAAGTGGGATGAATTGGTATAATACGGAGTATCTCCAAATTTCCCTGCCGTTTTGATGGAAGGCCATCTTTTTTTATCATGCTTTGCAAGACGATAAGTAGTACTTTCAGCAGGCGTTGCTTCAAGGTTATAAAGATCTCCATACTGCTCCTGATAATCTGAAAGCCTGCTGCGCATATGATTTAACACTTCTTTTGTAAATTCCTGAGTGCGTTTATCCGTCATATCTGACCGAAGCCAGTTCGCATTTAATCCCACCTCATTCATGCCGATTAATCCAATGGTTGAAAAGTGATTTTCAAAACTTCCCAGATAACGCTTCGTATAAGGATAAAGCCCTTCCTCCAGCAGCCTTGTAATCACGTCCCGTTTCATCTTAAGGGACCTTGCCGCCAGATCCATCATCTTATTAAGACGCCTGAAAAAATCATCTTTATCCTGAGACAGATAAGCGATTCTCGGCATATTAATCGTAACGACGCCCACGCTTCCGGTACTTTCTCCCGAGCCAAAATACCCTCCGGTCTTTTTGCGCAGCTCCCGCAGATCAAGACGCAGACGGCAGCACATACTCCGCACATCACTGGGTTCCATATCAGAATTTATATAATTGGAAAAATACGGTGTTCCGTATTTTGCGGTCATCTCAAACAGCAATCTGTTATTTTCTGTATCTGACCAGTCAAAATCTCTGGTAATGGAATAAGTAGGAATGGGATACTGGAACCCTCTTCCATTGGCATCTCCTTCAATCATAGTCTCAATAAATGCCTTATTTATCATATCCATTTCTTTTTTACAGTCTTTGTACTTAAAATCCATTTCCCTTCCGCCTACAATTGCCGGAAGCTCCGCTAAATCTGCCGGCACAGTCCAGTCAAGGGTAATATTGGAAAAAGGCGCCTGGGTTCCCCATCGGCTGGGAGTATTTACCCCATAAATAAATGCCTCAATGCACTTTTTCACTTCCCTATAAGAAAGCTCATCCGCCTTTACAAAAGGAGCCAGATAAGTGTCAAAGGAAGAAAACGCCTGGGCCCCCGCCCATTCATTCTGCATAATTCCAAGGAAATTCACCATCTGGTTACACAGCACTGATAAATGGGATGCAGGAGCTGAGGTAATCTTTCCTGTAATGCCCCCAAGTCCTTCCGTAATTAACTGCTTTAATGACCAGCCTGCGCAATATCCGGTGAGCATGGCAAGATCATGAATATGTATATCTGCATTTCTGTGGGCTTCTGCAATCTCCTGATCGTAAATTTCAGAAAGCCAGTAATTGGCTGTAACTGCACCTGAATTGCTTAAAATAAGTCCCCCTACAGAATAAGTGACCGTAGAGTTTTCTTTTACTCTCCAGTCTTCTATCTTCACATAGCTGTTTACCACATCTTTATAATCCAAAATAGTAGATTTCATGGTACGCATTTTTTCCCGCTGCTTACGGTATAAAATATATGCCTTTGCCGCCTCGGCATACCCAGTCTGCTCTAATACTTTCTCCACACTGTCCTGAATTTCTTCCACGTGAATACAGTCTTCTTTTACCTTTGACTGAAAATCCGCTGTCACCCGAAGCGCCAGTAAATCCACCACATCATTGTTATATTGAACATCTGTGGCATTAAAGGCCTTCATTATGGCATCACTGATTTTGGTCAACGTAAAATCCGTTACGTCTCCTTCTCTTTTAATGACCTGAAACATTAATTACCCTCCAATTTTCATGATGCAGGCATTTCATCCGCATCATTTTGTATGTACACTTGAAAAAAGCAGTGTAACACACTAAAAAACAGTGTGTAGTAAAAGTGTAACATTGGGAAAAATAAAAGTCAACAAAAAACACAATATATTGTGTTAACATAATGTTGTTAACATAATATATTGTGCTGTTATTTCACATAATCAGACCTTCAAAAAACGGATTGATTTCCTCTGCCTTCAGTTATCTTGTTTTTAAAAATATATATTCCCGCTTTGCTTCCTCATCATCAGGATAAGTCTTTAAATAGCTTTCCATAAGAACGGAGGCTTTCTTATAGTCCTTAAGTCTTTCATATGCAACAATTTCATTCATCTTAAGAACCTGCATCATACCATTTTCTTCTATATTCATGGCACTCTGAAATGCATTTAAAGCCCCCTCGTAGTCACCGGTCTGCATTCTGCAAAGTCCAAGCTGGTTTAACACCTGTGGGTTTGGTCCTACGCTGTCCAAATAGGTTTTATACACGCTGATGGCATAGTTGTTATCTCCCAGCGTCTCATAGGTCTTTCCTAAGAAGAGTACCGATTCAAATCCGCCTTCATCACGTGCTTTTTCCAAATAGGTTCTGGCATTTTCGTAGTCTTCCAGGTAATAGCAGATTCGGCCTTTTTCATAATTGGTCATGCCCTTTGTGCCTGCATCCATAGCCTTTTGCAGATATTCCTGTCCGGTTTCCTTATAACCTTCCGATGCCAAAATGCTGTAAATATCAATTATCCTGTCATAATTGGAGGAATCTAATGCAGTTACCTTATCAAAGTTTTCCTTTGCGCTGTTTAAATTTCCCTGCTGGGTGTAAATCACTCCCCGCAGATAATAGGCGTCCTTTTCTTCCGGCTTCAACGCTATAATTGCATTGTATACATCCATTGCTTTTCCCACTTCTCCCAGCTTTATATAAGCAGTGGCCAGATAGTAGTTAATATCATAATCTATATTTTTTATTCTTCCGTTGCTGCAGGCAAGCGCCCCTTCAAAAGCTGCCGCTGCCTCAGTGTACATGGTCTTTCCCATATAGGCAAGTCCTTCCCCGCGAAGAATAAGCCTCTCTTCCTCACCAGCCTGCCTTGCGGCCTCAAAACTGGCAAGTGCATTATCGTATTCCAATGCGGTTATTGCTTCCATGCCCACACTTAAATTCTCATTTTTATTCTGAAACCCGCAGCCAGCATTTCCTATAATAATTAAGGCTGCAAGCACTGCCATGCAAATTCTTTTTTTCATCCAGACAGCCCTGTCCTTTCCACAGTTATCCCCTTATTTTCTAAGTCCTTTTGGATAATGATTTTTCATTACGTTTCCGGCAAGCTTTCCCCAGCCCAGGCTATATCCCTCCACCGTAATCAGATACCAGCCCTTTTCTCCCTCTGTCAAAAAAGTGTTTCCGGCTATATAGTCTGCTGCTTCATTTACGGAAAGCCCATAGCAGCAAGCAGTCTCTTTTGGCTTTAATGCAAGGGCCAGTGCATGAGAAGGTTCAAACCGATTTTTCTTAAAGGTTCCCAGGTGAAGGCCGGGACGCAGTACCTTAAGTCCTTTTAAAGAAGGCGCCCCTTTGGGCAAAAGATAAAGCTGATCTCCCAGTTTAAAATATACGCCATTCAGATTTGTTTTTATGTACTGCTCCTTAAATGCAAGCCAATCCTTACAATCTTTTGGTGAAATACCTTTTTCTTCTCCATAAAGACTCTCTGCCTGAATTGGCTGATATCCTTCCTTTTTAAGGCTGGCAAGAAAATGCCCTTCTCCCTCCAGCTTATGGGGCCAAAGTCTTACAGCCTTTTCTAAAGGCGGCATTCCCGGCGCCATACCTGAAAATTTCTCTACTTCCTCTATCTCAAATTCAGGGTGCATTTTCAAAAAGCCGCTTATAGTCTCTTCATTTTCTTCAGTAGAAAAAGTACAGGTAGAATAAACCATTCTTCCGCCCGGCCGGAGCATAACTGCAGCATTCTCCAAAATTTCCGCCTGCCTTTGGGCACACATCAGCACATTTTCACAGCTCCATTCTCTTACAGTCTCCTCATTCTTGCGAAACATTCCTTCTCCTGAGCAGGGCGCATCCACTAAAATCCTGTCAAAGTACTCTGGAAAACGCTGCGCCAAAAAGGCCGGTTCATGGCTTACTACCAGTGCATTTTTTATTCCCATGCGCTCTATATTTTCCGCCAGACTTTTTGCCCTTGAAGGATTGATTTCATTGCTGACAAGCAGTCCCTTTCCCTGCATGGCATCTGCGATCTGGGTGCTCTTTCCGCCCGGTGCGGCGCATAAATCCAAAACCCGCTCTCCCGGCTGTGCGTCCAGATAAACTGCCGAAGCCATAGCACTTGCTTCCTGAATATAATAAACCCCTGCTTCATGAAAAGGATGTTTCCCGGGACGGTCTTCTTCCTTATAATAATACCCATTTTCGGTCCAGGGAACCTTTTTTGATAAAAATGATGTTTTTTTCTTTAATTCTTCAATTGTTCCCTTTTGCCTGTTTATGCGAAGAGAATATGCTTTCGTTTTTTCATATCCATCAAGAAATGCGGGATATTCTTCTCCCAGCATTCTCTGCATCCTGTCTAAAAACTGCCTTGGCAACATGAATCTTTCTCTGCCTCCAAATTCTTACTAACTATATGATACATCTCATATTTTCTTTTCACACTCTCATCCGTCTTTATTATAACAATCTATGAATAAAGAGTAAAGGATTTATACGAATCAGCCTGCCCAGGCGCAGTCGATCAAACACCGGACAAATGTCCCAATTTGGGTATTGTCATTTCCAGTCTTTATTTCTATAATATCTGACAAAGTTAAATGAAAGGGTTGATTGAAATGCAAAAAGGAAAATCATCTCCTATGGAGAAGCTGGCTGCTTTTATTGTAGATAAGCGTAATTTATTTTTCCTTCTGTACATCTTCGCGTTAGTTTTCTGCTTTTTCTCAACAGAATGGGTTAAGGTGGAAAATGACATCACTACTTACCTGCCGGCAGAAACGGAAACCCGGCGCGGTCTTACCATTATGAATGAGGAATTTATCACCTATGGAACTGCAAAAGTAATGGTATCTAACATTTCCTATGACAAAGGACTTACCCTGCAGGATAAACTCTCTGAGATAAAAGGTGTGTCCAGCGTAGAATTTGACAATACCCAGGATCACTTTATAAATTCCTCTGCTTTGTTTGATATCACCTTTGACGGTACCGCTTCCGATGAAATCAGCGTGGAAGCCATGAATCATATTAAGGAGCTTCTTTCCGGATATGACACTTACATAAATACAGAGGTAGGCGAGGACACCGCTACCGCATTAAAAACGGAAATGCAGGTCATTATCGTGATTGCCGCTGTCATTATTATTGTTGTCCTCACCCTCACATCCCGCTCCTACGCAGAGGTTCCTGTTTTAATAGCCACCTTTGGCGTAGCAGCGCTTTTAAATATGGGTACTAATTTTCTCTGCGGCACAATATCCTTTATTTCAAACTCTGTAACAGTAGTGCTGCAACTGGCCCTTGCCATTGATTATGCCATTATTCTCTGCCACCGCTTCAGTGACGAGCATGAAACCATGCCTGCCAGAGAAGCCTGTATTGCAGCGCTGGCCAAGGCAATTCCGGAAATATCTTCTTCTTCCTTAACTACCATATCCGGCCTTGCAGCACTGGCATTTATGCATTTTGGCATTGGACTGGATCTTGCCACAGTATTAATTAAGGCAATCCTGTTAAGCCTTTTGTCCGTATTTACATTAATGCCTGGACTGCTGATGCTGTTCAGTAATCTGATTGATAAAACCCAGCACCGCAAACTCCTGCCGCGGATTACATTGATTGGAAAAATGGATGTGGCAACCCGCTTTATCGTACCGCCCATATTTGCTGTTGTTCTGATAATAGTCTGTATCTGGGCAAACAAGTGCCCCTACTGCTACAGCTATACGGATTTAACTACCAGCAAACAGAGCGAAAGTCAGATTTCTTACCAGAAAATAAAAAGCACCTTTGGTACCAGCAATATGGTGGCTATGGTCATTCCTTCCGGCAGTTATGATTCGGAAGCAGCTCTTTTAAAAACTCTGGAAAGCTATCCTGAAGTCAAATCCGCTATGGGGCTTGCCAATATAGAAGCTATGGATGGCTATGCCTTAACAGATGCCCTAAATCCAAGGGAATTTTCCGAGCTTGCAGGCATCGAATATGAGCTTGCCAAGCTTCTTTACTCTGCCTATGCGGTCAATGACGATCAATATGGACAGATTTTAAGCGGACTTGATCACTATCAGGTTCCTTTATTTGACATGTTTTTATTCCTGATGGATCAAATGGAAGCTGGAAACATCACTCTGGAAGGAGATATCCAAAATACTCTGGACGATCTTTTTGATCAGTTAAAAAAAGCAAAACTTCAATTACAGACAGATGAATATTCCCGCCTCGTGGTTTATTTAAATCTTCCAGAAGAAAGTCAGGAAACCTTTGATTTTCTGAAAGTCATGCATAAAGAAGCTGCCCGCTATTATGAGGATGAATCTGTATACGTTATTGGAAATTCCACCAGCGACTATGATTTATCTTCCTCCTTTGGACAGGATAATCTGCTGATCAGTATTTTATCAGCACTGTTTGTAATTATCATTCTGCTGTTTACCTTTAAGTCGGCAGGACTGCCGGTATTACTGATTTTGGTTATTCAGGGAAGTATCTGGATCAACTTTTCTTTCCCTTACCTGCAAAACTCGCCCCTGTACTTTTTAAGCTACCTGATCGTAAACTCCATCCAGATGGGTGCCAATATTGATTATGCCATTGTAATTTCCAGCCATTACAAAGATTTAAAGCAGGAAATGCATCCAAAACAGGCAATCATAGAAGCCCTGAACGAAGCCTTTCCCACTATTTTTACATCGGGCAGCATTCTTACAGTGGCTGGTGCATTGATCGGACAGATGACTACCAATCCAATTATTTCTGCAATTGGAAGCTGTTTAAGCAGAGGAACCATTATCTCCATTTTCCTTGTACTGGCAGTGCTTCCACAAATACTTGTATTTGGCGATAACATTATTGAGCATACAAGTTTTGAACTGAACAGAATTAATTTATCCTCCAAATCCTATTCTGGTCTTATCCGGGTGCAGGGACACCTTCGCGGGCATGTAGACGGCGTTCTGGAAGGAAGCTTTTACGGCATTATCCGGGGTGACATGGATGCAGTAATTACCTCCGGCAAAGCTGTCTCATTAGAAGACCATTATAAAGATACTCTAACGGAAGGAAGTGACTTTGATGAACAGACCTCTTAAATCTGCAATTCGTAAAACAGCTGTATTTTTATTGACTTTCATTGTGGCTTTTTCAGAGCCTGTGGCTGTTTTGGCGGCTTCTGAAAAAGAAGAATCCTCTTCTGAATATGATCTTACAGAAGCAGTTCATATTTCTACATTGGAGGATCTGATTTCCTTTGCGAAAAAATGTAACCTGGATACCTGGTCCCAAAATAAGATTTTTGTTTTGGATAATGATATTGATGTAAGTAATACAGATTTTGAACCCATTCCAACCTTTGGCGGCATTTTCCTGGGACAGGGGCATGTGATTAAGGGACTGTCTTTAAACAGTGGAAGTAATTATATCGGCCTGTTCCGCTATGTGCAGGAGCAGGGGGAGATTCACCAGCTATCCGTATCCGGCACTGCCCAGGGGGAGAAAGGCCACTCCGGCCTGGCTCTTCTTGCAGGCTGCAACTATGGATATATAAATGAATGCAATTCTTCCGGAAATGTAACCGGTGCAGACGAAGCCGGCAGCATTGCAGGCGTAAATGAGCTGACAGGTGTGATTGCCAACTGCTCTTCTAACGGCGTCGTATATGGCAGTCACTTGACAGGCGGCATTGCAGGCAATAATAAAGGCAGCATTTTAAGCAGTACCAACCACGCTTTCATTAATACAACCGCCTCCGACGAAGGAATTGATCTTTCCTCTCTCAAACTTGACGCTGCCATCAGCGATTTTCTCACCACGGAAAATGCTTCCTCCGTAACAGACGTGGGCGGCATTACAGGCTGCAATTCCGGCATTATAAAGGGCTGTATTAACAATGGCTCTATCGGCTATCAGCATGTTGGATACAATATAGGAGGAATCGCAGGGCGACAGACAGGCTACATAGAGGGCTGCATCAACTATGGACTTTTAAACGGACGTAAGGACGTGGGCGGCATTGCTGGACAAATGGAGCCCAGCAGTGAACTGGAATTTACTCAAAGTATCCTCTCACAGCTCAGTTCGGAGCTTGATACACTTCATCAGCTTCTTACCAGACTGAATGAGGATGCTTCCAACTCTTCTGCTTCTCTCACCGGACAGGTAGACATTTTGCTTGATTCCGTAGAAAATGCCCAGAATGCTGTGGATACCATTATGAATAATGCCAGCGGATACTTTGATGATTTTTCCAACCTGACGGACCTTACTGCGCTTCCTTCTCCCAAGCCTGTTTCTCTGGAGTTTTTAGATCAACTGCAGATGCCATCTTCGTCTCCATCTGCGGAACCTGAAAAAACGCCGGAAGCAACTGCTGCGCCAGGTACAAACGCTCAGCCAGAAACAGGTGCAGCGTCAGATGCGGCTGCTTCTCCGGAAGCAAGTGCAACGCTGGAGCCGGCTGCTTCTCCGGAAACAGGCGCAACACCGAAACCGACCGTGTCCTCTGATTATACAAATGAAACCAGCATTCAGGAAGGACAGTTTACTCCCGCCCCTTTATACGCAGCGCCGGCAGGGTGCCGCCCAAAAGTGCTTTCAGCGCCCGAAGCTGCATCATCACCGGTTCCTGAATCTTCTCCCTCCCCTTCCTTCCAATGGCCCGAAAACTGGCCTTCCGTATCGGGAAATTCCATCAAAGATGGCTTAAACGTTGACCGGAAGCAAATAGAGGAAGATATTAATAAAGTGCAGAATAATGTATATGAGGATGCTTCACAGGCATTAAATGACCTGCAGGGAAATGTTAAAAATCAGGCGTCTGTCATCAGTTCCCGCATTTCCTCATCCAAAGTGACATTAAATAACAGTTTTTCTGCCATTATCCTGGATATGCGGAAGCTGAATTCCATGCTTGACGAACAAGACCAGATCCTGCTGGATGATTTTCAGGCAATTGTAAATGAATTAAATGTAATTGGTAATCTGCTTACCAATCCAGACCATACACATCCTGATGATATTTATGCTGATGTATCCGATGAAGATCAGCTTACGGATACTACGGGAAAAGTAATGAATTGTATCAATAATGGAAAAATAAATGGTGATCTTGATGTGGGCGGTATTGCAGGTTCTCTTTCACGTGAAAACACCCTGGATCCCGAAGGGGATTTTGATCTGGAAGACTATGATCTTTCTTTGAATTTCAGCTACAGGGAACGCCTTGTAATAAGGCAATGCAAAAATTATGGCAATGTCACTGGTAAAACAGATTATGTGGGCGGTATTGCAGGTGAAATGAACCTGGGAAGTATTATGGAATGCTTAAGCAGCGGTCAGATTACCGGAAGCGGTGCAATGATCGGCGGTATTGCAGGATATAGTTCTTCTACCATCCGTTCAAGCAGCGCCAAATGCTCCTTAAAAGGGGATTATCAAATTGGCGGCATTGCAGGATATGGCACTAATATTTCCAACTGCTACAGCATGGTACAGATCAGTCAGGGAAATTACAACCTGGGTTCTATTGCAGGCAATGTTTCTTCTGATGCTGTAATCAGCAGTAATTACTTTGTAGAAGGCGGCTTTGCCGGTATTGACGGAGTGAGTTATGGGGGGAAAGCTCAGCCCCTGTCCTATGAAGACTTTATGGCTTCACCAGATCTGCCTGATATTTTTAACAATATTTATCTTACCTTTACCGCTGATGAAAAGCCTGTTGCAGTGGTCACTTTAAACTATGGCGACACCTTCCATTCCGATTCTCTGCCACAGGTTCCCGAAAAAGAAGGCTTTATTGGCAGCTGGCCTGACTTTGACCATACTTCTGTTACCTTTGACCAGACAATAGATGCCATTTATACTGAATATATCACTACGCTGGAAAGCCAGCAATTAATTGGCAAGCGAGCCATAGTACTGATAGAGGGAATGTTTGCTCCTGGGGATACTTTTACTCTGACACAGACTGACAGTAAACCGGAATCTGCCTCATTTAAGTCCGAATGCTGGAAGATTTCCATTTCCAGTACCTGGAACGGTCCTTATATGATAAGATATCTTATTCCCTCCGGCATGACGCATCCACAAATAGAAGTTTTTGAAAAAGAAAGCTGGAAAAAACCTCAGGTTGAAACCAATGGAAGTTATTTCATTTTTTATTCAGACACACCTGAATTTACTTTCAGGTGCACAGACGCCCCCGCAGAACCCGGGCCAGGTACTTTAACTGTCATTTTTGTTTGTACGTCAGGAGTCATTCTCATCCTTTTACTTTTTTATTTCAAAAAGAGAAAGGGACAAAAAAGAAAGGAATAACAGCATGACACATGAAGATATTTCTCTGAATACAAAGCATATACTGGTAAACTCATTTAAAAAGTTTATGAAAAAGAAGCCCCTTTCAAAGATAACCATAAGTGAAATCTGCAATGACTGCGGAATGAATCGGAAAACTTTTTATTATCATTTTGAGGACATCAACGATATGCTGCACTGGATGCTGGAACAGGAGGCGCTTATCGTAGTCAAGCAGTTTGACCTTCTCCACGATTATGAAGAGGTTGTCCGCTTTGTCATTGATTACGTTGATGCAAATGACCATATATTGTGCTGCGTTTACGACGCTATGGGACGGGAAGGAATGAAGCGCTTTTTCCTCTCGGAATTTCATGATTCCATTACCATCATAATTGATGGAATTGAAAACGCAATGAATGCTTCAATTTCTCAGAATTATAAACAGTTTTTATGTGATTTTTATACAAATGCACTCTCAGGAATGCTCCTTGACTGGTTTCTGGACCGGACTGACCGCACAAAAGAAGAAATGATAAGTTACCTTACGCTCACGGTAAAAACATCTCTGATCGGCGCTGTGTCAGCCGGAGTAAAGGGATAGCTCTCGGAAATCAAACCTCTTTTATTGACAGGCTGCCAGACATGTGCTAAACTCAACCTCTGTAAACGATACGGAGGTTAACATATGGCTATAAAAATTATCACCGACTCAGCATCAGACATTACAGTTTCAAATCGTGAGGATTTGATTATTCTTCCTATTACCATAACTTTTCATGGCACAGAATATCAGGATGGAATCAATTTATCACACAAAGAATTTTATGAAAAATTAATTGAAAGTGAAGAACTTCCCACCACCAGCCAGATTTCTCCTTATACCTTTGAGGAAGCAATCCGCAGGGTTTTGGCAGATGGGGATGAGCCTGTTATTATCACTTTATCCGGCAAACTCTCCGGCACTTATCAAAATGCATTTGTTGCCGCTTCGGAATTTGAGGAAAAGGTGTACGTAATTGACAGTGAAAACGTTGCAGTGGGGCAGCATGCACTGGTTGAATACGCTCTGCGCCTTAAGGATGAAGGGCTGGATGCCGCATCCATTGCAGAGGAATTGAACAAGAGTAAAAAGAGAATACATACTATCGCTCTGCTGGACACTCTGGAATATTTGAAAAAAGGCGGACGCATTTCAAAGGCTGCCGCATTTACCGGAAGCGTCCTGTCCATCAAGCCTGTTGTAGGGGTGGTAAATGGCGAAGTGGCTGTCCTCGGAAAGGCAAGAGGCGCAAAACATGGGAATAATCTTTTAATCGAACAGATTGGTTTGTGTGGCGGTATTGATTTTGAAAAACCTTTTTCCCTGGGTTATACCGGATCAGACGATACTTTAATAAAGCAATATATTGAATACAGTAAATCGATTTGGGAAGGACATACTGATGAACTCCCCATCTCAACCATAGGAGGTACTATCGGCACTCATGTAGGCCCCGGTGCTGTTGCAGTCGCCTTCTTCTCTCCTGAGTAAATGATTAAAAACAATATTACACAAAAATTCATCCTGTCGTAAATGACAGGATGATTTTTGTTTATATCAATTCTTACACAATGCGCCCAAATACTCATTTTCCTCTACAGGCTCCAGCCATTCATTGGAAGTCTCCTCTCCCGGAACCTCAACTGCCAGATGGGAAAACCAGCTATATGGGGCGGCTCCATGCCAATGCTTTACACCAGCCGGAATGTTGACCACATCTCTGGAAAATAATTCCTGCGCCCTTATCCTTCCTGTACATCAAACTCCCACACTCCACTCAGAGCTAATTAAAGTGTACACTTTATCTGCATCAAAACAGCATCTTTTTTGCACCAAAGTTGCATCTTTTTACTTTATTTTACTGCTTTCTACAACTGAAATTCCCCTGCCAGGTAATACCCTGACTCATTATCAGAAACACTTTTCACAATTCTATAATGTCCGGAAGCAAGCTTTCCATAGGAAGAATCCCACCAGATCTCATAAGTCTCCGAAGTTCCTGCCGGAAGCCACAAGAGCTCCATCGTTACAGCGATTGCTTCCTTTGGTTCCACCTGATACCACTTTCCATCCTTTTCCATCTGCAGGCTGTAATCTTGTCCAAAGCTGATATCTTTATCAGACTGGTTATCAATAGTATAAGCAACCCCTGTTTCAGACACTTTATCCTCATCCACAGTAAGCGATACGCCAGTTAATGTATTGACCTCATCCGTAAACTCTTCTCCCAACTTCTTCCCACAGCCGGCAAGAAGGAGTATATTTAATCCCAAAACCATCATAAATATCATTTTGCTTTTTTTCATATCATCCTCCATACTGTGTTTCTTTAGGCAGATCAATCTTAATATGCACGTCACGAAGCTGCTTTTCATCAACTGCCGAAGGCGCTCCCATCATAACATCCTGCGCTGTTTTATTCATAGGAAAAGGAATAATTTCTCTAATGCTGTCTTCTCCGGCAATCAGCATCACCATCCGGTCCACGCCAGGTGCAATTCCCGCGTGTGGAGGCGCACCATAACAGAATGCATTATACATAGCAGGAAACTTTGCTTTTACATCAT
>ERZ777305.2929-NODE-2929-length-12915-cov-3.376983_pt1 | contig 12915 bp, 7 predicted proteins | sample MGYA00374965_ERZ777305 | MGnify/ENA primary metagenome ERZ777305 (study PRJEB29328, sample SAMD00013331) | mouse gut metagenome | study: EMG produced TPA metagenomics assembly of the Metagenome analysis of fecal microbiota from mouse which was promoted...
AAGATTTAATAGCCTCTTCTGCCCTCAAGAAATCATATATAAGGCATCTAAGTGATTCCATACCTTCTTCACTTGTGTCATCAATGTACTTAAGGAAATCAACCTTTACATATGAATCCAGCCTTGATTTTATAATCGCATCCTTCCGTTTTCGAAGATCTTGCTTGTCACCTCTACTAAAGAGTTCTTTATCCATGATACACTTCAGTAGAGAATTCGACAGTTCATCGTATGCTCCAAAAAGATCATCATTTATAGGCTTTTTATATTTGAATTCCGCATTTTTTATATCATACTTATCAATTTTACACAGAACTGATTGAATCCATTCATTCTGATATACAGCAGCTACGCCACAAGGTAACTTGGCAAGTTCTGTGATCTGATCATCATTAAGATTAGCAGCTCTACCTACCAACTCTCTATCTGTCTGGTCTGGTAATCTCATAATAATCTTGGTATTAGTATTCCTTATTACAGACATATCCATAAGACCAGGTGCTTGATCAGCAATGATAAAACCTTCTCCATATGTACGCATCTCAGCAATTGCATTAGCAATCATCTCTACGCTCTTACCAAGTATATTAGAACTTTCTGAAGATTGTGCTACAGATGCTTTTCTAAGAAGATTGTGTGCTTCTTCAAGTACTGTAATATGTCTGATATCCGCATTCATTCCAACCTTCTCAGACATTCTAAATTCCTGAAGTTTTAACACAAGCATCCCCATTATCAAAGACTTTGTTTCTGTCGATCCAACTCTGCTAAGATCTACAATTACATTATTATTAAATAATTCATCTCCAGACAACTCATTCGAAGAGAATATCATTCCGTTAATACCATTAGTCAATGATTGCAATCTAGTAAGAAGAGACCCCTTGTATGCCCCCTTGTTTTCTGTGTCATATTCACTGCTATCAATTATTGCCTTAATGTTTCTTGCTACATCCGCGAAATCTGGATATAAATCATTACTGTATCTATTAATTGATGTAAGTAAATCCCATCCACAGTCTTTATATGATTTTTCAATTGCACTTTTCAGCACTGCCGGCATCGCCGCGTACATTGGCCAGCAAACATTGAATATTTCCACCAGTTTGTCCAAATGTTCCAGAATATGTATATCCTCAGGGAAGCTGAACGGATTTATTCTAAGCAAAGGCGATAATCTAGGATTCGTTCCATATACAGAAACACTCTTATCATTGCCAAATACATTTTTATATTCACCCTTTGCCGGCTCAACAACAAGGAACTTAACACCTTTTCTTCTTGATGTATTGAGTAAACGATATACTGTATTACTCTTACCAGAACCGGTACTACCCGTAATAAACGCATGCGATTTCAGTGACTCCAATGATAGCTCTACCGGGGTTGTTTCCATATGATTCATATGGAACACTTTACCAAGCCCGATCTTCTTCTCATCCTCTGATGTGCAATCATAAGTAACAACATTTCTGCCAAATTCTGCGCACTCAAGCACTGGAAGTCCCGATATAGACTTTTGAGGAAAGTTTAATGAATACGCAAGTTCTTTTCCTGAAAGAGATGTTGTTGCTGTAATAATTGATGGATATTCATTAAACTCTTCATCCACTTGAATAATAGCAGGATTCATTGCAAAGACTGGATGACGCAGTTCTCTGATATACGAACTGATAGTTTTAGCTGCATCCATCTCATCATCAACATTTCCCCTCCAAAGGTTAATGGCTGACTTTGACATATACGACTCTTCTCCAAGCGTTAATGCCAGATAGGAATGTGCCACATTATTTGCGATATTCTGATCCTCACTAATTACATATGCGGCAAAATCCCACATTCCAAGAGCAGTACTCTGTTCTAATCTCTTCATTTGTGATTCCAAAAGTTCCAGTGCATGCTTAATATTAAAATTAGTAAAAGTCTGTGTAATTCCTTCGCTCTTTCCGACCATCGCAGTGACTGTTGATGATCTCGCAAAATTGGCTCCAAAATTAGCTCCTAGATTTACACTCTTTGAAATTCCAGAAGTAGTAGCCATTGCCTTAGTAACTGCTCTCCCCAAAGTATTTGCTACTGCTGTACCTGTTGTTTTGGCAACACTATTTGATACTGTTTTTGTGATTCCCTGCGTCAGTGTATCCGTAGCAGTCTTGCCCAGAGCTCTAGCTGTACTATTACTCCAACCACTCGTATTGGTAACTCCTTCAGCCAAATTCTGCATTGTAGAAGCAGCTTCAGCTGTACTGCTATTAGTTCCCCAACTTTGACCACCACTGCCTCCTATGCCAAACGGTTGCGCGCCAGCATTCCAATTATTATCTTGTGTTTCGCCAGTAGTATTTGTTGTAGTATTTGTTGTTCCCGTTGTAGTAGTTGAGCTATTAGCAGTAGACCTATTTGTTCCTATTGTAGCGGTACCTGTTTGGCTTGTTCCATCACTATGAGCAGTGCTGCTTGATTCAGCCTCCGCAGTACCATTAGTGATAGTCTCTCCCTGAGATTCTGTATTTGTTGTTGATGAATTGTCCGTTGTGCTATCTGTATCCGTGATTGAGCTATTTGTTCCATTCTGAACACCTGCGCTAGCACCAACATTTACTCCTACTGTAGCCGATGATCCGAAAGCCTTGTTATCCATAAAACGGAAGTCCGTTTGCCATGAAGCATATGGAGCCAAGCCTGAATAAAACTCTCCAAGCTTAAGTTTTCTTTCTTCTACATCCTTGATCGGCGTAGCTAAAAGGATAATTGTGTATTCAGTTTTTTTAGAGTCAGGTACAATACCATCCAACAATTTTTCGATTGTCTGACTGATAAACTTTTCAGATTTCTCTGTAGGAATGTTTGAAGCTGTAGCAACAGAATATTTTCTGTCATTCGCCATACAAGGAATGGAACCTATGCCGCCTTCTCCAAACTCTGCACCAGGGAAATTCCCCTTAATTGCTTCAATAATCCTACACTTATAAACATCTGCATTTACATTATTATCATCATTTCTTGTGTTAACAACCGCAAGGTACACGTTGGTTGTTAATTTTGTTCTATTAAAAACGAGTGCTATATTGCAATCCTCATTTGAAAGGACTGCATATACATTTACAAGTTTCTCTAGACTATTTTCCTTGGTATCAGTTACCCACTTTGTAATATCTATGTATCGTATATTATGGAGCACATCGAATGAACAATCATATTCTGCATCCTTCTCCACGGGTAGATAAAGATCTTTAATCTGTGGCAAGTAGGCATTATATATTTCAATGCTACTAGCTGCCAACATTCGTTCAGTCCTCTTAACTGCTGCCTCATCCGTCGGATCAGGTTCTTCAAGAAGATATTCCTCTCTCTGAAGCTGAATTTCTTCAACCTGATAAGAACTTAGCTCCGATAATTTGGCAACCCTGCTTCCGGCTTTATCTCCAATTTTCTTTATAACATTCTTAACGCCCATATAGTCGCCTCCTACTCAAAAGTCTTCCAAGACATCAGTTCCCTAATAGCTTCCAGAGAAGCTCCAATAGTTCTCTGATCCTCTTCAAGCTCTGCTATCTTCTCTGTCTCTTCTCTAATCATATCCGCCATATCACGAAGCCTTGGATTATAATCTGTGATATTCTGTTCTATTACTGATTGTAATTTCTGCACCCAGTTTCTAAAACCCCCCAAACAACTTTCGTTTAACATGACAGCAATCTCTTTAATATTTTTGCGAATTCTATCATTATAAATATCCGTAAGTCGTTTCGTATTAAGTTTTTCCGCATCATTTGGCCTAAGTCCTAAGAAATTACCACGAAGGAATCTTGCCTTAATGAAAATATTATCCGCATCATCATTAAACTCTAATGGCTCATAATTCATGATAATGGTCTGGATTTCCTCTCTCTGTGTGCTTGTTAATGCATCAGTTTCTGTAATAATTTCAATCAAGCGATTTCTTAGCACCTGGGCATTTGCAAGCCAATACTCCTTTAAGGCTGCGCTCACCTCATCTTTGGCTGCCAAAGTATTTTTCTTATACTCATGAACAATGCCTCTAATCACTTTATCAGAAGTTGCTTTATCAATATCCTGGCTTACTGTATCGTAACGATCTTTCTGTTCTTGAACATCACGATAATCTCTTACTAATTCAGTCGCCATACTCTTTACGGAAGAAATAAAATTATCCTTAAACAGAGTTTTACTGTTTGATTTCAGGTGATCCCACATGGAAGAGCGACTCTCTTCAAGTGCTTCCTCTCTTCTCTCAATATCTGTGCTGCCAGCATTTTCTTTCCAAACCTTCTCGTTAATTGCAACAATTTCTTCTACAGTATGAGAATAAGATATCTTTTTTGTAGTAAGTTCCTTTACAAATGCCTTTGCTGATTTTTCGAATCCAAAATCCATATCACTTGCAACTTTCAGGATGAGTTCGATAAGTTGAGCCTTTGCTGATTCAAGTTCTCTCTTTCTTGCCTCTCTCGTTCTCTTAAGAGATTCCGTTCTGTATTCGATGCGCTTATTAGTTTCATCAATTACATCATTCAGGAAAATATAAACCATCTGGCATTTATTGTATGCTGCATGTCTACTTGCAAAACTTTCAATTTCTTTCTCAATACAATACAAACCACTATTCGCATAAACAAGATTCGAACACTCCGCAGAATATTCCAGAGCTCTTTTTTTTATCTGTTCTGGCATAATGTTGAACTTATAAAGAGAAGTATAATATTCGTCCTCCGGATCTTCATAGGAATCTATCTGCTGACGATATATCTTCTTATAAAACTTATCAGTCAGCTCGCCATTATTCTTAGAACTAATTCCCATAATGGAAGAGACAAAATAAACTCCACTTGCATACATTTCTTCAACAGAATTATATTCAAGTATTTCAGATACCTGAGCTTCGCCTAAGCATTCACCTTCCAAATCAGCCTGGTCAGCTCTATTACATACTATCATCGTAAATCTCTTATCAAGAGCCTTTATCTCAAGAATACGACTGCATAGATCAGCATTGTCATTAGTATCAAGGTTTTCATATGTGGAGACCCATACTGGAATTCCATTAGAAAATCCATCAAGGGCTTCTGCAAGTACCTTGGAATGTTCTGAATTAGAATTAGAGTTTGAGCCTGGTGTATCAAAAATCACAAATTTATTCTGTGATGATCCCAAGATACCGTTTCTGGAGAATGGAATTTCAAGCTGAATCACATTGCCAATTTCATATTCTTCTTTTTCCTTCTTCTCATAACCATTAATCAAATCTAAAGCTATCTTTACATAGACAAACATGTCTACTTCTTTCGAAGCTTCAATTGTTTTCTTGATATTTTCAACTAGCTCATTGTCACCTTTCATAACCCGGAAGTTTGTATTTTCAAAGAATAGCTCCACATCGTTGTCCCGGAATGTAAACTTAATTCTCGCTCTATCTTCATGATTAGAACGTTCTATTCTATATATCTTTGCTGTAACAACAGTTCCACCACAAGTAAGCACCTCACTACCAATCAACGCATTAATAAATGTAGATTTTCCAGCACTGTAATTTCCAAATACGCAAATCGGGATAATATCATCCAACGCATCCGATACCTTGTTAAGATTTCTAATTACCGCACCATCATCTCTCACGATTTTTTCGATAATAGGATGAACCCTCTCAAAATATTCTTTCGTATTTTTGAGAATATCCCTGGCATTTTCCAAAAACTCTTCCGTTTTGAATAACGTTATTTTTTCTGAAACTTCAGGATCATTGCACACATTTAGAAGCTCTTCAAATTCATCTTGTGTACCATCGAAATATAGCTCAATCTTTTCGGCACCAACATGATAATCATGTATAATAATGTCCACAATTTCTTTTATTTTGAACGGCAGGAAGGACTTCCCTGATTCATCTTCTCTGAGTCTACTATTCGGATTTTTTTCCCGTATGTCATCCCATGTCTTCGTCAATTCACTAAAAGTAAGGTATTTTATACTTCTCTCATACGGATTGCTTACAATTTTAATACTCGTCATCCTATTCTCTCCTTCGTTGTATTTAAAAATAATTTTATCCGATTAAAAATTCCCCTTACTCTATGACTTCTATGTAACTCCCCTGGCTCCTAAACCACATATCTATACCTTGACCAAAAACTTCCGCACTTAACGTATAGGCACCATCTTCCTCTGCTATAATCTTTGCAGTAGGAAGACGATCCAATATCGCATCAATATCCAATCCGGTGTATCTGAACTTCACTCTTCTCAGTTTTCCACCATACATAAACTGAATACGTTTTCTAAATTCCCCTTCTTCAAATCGATCTTTGTATGGAATGTGAAATCTTTCATCCAATACCCTTAATGATTTGATTCTGTCAATGCGATAAATCGTAGGAAAAGAATCATTGAGTACATCAAAGTCCTTTTTAACGTCCTCGTCTTCAATAAACGCAGTGAAGTAAAAGTAATATTCAGAGAACATGATTGCTACTGGTTGCGCTTTTCTATGAACTACTTTTTTATCTGTCAATCTGTAATAGTCCATTTCAATATAACGCGATTCACGTATAGCTTTACCTAATTCCCACATCTCGTTTAAAAAGCTTGATTTATGACGTGGTTCCACATAGTGAAATTCCTCATTACTAACAAGTTTCTTAACAAGCTTCTGATTACTTTTTGGAACACAACAACTTACCAGCTTGTCAATCATTGCAACCATATCATCTTTTGTAAAAGCTCTGCTGTCTATCAGAATTTTACATAAAGCAAGCACTTCACTATTTTTCAATCTGATTTGATATATAGTATCCAGATGATATCCTTTTTCCTGCCGATCGTATATTATGGAATTCATGCTCCCCGTTCGATCGGAATCAGCATCAAGAAAAGCCCTGATATCATCTATATCTCGCTGAATGCTTCTTTCATTGACACCATATAATGCAGCTTCTTCTGCTTTATTTACGATGTATCCTTCTGTTAGTTTTGCGTAAATCTGCAAAACCCGGCAAATCTTATCGCTTTTGAAATTGTCCTCCATATTACCTCCCATGTTATAGGTCAATTATAGCATCACCGAAGGACACATTCTGTCACTCCGTCTCTTTTTTTCTCCAATTCTTATATTTTCCGGATGTAACTCTCCCATCCTTCGGTAATTCAGCATTACTAGGAATCGCCCATGCTCTTCCAAACTTAACAATCCTAGGAATTCTTCCTTCAGAACACATAAGCTGAACAGACCTTACATGCAGTCCCCATTTTTTAGAGGCTTCTTTAACTGTAATATATCCTTCAATCATAATCCGCACTTCCATTGTTTCAGTAGACGTACTCTCCTGATTTTTTATAATACTACACTTTAGCGAAGAATGTCAATTCAGATTGTGCAATTTGTCGTTTTTTGAAACTGATATGCATATTTTTCATTATAATTTTTCACAAAAAAGACCTATAAGGCACTAACACCTCATAGGTCTTACATTCACACTCTGATACAATAATCCAGACGGAACCAGACTTCAACTTTCCCCATCCAGCATTAGAGCCTTTACCCTCTTTCACTTCCACGATAGTAAAGCAACCAACTCCGGTATAATTTATCTTTTCTTGACATCAATACTACCGTCTCCACATGGCACGAGAGGACAGAAAGTACGCATTTGCCGGACGGTTCGTCCGACTTGATCCACGATGCTTTTTGTCCTCCCGGTCGTATGTGGGAATATATCTACCATTACTAAATGTAAACTTAAAAGTAGCAAAAATAGGCCAATCCAAAATTGACCTGTTTTTGCTACTTTTTGTTATAAAAACGCATGTCTTTAACGCCTCCCTCTTCCTGCACGAAGCACAGCAGCCTGTGAGTTCTGCAATTCACTTAGGGCTTTCATTCTATTTTCACTTTTTTCATTTTGACTTGCATAATCTTGCAAATTTTTTTTCTGATTTGCTCTCAAACGAGCCGCCATTGTCCTCCAATCTTTAGCCATATTAATTCTCCTAATCTTTATATAAATTTTTAGTTTCTCTTTTCAACTTTTGTTAAAAAACTTATGCCATCACCATCTGGTTTACAGTAAAATCCTCCATATGGAAATATAGTCTCCTTTGTCGCAGAAGGATATGTAGGATCTGCCACTAAAACATATCTATAATCATCACAAGTATATTCACTATACCATAAATAATGCGACTGATCTGTCTGTAACAATAATTTCATTTGTTCCGCGACATCAAGATTGTTTAATTCCATGCAATTTTTATTCAAAAAACCTTTTAATATTGTATTATCAACCATAATATTTCTACATTCTCTGAAGTCTTTAGGGAATTCATCTTCCTCATTACTTTCATATGTTGATAAATAATCGTTTAAAAAGTAAAAATATTCTTGAGGATTTAAATATACCCTTTCATATGTTGCGGCAATCATATATGTTTCCCCTGTATCTGGAAACAAATCCTCTGCTTCGACAATCCCTACAAAATTTTTTGATTCTGTTTTATCTGACAGAAAATATCCTGAATCATCATATACTATAAACCGCTTTTCACTTTCATTAGTATGCCCAATTACTAAAACCACATGCTGGTTGTTATATACAATAACGGGCAATTTACTTTCCAAATGGGAATTGAGTACTGCTATACATTCAGCTCTAAAATCCTTTTCTGCACTCTTTTTAGGCTTATAATAAAAATTGACCGGAATTTTATTTCTATAAAAAATATCTAACATGTCAGAATACTCTAAACCTCCATTAGGTATAGGGTAGTATCGATTACTCTCAATCATATCTGATATGCTTAATCTAGGGAAGTTATATGAATGATGTAAAAACAAGCTAAACATTAACATGTCTGCATGCGCACATCGAATAAAAACTGTATCTTGAAAGTAAAATGGTACTGTTTTTATAAAAACTTCAAAACCTGCAATATGAACATAGCGATCATATGTCATAATCCATGCTTCAACATCGTATTTAAGTGCTAACCAATTAGGCATAATAAAAGACAACATTAAATTATAATCTGGTACAGGTCGTAATGTAATATATCCTAAATAGCCATTCTTGACATTTTCCTGATCGATTTTATCAATTTTATCTTCTTCAATCAAGTTACTGTTCCAAAAATGAACACGCATTACTTTATTGCCATATGAATAATTCGTATTTGCATAATGTAGAGCATGTAACTCTTTCCACGTATGCTCTGTATAGTTTTCTTCAATAAAAAAGAAAGCTGCTTGTTTTGCTATTAAGTCAAACCTATTCAAAAGACTCTCTTTAAATTGTTCAAATCTTACTTGATAATAGAACTCTTCCTGTTTTTTATCAAAAAAACTTGGTGCTATGTTTAATAATTTCTCAATTTTTCTAAAAATACCATAATCTGAATATCTTTCTATTCCAAACAGCATTTTCGTGCTACTCCTTAGTAAAGTTTTTATTTTTCTTTAAAGTTTGTATTTGAATTTTTCACAACGTTAATCAAAATAAAAAGACTTCCTAAAATTAAAAGAGCACCTAAATTTACGGTGATGTTTGATACTGTCGTATCTCCTTGAACAAGTGAACCCACTGTTATTCCTATACCATCTTCATTAATAAAACTTATGACAATTCCTAACAGCATCATAATCCCCGCAATTATATACTGTAGTATATTGGTTCTATATTGATACTTAATCAGTTCTTTTAACGCATCATTTTGCTTCCCCTTTGCTTTAGTCTCTACATTGAAGTCTCCTTTAGCAACTTCTTTTTTCATCTTTCTTCTAGAAAAATCACTATCTTGCATATTTATCCCCCTCTTATTCTATGCTACCATAAGCTATATGTTAAAAAACGCCCCAATAAAGTACTTTATTAAAGCACTATTGAAGCGACAAAAAAATTCCACTATTCATGTTAAAACGATAAGCCTTATGTTTTGTCGCCAGTCTCATAACTTGGCATTCGCTCCACGGAAAACTTGCACCTTTTGCAACAACCTCACACTTCTTCGCTATCAAAACTACGCTCATATATTTTATCATTTTGTTGACAATCTGTCAATTACTATTTCAAGCAAATTATCTTGAAATAACATATATGCGCATCTAAATTGTGCAAACGAATAAAACATTACCTTCTTCCCTAGCAAAACAACTTTTCCCTCTACAATTATATAGTCTTTACCATTTTAAATTACCACCAATATCCAGATTCTGTCAACCTCTTTTTTTCTATATATAGTAGGCATTCAAAAAACACCCTGCATTCCTGCAAGGTGCCATTTCCATACGCCTTATTCCATTTACCTCTCCACATCCACCTTCGCCCCGGATTTGAACTCCACCTCAAACCGCTCTTCGTAAACCGTGACCTTCTCAATCAGCCTCCGCACCAGCAGTTCATCATACTCCGTGACCTCGGTAGACTGCTGTTCCAGAAACTCCCGCATCTCCCTGATTCGCTGTTTCGGTCCCTCTCGCCCGGCATTCTCCACCAAGGTGTTCTGCTTCAGTTCCCGCAGCCGGTAAATCTCATCAGCAATGTTGTTGTAATCCTTTTTGGAATTAGCCAGCTTCAGGAGTTCCTTTTGCAGTTCCTCCAGCTTGGCATCGATGCCCTCGGATGAGGTTTCATCTTCCTGCCGGTTGACCGCCTCCACATTTTTCTGCAGAGTGGCAAGCACCCTGTCCCGATTGCCCAGCGCAAGATTGATTGCAGTGACCACCGCATTTTGCAATACATCTTCCCGAACTGTCTCTGCATCACACCCCTCCGGCCCATACTCCACGCGAGTGCAGCACCGCCAGACGATGGAGGATTTGCCCCGATTGTTCCATGCGATCCTGCGATAAATCTCACCGCATTTCGGACAATAGACTATGCTGGATAAGGCGTACTTGCTGCTGTAAACCCGTTTCTTTCGCTTGGCTCCGCTGTGCAGGTTTGCCCTTCGTGCCATCTCCTCCTGCACCTGCATATAGAGGTCGCGGGGGATAATCGGCTCATGGCTGTTTTCCACATAATACTGTGGGACGATGCCGTTGTTCTGCACTCTCTTTTTATTCAGAAAGTCCACGGTATAGGTTTTCTGCAAAAGGGCGTCACCGATGTACTTTTCGTTTGCTTGTGTCAAGTCCTGCATAAAAAAAATTTATTTTTATATGCCTACATTTTTTAGAGAGGACTCTATACCTGCCCTTTCATTTCTTCAATATTTACAAACCTATATTTTCCTTTTCCTTTCCCCTTTACGTTTTGTATTGCTCCTATATCCCGCAGTTTTTTCATAATCTCTTTTGAAGCGGACACTGAACATTTCAATATATCTTTTACTTCCGGCGCCCCAAAAATCTGGTCTGTTTCTATCGCATTATAAATTGTAATTATGTTTTTTAGGGTCGGTTCATTATAACCTAAAATCCCGTTGAATTATACACAGGTCATACGGTGACCTGGTATAACTCAATAATCTCCCGTTGACGTTTGGTCGGTGTTGTTACAAGCTTTTTACGTTTACCTTCAATGGATACTTGTTTTAGAGATTTCATTTCACTAAAGATTTCTTGAAGGTTATGATTGCGTGTCCATCCGTGTTCTTCCATGACGTTTTTCAGATAGGTAGTCAGGATAAGCGCAATAAACTGGATAAATATACGTCCCTCCATGGTTGCGTTTGAGTGAATCCTCAAACGTTTCATATCCAGATCGTTTTTGAGATCGTCAAAACCTTTTTCGACAGCATCCTTTTGGCGATATGCCCGCAATGCCTCGGCAGCATCTTTGGTTTTATTGCTTATCATTACAAACCAGCCAATACTATTCTGCTTATGTTTGCTGATTGCCCCTTCATTATACTCTACCTTCCGTCCACGTTTCGGAAGGTCTTTGACAATGAAATAGTTGTTATAAAATGTCTGGTTTTCAGATTTCTCCTTACAGTTTACCAACTCGTCATAGCACTGGAGCAGCTTATGCGTAAATTTTTTGTGTTCCAATTCCGCCTTCAGACTATCATAATACGTATGGATATAACATCTGTGCCCATTCCACTTCGTACATTTTGTTACCGCGTAAAGGTCATCCTCACCAATACTGATAAAATTTTTATGGGAATCCATTCCTGTCCGGTTTTCCTCTACTGCGTTTGTAGCGATAGAAGCAGTAAATGGAATGCCAACGCTAAAACGATAATGGCTGTTATATAGCGCATTGATATTTGCCTCACTAAAAAACCCCTTATCCATGACCAGATGAACAGAACGTGATCCCAAAAGCTTTAAGTTGGCAAGACTTTCATCTATCGTAGATACATCTTTGATACTTCCTGAAAGTATCCTATAGTATATAGGCAGATGGGATTCTTCACTGGTCAACATCAGGAGGTTGACATGGGGAAGATCCTCACCATCCCGATTATATCCCCAGCGAATATAGTCAATAAACTCACTGTAGGACGAAATACTTGTTATATCAAGGGCAAAATACCCTTTATTGTGTTTGGCCGCAATCCATTTCCCCAAAAAATCCTGTTGCAGTGAAGAGGTGATACGACACAGAAGTTCGCTGACACGCTGGTCTGCAAGTTTAGACTGGTATGGATGTTGGTTATAAGCAGACCATTGTTCTATATGGCAAAGCGCATTTCCTTCACTGGCAAGATAATAAGCACAGGTAAGGATACGTTCCCAATCTTCCGGAAAAGAGGAGCGTAAGATTTTGACAAGCCCTGTTTCGCGGGCAGCTTTATCAAGAAGCAGCGCCGGCCCGATTGTAGACACGCGGCAATGTTCTGTTTTTGAATCAACTTTGTTAGTGGCAACAGATTTTTTTCTGGTTGGAATGATTGCATTTGTTTCAGGATGCAGCTTGCCAACACATTTACGATGGTGCCTTGTTTTTTGCTCCGTTT
>ERZ777305.2930-NODE-2930-length-12902-cov-3.054176_pt1 | contig 12902 bp, 8 predicted proteins | sample MGYA00374965_ERZ777305 | MGnify/ENA primary metagenome ERZ777305 (study PRJEB29328, sample SAMD00013331) | mouse gut metagenome | study: EMG produced TPA metagenomics assembly of the Metagenome analysis of fecal microbiota from mouse which was promoted...
CTCAAACAGCAGGTCTTTGGAACGTTTGTCGAAATAGCCTATTTGGAAGTTCAGACGGTTGAACAGACGCCCCTCTACGGCAACATCCACCGTCTGTGTAGTTTCCCATTTGATGTCCGGTGCTGAAAGTGATTGTTTTACCAAAGCGGCTTCACCACCGTTCTTGTCAATGGTATAAAGAGCCATGTGACCATAAAGGCTTACGCCCATATTGTTACCGACTTCACCATAGGACGCGCGCAACTTCAAGGCATCCACCCAATCTACATCTTGCAAGAAAGCTTCTTGTTTCATGTTCCAGCTGGCACCCACAGAATAGAAGTTACCCCAGCGATTGTCCTTGTGGAAGCGTGAGGAACCGTCACGACGGAACGAACCTTCTACGAAATAACGGTTGTCATAATTGTACTTTACGCGTGCCAGATAAGACTCCGTCTTGTCCTCATCATCACTTCCGGAAAAATAAGAGTTGTTGAGGAAGTTGCCCATCGTAAGGTTTCCGTCTACAGCCATACCGGTGTTCATTCCGGAAGTGTACTTGCGCTCCCAACTATAGTTCTCGTGAGCCACCATAGCTTCCACGTTGTGTACCTGATTAAATTGATAGTTCCAGCTCAGAATTTCCTGCAAGGTTACAGTCTTGTATTGGTAGGCATAACTTGTCAAACGACCGCCATTCGTAGCACCGTCTCCAATTTCGGGATTGTCATATTTCTTATTGTTCGAAGTGCTGTTGTTCAGGTCACCTTTTACAGTTAATGAAAGTCCATACGGCAACGAGATGGTGGCAAAAGCTTGTCCGCCCAATACGTTGCGCACACTTTCCTGCTTATTATACAACATTTCGTAAGCGATGTTGCGGTTACTCAGATAAGATGAGGTGGTGTCATAAATTTTGTTACCATCGGCATCCAGTTGGTATGTACCGTCGGCATTGTGCATAAACAACGGATAGACCGGAGCCATATAACGGGTAATGTAGAACGGATTGGCGTAATAGCTGCCGTTGGCATTACTGTTATAGTTACGCTTGGTCCACGAGCCGGTCAGGTTCACGCCACCCTTAAACCATTTGTTAGGCGTATAAGTAGTGTTGATACGCCCGGAGAAACGTTCGTAACCTGTGGCTTTTACATATCCTTTCTCATTCAAATAGCCTATGGAAGAATACACGTTGTATTTCTCTCCCGAAGTGGCAGCGGAAAGATTGTATTCCTGACGGTGTCCCGTGCGTTCGATGGCATTCTGCCAGTCCAAGTCGTCATAGCCAGCCAGACGAGTGGCAATCAGTTTACCGCTATTGTCAAACAACTTATCATCAGCGGCATTGTAGATATTACGACCGATAGATTCACTAACCACGTGTCCCGTGGCGTATGCGGCAGCATCGCTTGCCGACATGCCGGCATTGCTCATCATGGCATTCTTCTTGGCCATCCAGGTAGCTTCCATCCAGCGGTCTGCATCCAGACGGTCGTACTCGGGAATACCTCTGTTATACATACCTTGATTCATTTGCAGCGTAATACTCGGTTTGTGAGTGTTTCGTCCGCTCTTGGTTGTAATGATGACAACACCGTTGGCAGCACGGTTACCGTATAATGCAGCGGAAGCAGCATCTTTCAAGATGGACATGCTTTCAATATCATTAGAGTTTAGTTCGGCCATGTTTCCATCGAAAGGGACTCCGTCCACTACATACAGAGGATCTGAAGCACCTGAAACCAATGTACCAAAACCACGGATACGGATGCTGGGGGCAGAACCGGGTTCACCATATGTATTGTTCACTTGTACACCCGGTGCGGCACCTTCAAGTGCACCGGTTACGCTGGTTGTGATGCGCTTCTCTATTTTCTTATTGTCAACCACCGAGATAGAACCGGTCAACGATTCTTTTTTAGCAGTACCGTATGCCACTACCACAACCTCATCCAAAGCTTCTGCATTGCTTCTCATTGTCACTTTCACATGTGACTTAATCGCCACCTCCTGCGTCTGCATACCAATATACGAAATCACCAAAGTTTTCGCGGAACTATAATATTTTTATTTTATTAGTAATCAGTCAATTATGCTATATAGTAGAAATAGCTATAGCGAAACTCTCTTTCTTACAAGGTATATGTATAGGGATACAATGCATAAAACCTTACTGTAGTGATACTATTTGTAGGATTAACAACCAGATTATCAAATGCATATCATGAAGTTAATACTCTGCATAAAGATTTTAAATGATTCTTCTTATATGAAGAATATCTTTTGTCAACATCTGTCATCCTAGTTGCTTTCAATGAAGCATTTACTCTACATTGTCATTTTATCAGCGAAAGTACTAAAGTCTATGTAAAAGAATATTTCAATAGCTTCAAAGAAAAGTAAACTCAAAACTTTGTGATTAGCCAAACAATCAAGACAATTGTTGTTTCTTCATAACAGTTTTTATCACATTTCCACCTGCTCCTTGCATCCCTCTATTCATCGGCATTACAAACGCTGTGGAAGCAATGCAAAAGTGTGGAAGCAAAATTTGCTTCCACACCTCTAATCAGCCTTAAATATTGATAGTACATCAATGTCAATCTTCTATTTATGTAACACTATAGCTGTTTGATTCTCAATAGCTTTTTACTGCAAGATTTTGCAAACCTATTGCAGCGATACTGCAAAGCTGTTGCAGTGGTACTGCAAACTAATATGCAGTGCGGCTGCAAGCAATATGCAGTGATGCTGCAAACAGTTTGCAGTAGTACTGCAAAACGTATGCAGCAAGTTTGCAGCTAGCCGGCTGAAACAGAATAGTGAATGAACAGACTTTAAAGGAGAAGTATATGACTAATGATATGAAAGTGTAGTATCGACCATGCTAAGTTCGTGTTTTTTTAGGTAAAGGCGTGAATGCATGGTTCTTTTCTAAATCATGTACTATAGTCATATCCATTACATTTGTATACACTTGTGTGGTTTTAACGCTTTTATGCCCCAATAATTTTTGCACCGTTGTAATGTTTACTCCATTATAAATCAATAGAGTAGCATTAGTATGGCGGGCGGTGTGAAATGAAATCTTTTTTGACAAACCGGCTAGGCGGGAAATCACAATTAAATCCTTGTTCACATTAGAGTTGTCCCTTAAATGAAAGAAACTTTGTAAGTCATCCCGATATTTGTCTAGAATAGCAAGTCCTTTCCCTTCGAATAAGAGATAAAGTGGCAACCTTACTTCTGTACTTGTCTTTATGGATTTATAAACCAGCCAGGGTTCTTGACGAATCTCCATGATGTTATCAGGTGATAAACTGGTAAAATCAGAATATCTCATTCCTGCATAACAACAAAACAAGAATGCATCTAAAGTTTTCTGCAATTTTGTGTATCTGCCAGCCAAGCTTAATTTCTCCAACTTCTCCAACTCTTCAGGAGACAAGTGTGTATGCTTGTTTTCTATAGTTTTAATCTTGTACTTTCGAAAAGCGTATTTTTGTATCTCCATATAATCCTTGTTGATGGCGACATTTATATGTCGCTTCAGATGCTTCATGTGCTTGGCTATCGTATTTGTATGATAACCTCTTGTTTGCAAGAAATATTCAAAGGAGGATATGAATTCGAATGTCAAATCAGAAAAGGCTACATCCTTTTTGAACTGTTGTAATAATGAAAGAGTGGAGAGATGATTTCGTTTTGTACTTTCTTTTAGAGTAGAGTTTACTATCTCTTGCCTAAAAAAAGGAATAAAAGAGGTTTTGCTCTCGCTTGTGCTCAAAACATCCTTTAGTAACTCTAGTGAAATACGCCTTCCTTGCTGCCACAATTCCAACTCTTTTTTTTCTATCATAGCCATAAACTCATATATCAATCTATTCAGCGCATCTGCATTGGGATGATTCTTCACGACAAGCTTTTTATTGTCCCACTGTTCCGGCTTTAGATAGACTTTGGTTGAGAAGTACTTTTTCTTTCTGTCCAAATAAGCTTCCACTTGTACTAATGCCATTCCTTTTTTATTCAGGCTTTTTTTTCTGTTGTACACTAAATTGTAAATAATCTTGCTCATTTTACTTGATTTAAATTAATACCAATGACAAATAAGACGATATTCTGTACTCTATGAGGTTAGAATAAGAATTAATATCTCTAAAAAGTGTCTTTTTGTGTTTAGCTATTAATCGGTATTTAGCCTCCACAAACTCTCAATTTGTTTCAAAATCAGGCCTATTCTCTGTTTTAGCGGCTTGTTTATTAACCATTTTGTTTTAAAATATGTGTATTCCTTGGGAAAATCACCCTAAAAGAGGAAATCATAGTGATAGTAAACATAAGCTAGTTTAGGTTTTTTAAGTATGAAAAATCTGTTATTAAGCATAAAGTAACATATTTAATTAACAAATTGATAGATTTACAAGGTTTTTTCAATAAAACAGTTGTTCGTTTCAGTTTTATTAATATATTTGCACTTTGTTAGAGTAAAGAAACAATTAATGTAAAGTTAAACTTTAAGAGAGAATTTATGAAAAGAAAATTAATGCTGTTATTGGCCTGTCTTTTTGTCGGAATAGGCCTAGTAACTGCCCAAACCCAGAAGGTTACAGGTGTTGTAATTTCTGAAGAAGACGGGCAGCCAGTTATTGGAGCCTCTGTATTGGTAAAAGGTACACAAATTGGTGCCATTACCGGTGTAGATGGTGATTTTACATTACCAAACGTACCAAGTTCCGCGAAAACTCTGGTAATTTCGTATATTGGTATGCAGACGCAGGAGGTGGCGATTAAGCCGAGCGTAAAGGTAACAATGAAGTCCGATAGTGAGATGCTTGATGAAGTAATGGTGGTCGCTTACGGCACCACAAAAAAATCGTCTTTTACCGGATCGGCTTCCTCTGTCCGAGGAGAAAAGATAGCCAAGATGCAAACTTCCAATGTATCAAAATCATTGGAAGGGGCCATGGCAGGTGTGCAAATTTCACAGAGCAGTGGCCAACCGGGTGCTTCTGCCGATATTTATGTACGTGGTATCGGATCTATCTCGGCCAATCGCAAGGCATTAATTGTAGTAGATGGTGTACCTTATGAAGGAGACTTGAACCAGATAGCTCCCGGTGACATTGAGTCTATGACTGTACTGAAAGATGCGGCAGCCAACTCTCTATATGGTGCACGTGGTGCCAACGGTGTAGTTCTGATTACGACAAAAAAAGGTAAAAGTGGCAAAGTCAAGGTGGTATTTGAAAACCGCACCGGTATTAACATGCGCGGTGTTCCTAGCTATGATGTGTTGGATAGCCCGCAAGAATATTACGAATTATTCTGGGAGGCTATACGCAACAATGCGCTGTCTTCCGGCATGTCGAATCTTGCTGCCGGGCAGTTTGCTTCCAATAATTTGATTAAAGAATTAGGAGGCTACAACAACTATAATGTGGCAGACAATGTTCTTGTCGATCCGATTAGCGGAAGATTGAACCCCAATGCGCGTCTGATGTATCATGATGATTGGTTGGAAGAAGCTTTCCGCCCGGGTATGCGTCAGGAAAACAGTATCGCATTGAGTGGCGGTACGGAAAAGACGAGCTACTATGCTTCATTGGGCTACCTGTATGATAATGCCTATACCGTAAACTCTAATATGGACCGTATCAATGCACGTGTCAAAATAGATCAAGAAGTGAACAGTTGGTTCAAGACCGGATTTAACTTGGCTTACAGTAACGTGAAGACCAACTCACCAAATGTGAGCGGTACAAACTACTCTTCCATCTTCTATTTCGGTCAGCAGATAGCACCTATTTATCCGGTTTACATGTACGATGAAAATGGAAGCAGGATTTTGGACGCAAAAGGTAATCCGCGCTATGATTATGGAACAGAAATGGGAAAACGTCCGATTGGTGCTAATGCACACCCTATAAACCAACAGCTGAACGACATTCGTAAAGGTACGGTAGATGTTATCAATGCCAAAGCATATGCAGAATTTTCTTTCTTAAAAGACTTTAAGTTCACGGTAAATGCCAGTATAGATAATTTCAACACACGTACTATCAGCTTCCAGACTCCTATTGGTGGAGATGCACTGAATGTGAACGGACGTGGTACCACAGAAATGAGCCGCTATTTTGTATTGAATACTAACCAGTTATTGAATTGGAGCCATACCTATGCTAATGTACACAATGTAGAATTGCTGTTGGGGCACGAAACCAAAAAAGACCGTAGCGAAAGCCTGTGGGCACAAAAAGAAAACTTCCTTGTACCCGATAATCCGGAACTGGACAATGCAGCCAAGTTGTCGGACGCAAGTTCATCTGCCGCTGAATATGCCTTAGAAGGTATGTTTGCTCAAATAAAATATAACTATGATGAAAAATACTACTTTTCAGCCAGTTATCGTCGTGATGCTTCTTCACGTTTCCATCCTGACCATCGCTGGGGTAGTTTCTGGTCAGTAGGTGGTTCATGGCGTATCAATAAAGAGCAATTCATGAGCGATGCAACTTGGATCAACGATTTGAAGATAAAAGCCAGCTATGGTACGCAAGGTAACGATAATATCGGAAACAACCAGCCTTATAAGGACCAGTATCAAGTGGTAAGCAATGACGGTGCTATCGGTATCAACTATATTTTCCGTGGAAACAAGAACATCACATGGGAAAAAAGCAACAACTTTAATGCCGGTGTGGAATTCAGACTGTGGGATAAACTATCCGGTAATATCGAATACTTCCGTAAAACGACATGGGACTTGCTCTATTACAAGCCGCTTCCTCCTTCGCAAGGTGTTCCGGCCGGTATTTACGAGAACACCATGCGTATGCGCAACGACGGTATAGAGGTGGAATTGAATTATGATGTGTTCAATACCAATGACTTCAAGTGGAATATTTCACTGAATGCTACACATTACAAGAACCAATTGTTGGAACTTCCGGCCGATCGTCCGCAGGATGGATGGGCTACTGGCAATTACTTCCGTAAGGTAGGCAAGCCGCTCTATAACTATTATGACTACAAGTATGCCGGAGTAGATCCGGAAACAGGAGATGCTTTGTATTGGGCCGACGAGCTGGATGAAAATAAAAATGTAATTGGCAAGAAAACAGTAAATAGCACAAGCCTTGCCACACGTTACGAACTGGACAAATCGCCTATTCCTACCTTGTATGGTGGCTTCTCTACTAACTTTGAATTTATGGGCTTCGATCTTGCCGCCAGCTTTGCTTATCAAATCGGCGGTTGGGTTTACGATAGCCTTTACAGTGGATTCATGAGTGCAGGTAAGCCGGGAGATAACTGGCATAAGGATATACTTAACCGTTGGACGCCGGAAAACAAATATACAGATGTGCCCCGTTTGCAATTAAGCTCTATGGATCAAGGTTGTAGCGCAGACCGCAATTTAACGAAGGCCTCTTATTTGAGTTTACGTAACCTTACATTCGGCTATTCATTGCCCAAACGTTGGATTAGTAAGGCTAAAATTGAAAAACTGCGCTTCTATTTAGTGGGTGACAACATGTTCCTGCTTTCTAAGCGCAGAGGTTTCGACCCACGTCAGTCAATTACGGGAGATACGGGTTATAACTATTCAGCTATGCGTACCGTATCGTTCGGTATCAACTTAGAATTTTAATAACAGCATAATTTTTAGAACATTTATGAAACTTAGAAATATAATATTCCTTTCTGCCCTGGCCAGTCTGACGTTGACCGGTTGCGGTGATGACTTCTTTGATGTAGAAAATGCAGGAGTTGCCAGCAAGGATGAGATAGACGAAATCGGTAATTCAAGCCCAGAGGCTTTGGTTAAAGTTATAGAACCTTTAATGTTGGGGTTGAACAATTACACCTGTCAGTACAATACCCAAAGCAGCAGCGGTACGGTTCATAATGACTTCGGGCTGATGTCAGTCTATCATTTGGGAGATGTGATGAATGATGACCTCGCGTTTGAACAGAGTGGAAGCGGTTGGTTCACATACGATTATCAGTTGGATTATTGGTCGGCTCAATACGTTCGTCCGTTCTTCTACTGGAACTTCTTCTATTCTGTTATTGCCAAAGCCAATGATATTATTGCCAAAATCAGTACAGATGTTACGGATGCCAACTTGAAAGCATATCGTGGTGAAGCATTGGTATATCGCGGATTTGCACATGCTTATCTGGCGCAAATGTATCAACAGACCTACATAGGGCATGAAGACGCTCCCGGAGTTCCTATCGTATTGACACCGGATGAAGCTGAAGAAGCTTTCGCCGGTCGTGCTCCTCTGCGCCAAGTGTATGCACAGGCTGAAAAAGATTTTAAAGCCGGTATGGAATTGTTGACTGGTTGGAAACGTCCCAACAAGACCATGATTGACGAGCAAGTAGCAGCCGGTCTTTATGCACGTATGTGCCTGGTGACCAACAATTGGGACGATGCCATTACGTATGCCCGCAAAGCGCGTACCGGCTATTCCGTATATACGCCTAATGAACTGCTTGCAGACAATGCGTTCAATAACATTAGCGCCAAAGAGTGGATGTGGGGTATGGACATCACATCAGAAACATCTACGGCTTTTGCTTCTTTCTTCTCGTTCATGTGTTCCTATGACGCCGGTTATGGTGGTGACGTAGGCCAATACCGTAAAATAGATGCTCGTTTGTACGACTCCATGAGTGCAAGTGATGTCAGGAAACTTCTTTTTAAGCATGAAAGCACAGGGGTGGAATATACAGCCCAAGAAACTAAATTCCCGGAATATACCAATATCAAATTCAAGAAAGTTCCCAATTGGGAAGCTGATTACCTATATATGCGTGTATCCGAGATGATTCTGACCGAAGCAGAGGCCTTGGCACACAAAGGCGACCTCAGCGGTGCGGCTACCGTATTAAAAGAACTGATGGCACAAAGAGATCCGTCATGGAATTTGTCTCAAGTGAGTGCGGAGGATGTTTATCAGCAACGTCGTCTTGAACTTTGGGGTGAAGGTTTCTCGTTATTCGACCACTTGCGCCTGAAAAAGGGAATCGACCGCAACTATGAAGGTTCTAACCACTTGTCCAGTGCTCGTTATACGATTGATGCCGGAAGCTGGTATTTCTTGTACCAATTGCCTTTGCGCGAACTGGACAACAGCGACGCTATCAGTGCTGACGACCAAAATCCGACGCCGACAGAGAGCAAATTTAAATAACACATTCATTGAATCATCAAATTAAGACTGAAATATGAAAAAAATAAGCATAATCGCATGTATGATATGCGCACTCATGACAACCTCTTGCGTGACGGACGACACGCTTGAAGATACCCGAGTAATGGATGTGGAAATCCCAGCCATATCGTTAAACGATGTGACAGTGGTCAAATATGATGCAACGTTTAATATTACTCTAAATACATCAGGAAATCCCGCTGTTCGCGAATATGGTGTAATGATAAGTCAGGAGGCAGAGCCGACAACAGAAAATTCCACTATCATGACTGCTGACAAAGCGGAATCTACAGCCAGCATAAAGGCGACTTTCAATCCAGGCACAACTTACTACGTCTGTGCATATGCGTTGACGGCTAACCGATTAGTTACCTCGGACGTGAAGTCTTTCACGACAGATTCTCACCCGTTGGACGCATTCATCGGGAAGAAAACGCTAACAGGAGAAAGCTATTACGAAGAAACCCTTAATTCCATTCAAGTAACCTTGTCATCCGATGAAAATGATGAGTCGGTGCTTTATTTGTCAGGACTTGCTTCGGAAGCCGGTGTCAGCTTGGTTTTGGAACGCGTGAAATTGGTGTTCGATTTAGACAACAACACAGTTGTGATACCCGATGGACAAATAGTTCAAGAAAGCAACTATGGTGCTTATCGTTATGTAGGACTTGATAACCAAGGTGCTCCCGTTACAGGAGATATTGTAGGAAGAATAGAAAATGGGGCTATCCATTTTGACGGGTTGGCTGCTTTGATTGTACAAGGCGGCAATAGCGACCTGCCTCATTGGCTTTATTACGACATTACAGTTCAATAAATGAAATTCTAAGAAAGAAAAAAGAGAAAGGACTGTGTCGTGATGAAACGATGCAGTCCTTTTTTATACTACAGTTTTTTGCTTTCTTTTATTCACTTATCCCTTTCTTCATCTCATTTTCTAAAAAGCTATATACATAAAGATAGCTCTGAAAGACCAATCCGGTTTTGACATTTTGAAGCTTGGCAAATGTTTCCGACTGGATAAACAATCGCATAGCTTCTAGTATGGAAAGTCCTTCCACTTCCACCAATCGCGTAATGATATCTTTAGCAATGCTATTGACTGCATAACGTATTTCATTATCTGAAAACTGTTCCATATTCTACAAACTTTAATAGTTCTATTGCTCTGTCCGTACCAAAATAATATTGCGGATGAATGCCTCCTTTATATGAGATCTTCCTCACCAGAGTGGGTAAATCAATGTTTTCATTGTAATAATTCAAAATCTGAAGTCCGATTCTGTCATCAGCAATTGGACCTATGACAATATCATACTCATGTCCGACATTTTCATATCGGTTTTTCATTACAAACAAAGCCCATTCTTCATTGTAAGTTTCAAAAGTCTTAATATTTAATGAGGAATCGTTAAGATTTTCGTCATCAATATCAAAAACAGTTACTATCGCTTCCCCGCATTCATTCCTTTCAACGGTACGTAACGCCATTGCTTCCGCTTGACTTCTGTCATCTGAAAGATAGAACCCTTTTCCAAAGTCCTTGTTGGGCTTTGATAAGGATAAGTCAATCTTTGAGATTATCGTATTGGAACCATGATACAGTTTCATTGAATCATTCCTCCTCTATTAATACAAACTTGCGATACATCGGAAAGGATTTCATTAAAAGAAAGTGTATGTTCTACATCATAATGCTTTTCCAAGAAAGCAAGTCCACCGTGAAAGTCCAAATAGCTATAAGCCTGTTTATACTTTAAGCCATGCAATTTGGCAAACTCGTCAATCACAAAAACCATCAACTCTATTTTTGCAGCATTCAAAGACATTCCTTTCATTAGTTCCTCCATATTGCTTGTTAATCTATAAGAACAAAGATAGAAAAAGTTACATTATCCTTTTCTTGTTTTAACGACAATTTTACTTTTTCTAAGAATAAGGCGAATTCCATATCTGAACTTAAGGGCCCTTTATGCAAATAGGATTAGAGATAATTTGCGAAAATATATTTTACACTACCTTCAAAGTGTTTTTATAAATAAAGTGTTTTAAGCCGCCCATTGTGAAATGAGCGGCTTTTTAATATCTGCCTTATTGTCATTCAGCTCGTTTCAGTAGTCATATCTCAAAGAACTTGTCTAAAAATTGAAAAGCCTATTGATTTACTCTTCTCATGTTGGAAATTAAATTATAGATTTACAATCTTTCTTTATCCTCTGCCAACAAAAAGTTTCGCAGTGAAATCTGTTTAATTCCCTTGTAATTTCCCCCGCTCTGCATTTCATCCATTGTAACTACATATTTGGGGTAATTGTCTGCTATTTCCAAAAGATTGCCGAATTCTCGCTGAACGGTTGCATCATCGGGAAGCATATACGCTACTTGGATATAGACTTTATGGTCGTCTTTGGAAGCAATGAAATCAATTTCCTTATTTCCACTCTTTCCGACATATACTTCATATCCATATCTCAACAAATCAATGCATACAACATTTTCCATTAACTTGTTGATATCTTTTCGGAAATCAAAATGCTGTATGGAATTATGTAATCCCAAATCTTCAAAATAATATTTCTCACCAATTTCAAAGATTTTCATTCCTTGGATTTCTGCTCGTTGAATTTTGTAAATGAAGAAACTATTACACAGTGCCTTTAGATAGTTCAGAATTGTCTGCGTGGGAATGTTGACGTGTTGCGACTTTAAATATTTACTAATATTCTGGGCAGAAAAAAGAGAGCCGGTATTATCTATCAGATAAGCTACGAGTTTCTCCAAAAAAGATACATTCCGGATTGATTCACGGGCAACCACATCTTTTAGTAGGATAGTAGAATAAACATTTCGCAAATACTCGAATATAACATTCTTGTCCATTGTTAGATTATGAATGTATGGCATACCTCCGAATGTAAGATAGAGTTTTAAACTTTCGGTGGAATCTTGACATTGATTGAAAGTTAAGAATTCCCCGTAGCTAAGTGAATGAATGGGAAATTCTATATATCTTCCTGCCAATTGAGTAGCAAGTTCACTGGACAGCATTTTAGCATTGCTTCCGGTACAATAGATGTCGCATTTATTTTCGTTCAATAAACTCCGCAGACACAATTGGAATTCTTCAATCTCTTGGATTTCATCTACAAAAAGATAGTTATGATTATGCCCAATAACCTTCTTTAAAACATATTGATAAAGATCCATGTAGTTCCTAATTTCCGTGAAGGCAAGTTGCTCTTTATCTACAAAAATGATATTGGCTTCCGGTATGTTTTTCTTTATGATATCTGATATCTGCAAAAGAATGTAGCTTTTACCTATCCTACGTTGGCCAGTTATTACTTTTATTATACTTTTATCAATAAACGGTTCAATTCTTCTTATGTATAAAGGGCGGGAGATATAATTTTTCATATTCAAACACGATTTTAGTTTATGCGCAAAGATACAAATCTTTCAATTATAATTGAATCTTTTTACACATCTTTTGTATTTATCCATTATACATAATACCTATAAACTAAATATTTCTCAACAAAAAAATACTTTGGAGCTTTTACGGCTAAGATCTATCTTTCAAGATAAATTCCTCTATATAATCTATCGTTATTCTTGAATAAAAAACATTTATTGTTTAGTAGATGACAAAAATTAAATATATGCTGTTAAACATTTAATTTTCAAGTG
>ERZ777305.2932-NODE-2932-length-12895-cov-2.894548_pt1 | contig 12895 bp, 3 predicted proteins | sample MGYA00374965_ERZ777305 | MGnify/ENA primary metagenome ERZ777305 (study PRJEB29328, sample SAMD00013331) | mouse gut metagenome | study: EMG produced TPA metagenomics assembly of the Metagenome analysis of fecal microbiota from mouse which was promoted...
CACTGATACCGGTACTCTTGCTGACGGCCAGGATCTGGGTGGTCCCGCAGACTCCGCCAGGCTCAAAATAGAAGTAGTCGGGGTCATAGGGAACGACCGCGTCGGGCCGCAGGATCTTCTCATCCAGCACGTACAGTTCCAGATCCTCCACTTGCTGACCATTGCGCTGGTTGTGCTTATGAAGGTTAAAGCCCAGCACTATGTTGAAGACGGTGGGATCCTTCCGGTTGATCTTCAGCCGCTGGTTCTTGGTGATCTCCACCGTGCGGCCAAAGGGAATGGCGCTTCCCCCCTGAATGGAATTGTAGGCACTGTCGCACTTGAAGCCATAGAGATCCAGGGTAGACAGGCCCTCATCGCCAACGCGGACGGGCACGTCGCTGTCCTCGTCGGAGCCATCGCCCAACTGGCCCAGGTCATTGGCGCCGGCGGCATAAACGTCGCCGTTCTCGATACTGAATGCGATATGTCCGCCGCCTACGCTGATAGACCAGGCGACCTCCATATTCTTACTGGCGTTCCGGTTCGCCGTACCCGCGCCGTCCACCGGGTGTCCAAAGGCGTCGGGATAGACCACCTGATCCATCATCTCGCCGGGAACCTCGGGGTTGGGCACCTGGATCACAGTGGCAACGCCGATACCCATCTTGCCCCGGGTGTTGTCGCCCCAGGCCAGAAGGGTCACAGCGCCGTTGCCCGGAGTCCCATCGGGATATTCCAGATGAGGCGCCTGCACCAGGGAGGAATCCCCGCCGGCAGCCACATGCTCTACCTTCCCGTTATTCTGCCCCAACATGGAGATGGGGGCGCTCCGCTTTTGGTCAGCCTCAGCGCCGGGGTACAGTCCGATCTGTCCGTGATCGTTCCGGCCCCAGGCATAAGCCTTATGAGTAATACCGTCAGGTCCATCGTTCACCCGCTCCGCACGCATGGCAACAGCGTGACCATCACCGGCGGCGATGCTCACGGCCTGAGAGAAGTAGGCGACTTCATCGATGGGGTTCTCACTGGCGCCCTGGTTCACGCTCATGGGCTTACTGGCGGAAGGCTCCTGGCTGGAGGTGCCCAGCTGGCCGTCCACATTTCCGCCCCAAGCCCAAAGGGTCCCATTGTTCCGAATGGCATAGCTACTGGACCCGCCCGCCGCGATCTCCACCACGTCGGACAGGGTACTGCCTGTGCTGTTGGGGCTGTTACCCTTGTTGACCTTCAGGGCAATAAAGGACCTATCGTTATCGTTTGCCAGGGTCGCATCGCCCTGTCCCAGCTTGCCGCTGGCATGGAGGAGGTGTACACCCGTCTCATCGGCAGGATCGGGATAGGTGAACTTATCATTACCCCAGCTGTAGACATAGCCGCTCTTCGTCAGCGCCATACCGAAATCTTTTCCGGCGGCGATGGCGATGACCCGGTCTCTCTCGTCAAAGGTATTTGCATTGCCCTCGTAACTCTTGTTCAGGATCTCATTGCCCAGCCAGGCGCCGGAGTCATCGCGGTTATTATACATCAGCACTCTGGCCGGAACATGGTCGATATCGAGATCGTTCTTAAAGGTCCCACCGGCGTTGGAATTTTGATAGGATTTCCGGCCCAGCTGGCCCACATCGTTCTTGCCCCAGGACCAGACATTACCAAAATTATCCAGCGCCAGAGTGAAGCCGTCGCCGGCCGCCACATCTGTAAAGGTGATCTTCTGACCGATCCCGTTGAGAGAATAGATGGAATCATCCCGCACCGGCGGATTCTCCGAACTCTTGTACAGCTTCAGCTGCACCGGCCCATTCTCGAAGCGCTTATCGGAGCGGACGCCATAAGCGTCTTTCTGGACAAACTCCATGTCGCCCAGTTCGCCATAGGTGCCCTCACCCCAGGCCCAGACCTCGCCCGTAGTGGTCAGCGCCACCGTATGGTTCTTTCCGGCCGAGACCTTGGGGATGGCAGAGATCGCCTTGATCTCATACAGGTTTCTGGAGGTGCAGGCAGGGCATTCCTCACTAGCGCCAAGGTTAAACTCCGACTCCAAGGCTTCCTTGCCACAGTTGGAGCAGACCTTGACCTTCTCATCATAGCTGTCAAAGTGACGCACCACCACAGGCATGACCTTGGTGTTGGTCAGCTTGTCTCTCTGATTCTCGTAAATGATGGTCACGCTGGTAGCGCCCAGCTTGCCTTGGGGCTTCAGGGAAACCAGGCGGCTGCCGGTAGATTCATTGATCTCTACCTTTACGATACTGTTGTCCGCCGCCACAATGGTAAAGTCATTTACGTTGGAGTCGATCACCTCTCCGTCAGAGTGGAGGTTAAAGCCGTTAAAGTGGTTGTTGGTAATATCGTTCAGGTCAAACTCCAGGACCTCGTTCAAGCCCAGATCCTGCCGGGCAGGGGCCTCCCGGCGGCCGCTCTCAGTGGCCTCTTCACCGTAGAAGCATTCCGTATCGGGAGATACGGTGTAAACGCGGTACTGGTTCAGAACCAGAGCCTTGGAGGAACCGTCACCGGCATGGACAGGCTCGTCAGAGTCCTGATTGCTGGCGTTGCCCAGCTGGCCCTTATCGTTCTTGCCCCAATCCCAGACATAGTAATCGTTCTTCACCGCTCCGGCGTGGGTGCCGCTCATGGCCAGAGTCAGGGGATTCTCAAAGACCAGAGAGCCGTTGGAACTTTCGCTCTCACCCTTATTCAGCATCGTGGGCTTGCTGGAATAGTGGATGGTATTCTCAATGGTATCCGCTCTTCCCAGCTGGCCGTTTTCGTTGGTACCCCATAGATAGGCGTTGCGGACAGCGGAAGAATCCGTCGCCGCCGTAATGGCGCCGGAGACGTCGCCGCCGGCATAGATCCCATAGATCCTGGCCCCACCAAGGGTGGTCATGCGCCAAGGCGCAGCCACAGAAAGAGGCAGGGTGTCAGGCAGCACGGGAGGCACCTCTACAGGCGGCTCCTTGCTGGTATCCATGGTATATTCATTCAGGTAGGTCGCGTCACCCACCATGTCCGCATTCACGCCATTCTCTTGGCGGCCCAGCTGACCATAGCCGCCGTTACCCCAGGAATAGACGCTTCCGTCAGTCAGCATCGCCATGCTGTGTCCCGCGCCTGCGGCGATATCCAGTACACAGGGGAAGGCGTCGGCCGCCGTCTCCACGTATTTCTGCTCATCCTCCCGCCATTCCATGGTAAAGGCTCCAACCTTTACAGGGATGTGGTAGCTGAAGGTCACACCAGTCAGATCCTGGTCGTGGCCCACACCCAGCTGGCCATCGGCGTTGTCGCCCCAGGCAAAGAGCGCGCCGTCGGCCCGCAGCGCCAGCACATGGGCGTCTCCGGCATAGAGATCCACAATATTGGTCAGGTACTGGCTCCGGCTGGCACTCTCCCCCTGATAGACCTGACGCGGAATGATCACGTCGCTGGTATAAATGGGTTCTACGGCATCATCCGGCAGCATGTTCTGATCCCGTAGTTCTTCAAACTCCTCTTTATACTTTTCATAATCGCTGAAGGTCTGGTTCCTGCCGGTGTAGCCTACGCCCAGCTGGCCCCGGTCATTGAAGCCCCAGCCCCAGACCTCGCCGTTCTTGGTCAGCAACAGGGAGTAGCCCGCGCCGGCATAGACCGCCATACCGTTGCTGGGCAGGCCGCCCACCGGGGTAGCTGCATTCTTATATTCAACTTCATCGGTATCAAACCCAAGCTGACCATGCTCGTTGCTGCCCCAGGTGTAAACCACGCCATTCTTGGCAAGGGCCACTACATGGTCCGCGCCGGCAGCAATAGACTGAATATCATCCAATACAGTGCCGTCACTATCGCACACTTCGCCGGGGCTGCTTCTGCTGGGGACCAGATCAGGATCCTTATTGGCCCCCTGTTGTCCCTTCTCGTTGTCGCCCCAGGTCCACACGGTACCGTTGGTTTTGAGTACCACAGAGAAGCCCTCGCCCACGTCCAGGGCGGGAACTGTATGATAGGTATTAGAGGTCTGCCCCTCTGTCACTGTGACCTGGTCCAGCACCTCGATCCGAAGGACCAGAGAATGACCCGTCGCCTGATTCAAAATTTGGACCATCACAATGCCGGGCTTGTTGGCGACAAGCGTAGTCCCCTCTACCGCAACAACTTGGGGATCAGCGGAGACGATCTCGACGTCGTCCAGACTATAATCGTAGACATCATCCTGCTGAGGATCTTTCCGCAGCAGGAACCTGGGGACCTTGCGTTCAGCCAAGCTCCTCAGTTCAATCCGGTCGCCCTCACAGAAGTCATGCTCCATATGGATCCGCTGGCTCAGGAGGATCTCGGGCTCTACTGTTCCATTTTCACGGACGATCACAGCCGTTACCTGCGGCTGCATCGCCTCATCAGAGCCGCTTTCCACAACATGGTCCCGCTGGATGGTAGACATTTCACCCAGTTGGCCCACATGTTCAAACGCAACCGTATCCTTCGTCGGATCGCCCTCCAGGATCTCCCTGCTGCCACCCCAGGCATAGGGACGGCCATCCATATCCAGCGCGACACTGAAAGTCTTTCCGGCGCCGATCCCGGAAGCGTTCTGAAGTTCTACCTTTTGATAGAGGTTGGTCCCCTGCTGAGATTGCAGGTACATAATGGTGCCAGGGGTCTTTATCCGTACAGAGCCCATGACCCGGTACTGATTGGGCGCTTCTATTACAGGAACGCCAAGCTGGCCGTTATCGTTCCGGCCAAAGCTGTATACCGTCCCGTTCACCACATCGTCAGCATCCACCTCACCCCGAATGATGAGGGAATGATATCCTCCAGCCGCCACAGCCACCGCGTCGGTGATCTTATGGAAGCTGTTGCTGGCCGGATCATAATCGTAAAGTTCATAGGCCCGGGGATTATTGGCCGAGTTAAACGCGATAGTCCTGGGCTCACTCACATCCGACGCATCTACGGCCAGACCCAGCTGACCATACCGGTTGCTGCCCATAGCCAGGACAGTCCCATCCGCCATCAGCAAGAGGGTATGCTCCTCGCCTACCGCTACGTCCACTACTCCGTCTACATTAGTACTAGTATTATTTCCTCTTCTGGGCTGCATAGGCGTGCCATTGGCCAGGTTGTCCTGACCCAGCTGACCGCTGGAATTGTTGCCCCAAGCGAAAAGACTGCCGGAGGTGTTAACGGCAAAGGATTGCTTCCATCCGGCAAAGACCTTTTCCACATTGGGCAGGGGAACGCCCATCTTGCCCATGGTGACCAGCGCGGGTACGGGATAAATGTATCCATCATCGTCTCCTTCGCTGTAGAATACATCGCCATATCCCAACTGGCCTTTATCATCATAACCCCAGCTGTAGGCATAACCGTCCGCCGCCGCCAGAGAGTGCAGTTCGCCTGCCGCAATGCTGATGGCGTCGTTGAAGCCTTCTCCACCGCCGGCCCAACTCAGGACCTGGCAGGGTAGGCTCTGATTTTCCCGGTTGCTGCCAAGGCCCAGCTGGCCCTTGTCATTTCTGCCCCAGGAATAAATGCTTCCGTCACTGGCGGCAAGAGCCAGCACATGATAACCGCCTACGGCGATCTCTGTAATGCCCCGCAGTCTTTCCGACTTTCCGCCGATCCCCTTCACCTGTACAGGGGCGGTACTGAAGGGGACCTGGTCGCCCGAATAGCCGTGGCCCAGCTGGCCATATGTATTATCGCCCCAGGCCCAGACCGTACCATCCGACTTCAGCGCGACGGTAAAGTAGGCCCCCGCCTTCACTCTGGGAACAGCAATGTTGTCCGCATCCTTTACGACCACCTTGAACTGGCCCACATAGATGGAACTGTTCTCTTCCTGGACCGTGATCGTGCTGGGCGTATTCACCACAGCCGGCTCCGGGGGAATAAGATCAGCATCGTTGTCGGTGCCGCCCAGATCAATATGATCCTGTGTCAACTCCACCGGCCTGTACTCGACAACGTCTTCTCTCTCGCTTGTATAGTTCAGATGGCGGTAGCCCGCGTCTCCCGGCTGAAGATCTATATCATAGGGATTGCTGCGGTTGCGTTCGCTGAGGTTGAATCCAACGTCGTAGTACCGGTTGATCCCTTCCTTATATATACGGATAAACTGCTCATCCGTAATGGTCAGGGTCTCAGGCAGCTTTTTCTCCCGAAGCGCCTCCTGCATATCCGCAGGCAAATGGGCGTCCCCATACTGGCCGGGTTGGTGAGGATCGTCAAACTGCCCCGGGATGCTGGCATACCGCTCGGTCAGGACCGGTTCCACAGTTCCATTGCCAGTGGTCTCGTTGGTATAGACCCATACCTTATTAAATATGAGCTTTTCTGCATACCCGCTTCCGGTCAGGTGGGGAACGCTGACGCTCTTGCCGTCTGTCACGCTCTCATTGCCAATAAAACCACTGTTGTTACTTCCCACACCCCGAACAGTACCGTCCGCAAACCAGAACAGAGTGTATTCGCTTCCGGCCGTCACGCCAACCACCTGGCCGTACTCGTCAGAAATACTGCTCAACATGTTGCCGTATTTATCCGCCGTGCCATATACCTCGACGGGCGTGGTCTTACTAAAGCCGCTTACGTATTCGTCCAGATTCTCGCCCTGGCCCAGCTGAAATCTGTTGTTGTAACCCCAGGCGTAGGCTTTACCATCCTCGGTCACTGCGGCGGTATGCTGGAAGCCGACGGCAAGCTTTACGGTCTTTCCTGCGGTAGTGGGCATCAGGGCCTCCACCGGCACATTGGACCAAACCACTTCATCCTGCTCTCCCTCGCCATTGCCCAAAGCACCGTAATTGCCAACGCCCCAACCATAGACCCGGGTCATTTCGTTGCTCTCCACCGTGATCATTTGGGCATGGCCCTGAAGATCTTTTTGTACGAGTTCAGGATCTTTAGAGTCATTATCGTCATTTTCTTTGGCTACCGTTTGTCCGCCCGCAGCGATCTCTACCGCATTGCCCAGGACCCCTCTCATACTGACCTGGGTGGGATAGCTGACATTGGCGGTGTCTGTAGTTATCCCACTGCCCAACTGGCCGCCCCGGTTTTCGCCCCAGGTATAGATCCGACCGTCAGCCGCCAGAGCGACGGCAAAGGCGCCGCCCGCCGCGATCTGGACAATGTTTGTCAGATATCCGCCATCATTGGCAAAGGCATTTACATAGGAAATTCCTCTTGAACCGGAAACCACCCGGCGGGGATACCATGCCTTACCATCCGCAAAGTCATCTCCCTGCCCCAGCTGGCCCATGTCATTGCTGCCCCAGGCGTAGACATTTCCGTCTGAATCCAGAGCCATAGAGAAACCGGCGCCCGCCGCGATGGCGATGATCTTAGCGGTCCCGCCCTCATCTGTTCCCAATTCATCGGCTCCATTATGAATGCCCCGGACCTTGGTGGGCTGCTTTACCACGGTCTCCTGGTCGTTGTTGATACCCAACTGACCCTGGCTGTTGTCGCCCCAGGCATACACCGTACCGTTATCCAGCAGCGCCAGGGAATGTCCCACACCCGTGGCCACCATGACAACATCCTTCATGGGCTCTCCGTCCACATAGATCGTCTTGGGAGTAAGCACTTTTCCGGAATACTCCACGCCCAGATGTCCATCACCCGCATCGCCCCAGCCGCTGACCGTACCGTCCGCCTTCAGCGCCAGGCTAAAACTATTATAGGTACTCACCATGGGGACCGTAAACTTCGGGTCGGGGTCAGAGGCGTTGGCGCTGCTCTTTGTATATCTGCCAACGACCTTCAGGACCAGCACCCGGAAATTCCCCGCATTGTCCCAGGCGTAAATCTTTGTCCGGCCTTCGCTGTCATTGGTAGTAGATACTTCGACCTGCCCATTGATCAACTGAGCGGTGGCGACCCGGGTATCCAACACTCCACACTGAGTAATATTTGTTATATCAAAATTGACCGTTTGTGCATCTCCAGCCACAAGTTCAATTTCAAACGGGAGGCCCTGCAGGGCAAACGCGGTGGGGGGCTGCATCATAAGAGGCGGCTGCACCACGGTCCCCATGTCAAGGATCTCATCTCCAACGATCTCCCCAGGCTCCTCACCGGGGACATCCCCAGGTTGTTCGCCGGGGTTCTCTTCACTGGGCTCCTCGTCAGGATTCTCTTCGCCGGGTTCCTCGCCGGGGTTTTCTTCACCAGGCTCTTCGCCGGGCTCCTCGCCAGGGTTCTCCTCACCAGGCTCTTCGCCGGGATTCTCCTCACCAGGCTCTTCGCCGGGATTCTCTTCGCCGGGCTCCTCTCCGGGGTTTTCCTCACCAGGCTCTTCGCCAGGATTCTCTTCACCGGGCTCCTCGCCGGGGTTCTCCTCACCAGGCTCTTCACCGGGATTCTCTTCGCCGGGTTCCTCACCGGGATTCTCATCCGGGGTGGTGGCGTCCTGATCCTGTTCCGTCTGCTGGGGCGTGCTGGGAAGTGTCTCGGTACTGGGCAGGTAATACGCTGTACCGCCAGCCACAATGGTCTCATTCGCTTTCGTACGGACCATGAAGACCGCAGTGGGAATATCCATCATCCCGTCATCCTCGTGGTCATGATCCTCCTCCGGCTCAGCGGCCATAGGCACCTCAGCGTCCGGAATGATCACCGTACCGTCATCCTCATCTCCCGACGCCTGTTCCTCCGTCAGGGCTACGGGCTCCTCGACCGGGGCCTCCTCGGAAGAAGCCTGAGTTTCTTCGTTCGTCAGGATCTCCGGCGCCGTATCGCTTTCCTTCGCTGTCTCGGCGCTTTCGCCGGTCTGGTCGGAAGTTCCTTCCTCCGTCATGGGGGCGGCCTCCTCGCCGCCGTTTTCCTGGGGCTCATTTTCCGTCTCGCTCTCTCCCATCAGGTTGAAGCCGTTTCCGCTTTCAGCGCCGGAGGTGGTGGAAGCGGAGCCGCTTTGGAACGCCGAGAGATCATAAGCGGAATTCTCCTGGGTCAGGCCCTCCTCATACATTTGCCGCAGGAACTCCTGGATCTCAGGGGATTCATCGTAAATACTCTTGCTGCCGGCATTGGCCAATTCCTCGTCCGTGCCTCCCAGCAGCTGAGCAAGATCGCTGTCCGCGGGCTGGATGGTAGGCGCCTGCACGTAATTGACCGGCTTCTCGCCCGTCCAACTCACCTTGGCCCGGCAGGCGATCATGGGGGCGCTGGATTCCGTGGCATCGTAAATCGTCCACTCCAGCAGCTCAAAGCTCAGGTCCTCGCTGGGCTTTTCCCCGTCCACCGTGGACTCCCAGATGAACTGGTCATGGAGCTCCAGCTTCGCCTCTGCCTGAGGCCGGATCCGCAGCCGTTCCTCCTCGCTGACCGCCGCGATAGCCTGCCTCTGGTCCCGGGTTAGGTAGGTGGCCTTGCTTAAGTCCACAGAGGCCGGGAAAAAGGCGGCGTACTCGCGGATGTCATCAAACAGGCCCAGGTACTGGATGTCAGTCATATAGGCAACGACTTCCTGCTCTCCAGCTTCTCCGGTAAAGCCGATACTTGTCTTGTCGATGACCATAGGCATGGCGATCTGCGCCGCGCCAAGATTCTCCTTCGACATGACGACCTGAGCGTCTCGCTGCAATCCGCTCCTGGTCACTCCCACCGCCCTGGCCGCTGCCTCTGTCTCCGCAGCGTCGGCGCCGGAGAAACCTGTAAAGAGGGATAACACCATGGAGGCGCTCAAGATCCCCGAAACAAGTCGCTTTTTACTTGAAAATTGGTTCGCCATAGAAATCACTCTCGCAGTACAAAATTACATTTTTACGTTTGGTCTGTCGTTGCCTGTTACCCAAAAATGGGCATAGTTACCCACTCTTGGTTATCCTAATTAAACCACTAGTTGACGTAAAAATCAAGAGTTTTTTTCAAATTTTTCTTGGTTTTTTCCTTTTGATACCAGCGTTTTCCCCTGTTTTCTTTCCCTCCTGATCCCCCTCTTTTGTCAAATTTCGTCAATTCAAAATCCATTTTTTAATTTTTTTATTCCTTTTTGACCCAAAAAATCCTTTCCAGCTTTTTTGCCAGGGTTTTGTCACTTTTCAGTCTTTTGACACTCTCCTTTTTCAGGATATTCTGTAAACCTTTTTCACATCTTCTTTCCTCCGCTTTGCTTCCGGCCTGACCGATCCTTTTCAAAGGGTCAGCTTCCCGTTCTATTTTATTTTTTCCTCTCCCGTCTATGCCCCCTCATTCTCCTTCCTCCCGTCAAAAAGGGCGGACGCCAAAGCCTCGGCGTCCGCCCTTTATTGGATCCATTTTCCTCTGGTTTTTCTCCTCTGTTCCTTCTCGGTCGTCCCTGTAGCCAATTCCTTTTATCCTTAGAGTCCCAATTGACTACAAGTATCAACACGTTCGATTTTCCCGCCGCATTTACACCGATAGCGCTCCGGAAAACGGGTCAGAGAAGAGGCCCGGAACCGCCGGAATTTTGCCCCGCAGCTTTTACACTGAAGAACATATTTGTAAGGCCGTTCCTCCCCTACCCCCAGTTCCTCGTTGGTGGAGGTACGACATATGACATAGCCATAGGCCTCCCCCATCCGCCGGGCATACTCCCGCCACCGCTGCCCATGGTTCCTGCACCCATAGCAGGTGTGGAGGATCTCATGGGCCAATACCGCCCGGCAGCTTTCCTCCGGTCCTTCCGCCACTCGTCGGGCCACTTCAATACAAAAGCTTCCCTCTTTATATTTGCAGCATCCAAACCGGCTCGCCGCCCGTCCGTTGATCTTCACGTGGGGAGAGATCTTTCCCGAAACGGGGATCTTCAATTCCGCCGCCTCCCAAAGGACCCGCTTCAAAAGGGCGTCGCAGTCGTTCACCGCCCTCCCTCCTTTTGCGCCAGGATCTGCTCGTTAAGGTCGTTCAGATAGACCCAGCGTTCCATCCGTTCCTCCAGCTTTGCCTCCAGTTCCGCTTCAAGCATCTGCAATCTTTCCAGTTCCAGATAGTCGCTCCCCTTCTCCATCTGTTCCTTCTTTACGCCGGTCAGTTCCTGCTCCAGTTGGGCGATCTCCTCCTCAATGGTTTCAAACTCTCTCTGCTCCTGATAGCTGAACCGCAGCTTTCTCTCCCCTCTCGGCTTACTCTTTTTTGTCTCGGTTACGTTTGTAGTCCTTTCTGTCCCAATGGTTTTCAGCCAATCGCTATACCCCCCCGGTGTCTCGGCGATCCCGCCCTCTCCATCCACCCAAAAGGTCCTGGCGGCTATTTTGTCCAGGAAGTATCGGTCATGGGAAACAGCCACCACTGCCCCAGGGAAGGTCTCCAGGTAGTCCTCCAGCACCGTCAGAGTGTCGATATCCAGGTCGTTGGTGGGTTCGTCCAGCAGCAGTACATTAGGGGCCTTTGCCAGGATCGAGAGCAAAAATAGCCGCCGCCTCTCTCCCCCGGAGAGCTTTCCAATGGGAGAATACTGCTGGTCTCCGGTAAAAAGGAACTGCTCTAACAGCTGCCCGGCAGACAGGGTCCCTTCCGCCGTCTTGATGTAGTTGCCCACTTCTTTTATATAGTCGATCACTCTCTGCCCCGGGTCCATCGGCGGGGTCTCCTGAGAAAAGTAGCCCAGGCGCACCGTCTCCCCTATCTCTATTTTCCCCTCATCGGGCGCTATTTTTCCGACCATCAGGTTAAGAAGGGTAGACTTTCCGCTTCCGTTGTTCCCGATGACCCCTACCCGGTCATCCCGAAGAAGGATACAGGAAAAATCCCGAATCACCGTCCGCTCCCCAAAGCGCTTGGTAACGTGTTCCAACGCAACAGTCTTTTTCCCCAGGCGGCTGGACAGGGCGGATATCTCCCCCCGCCCTTGCAGGGCAGGGCCTGCCTGTTCCCGAAGCGCCTCATACCGCTCCAGCCGTTCCCGGCTCTTTGTTCCCCTGGCCTTTGGTCCCTGCATGACCCATTGATATTCCCGGTGCAGAAGAGCCTGGCGCTTCCGTTCCCCGGCCCACTCCATTTCCAGAAGTTCCGCCTTTCCACGAAGGTAGTCCGCGTAATTCCCCCGGTAAAAGGTAAGCCCGGCATTCTCCACCTCCACCATCCGGTCTACCACCCGTTCCAGAAAGTAGCGGTCATGGGTCACCATCACCAGCGCCCCCCGCCACCGTTTCAAAAATTCCTCCAGCCACCCGGTCATCTCCGCGTCCAAATGGTTGGTAGGCTCGTCCAGCAGCAGCACATCCGCCGGCCGCACCAATACGCTGGCCAGCGCCGTGCGCCGCCGTTCTCCCCCAGACAAAGTCCCCATTTTTCGTCCAAAATCAGGAAGCCCCAGCCGGGTCAGCACGGACTTTGCCTCATGCTCGGCCACATCGCGGTCCGAAGGGGTCAGCCCGGCAAGCACCTGCTCCAGCACCGTATTCTCCGGCCCATACTCGGGCAGCTGGGGCAAATATTGCAGTCGCACGTTGGGATCCAGACGGACAGTTCCCAACTCCGGTTCCTCCGCTTCCGCCAGGATCTTGAGCAAGGTGGACTTCCCCGCTCCGTTGGCGCCGATGACTCCCAGCTTCTCCCCTCGTTCCAGATAAAGACTGACGTCCTCCAGCAGGGTCCTGGCCCCCAGGCTTCGGGTAATATGCTCCGCAGAAAGCAGCATAGCCTGCCCCTCCCTTCTTTTTCCCATTATTATACTCCCTTTTTACCCCTCCGAACAACGGCAAAGTGGTCAAAATCATGAAATTTTTCTTGACACGCCGCCATTCTTGCGGTATATTAAAGGCGTATCTTAAAATGCATAAATTGATTGCTACTTGTGTACGTCAGTTTCCATTTTGACTTACGCGGGTAGCATTTCTATTTTTGCGGCGGGATAACAAATTTCTAGGAGGTTCCAACAATGAATCACGGCACTGTCAAATGGTTTAACAACGAAAAGGGCTTCGGCTTCATCTCCAACGATGACGGCAGCGGCGACGTG
>ERZ777305.2933-NODE-2933-length-12893-cov-4.403490_pt1 | contig 12893 bp, 8 predicted proteins | sample MGYA00374965_ERZ777305 | MGnify/ENA primary metagenome ERZ777305 (study PRJEB29328, sample SAMD00013331) | mouse gut metagenome | study: EMG produced TPA metagenomics assembly of the Metagenome analysis of fecal microbiota from mouse which was promoted...
CAACACTTGATAGCATTGTAATCTATGACAATCTGGAAGAAGCATATGGTGATAATGAGTATTGGAAAGGTACTTTCAATGGCCTTGATACTACTCTTTTAGATATGATTTGTGAAGGAGAAGACTATAATTACACTGTCTACTACTCAAAAGACAAGAATCAAGCATTTGATTTGTCTGATGCTGACTGGATAAAAGAAGCAGATTGGACTGATGCATTAAGTGACGTAAAATCTATTGCCATAGATTTAGGCGGTATAAGATTAAATCCAAAATCTCTTGCTTATGTGATTGTTAATATGAAAGCTCCTGAAAATGCAAATCCTGGACTTAAAGCATATAACTCATATGCTGCTGATTATAAAGCGTATGATTCCTCAACAGGAACTCTGATGGAAACAATTAAAGCACTTCCTTCCAATACAACAGAAGTAATATATAACAAGAATATTACTTATACTGTCAATAAAGTATGGGATGGCAAAGCTGCTGACAGTGTAGAAGTTAAACTCTTTGCAAATAGTGAAGAAAAAGAGACTATCACATTAAATGCTGATAATAAATGGACACATACATTTACTGACTTGCCAGCCCTTGATGATAGCTTTTCTCCTATTGAATACACAGTAGAAGAAACTGCTCTCAATTTATATAATACATCTTATGAAACTGTTACTGATAAGGACGGAAATATCACAACCACAGTAGTAAATACTCGTGTTCCTGATATTTATACTATTACAAAAGTATGGAATATCAATTCTGAAAAAATCAAACTTAATATAAAAACCGAAAGCGGATATGATGCAGAATATGATTACATCAATATTTTAGATAATGATGGAAATATCCTTGAAAGAATTGATTTCGAGAAATTAGGTCTTGTCATAAGTAAAAAAGAATACAAGACTGATAAAACATATACTGCAGAAGTTCATATGAAAGACGGCAAAGTTTATAAAACTTCCATAAATATGAATAAATTCACTCCTACTCCTGTTGAATGTGATCTATATGTTGATGGCAAAGTGGTTGATACCTTCACTCTTAATGAAGAAAACGGCTGGAAGTACACTATCATTCCTTCTGAAAAAAATAACACAAACGCTATTTCTCTATACAGTGATGATGTTATTATAAGTGATGCAGATGATATTATCATTGTAGATCCTGGCGATAATCCTGGTGGTGATGATGCAGAGCCACATGAATATAGCGATTTAGATGGTGTATGTGCTGAATGTGGAAAAACACAAGAAGACGGAAACCATGTGATTATAGGTGATGCAGAAGGTGATAACACAGGTGGAAGCAATACTGGTGGTGATAATACTGGAAATGATAATACAGGTAGTGACAATAACCATCATGAATATGTTGATGATAATGGTATATGCTCTGTATGTGGAAAAAGCAAAGATGAACACAGTAAAGGCATTGTTATCGGAAAAGATGATGATGAGGGCGTTCCTGTTTTACCAGAAGCCCCTTCTGAACCTCACTCTGTAAAAGAAAAAACAAAAGGTGAATGGAAAACTTCTATCACTCATACAGAAAATGGCAATAATATTGATTACACAATAACCAATGATGTTGAACATGAGATAGAGATTTCAACCATCACTATTCCAGATCCTGAACCTCCTGTTGATACAGGAAACAATAACTACTTATGGATTTACCTTCTCATGTTTGGAATTGGTCTTACTGGAATATTCTTTTCCAGAAAGAAAAAAGCAATAATTTAAACCTTGACTGAAAAGCTGGGAACTTTGATGTTCCTGGCTTTTTTTATGTTATCTCTTATGATATAATGGCAACATAAAACACAGGAGGAACAATCATGGGACAAAAGCCAGTATATTTAGGGAAACTTCGTTATGTGAATAATGGCATTGATATGTCAACAGAATTTGAAACAATAGCCAGACAAGATGAAAAGACAGCCGATCTTCTTTGTAAGCAAGGATTGTATAATCAATCAATGTATTATTACATACAATCTATGGAAAAATTTATCAAAAGTTATATCTGTAAGAAAATAGATATAACAAATGATTATTATGCCAATCGGTTAAGGCAACTCGGACACTCCCTGGATGCTGCTATTGACTTTTTTATAGAGATTGTATCAGGAAATGATAATAACCTTCGGATACAGGTAAGCGATCAGTTGAAAAATGGTGTACTTAAGGGACTTCGCTTCTCCACGATACATAATTCATGTCGATACCCTTCTTATAAGAATGGCAGTTATAGAATAACAGAAATGACAAGGAATGACTGTGTTCAATTAAAGGGTATGTATGATATGTTAAAAACCTATATCAATTCCATAAATATAAGAATTTGATTTTACTTGTCAATTTACATACATTATATAGTAGTGTATTATATATTCAATACACAATATATGGTGTGTAAAATCAAAAAATGCGGCAGAATTAGTTTTATTTTCTTTAAATGAGTAAATAGTGGTTCAAACTAAATAAAACAGCGTACAGCGAAGCTGCACACCGTAGGTGTGTAGAGCGTTGCTCCATTCTACAGCAAAAAAAGCCTTATGGATAGCGTTACCGCTTCCATAGGGCTTCTTTTTATATTTGATGATTACTCCAAAGAGTAGATGAAAACATATATTCATTATTTGTGCTGTCATTCCAACAAGCATCCGTGTAATACCAGGCTCCACCAATTTTTACTTGGTTCCATGCATGGAGTTCCCAGCCAGAAGAACCATTCGCTTGTCCTTCTATCTCTCTACATTCAATCCCTACATAATCACACATTGCTTTTACACAAGCTGAATATGAAGAGCATCTTCCTCTTCCTATTGTAAATGCTGAATAGGTATCTCCATAGCTTTCATCATAGGTAATTAAATTACAGATATAATTATTTATGGTTATTACAGCATCCCTTTCAGACATTCCCTGATAAACACAGCTATTTACAGCATTTGCAATAAGATTTTCCATTTCCTTATTCTTATTGAAATTTTCTCGTGTAGGAGTTATTTGTAATCTGTATTCTTCACCATCAAAGGCTGAATAACTTGTGTTGACGGTTCCAGCATATTTAAAATATGTATTTTCTATAGCTTTAATTACTGTTTGGTATTCATCATAAGTCCAGTCAAAATTCAAAACAACTTCTGATTCTGGACTACTATTTATGAGATTTAATATCTCACCAGCATAATTGATAAGACTATTATCCAAATCCTCTACTTGAATGCCATTCTTTATTTTATTAAAAGAAACATTGTTTCCAGGATTTATCTGTGGCTTGTCAATAGTTTCTCCCTGTTTACTTGTATTATTGTTTTCCTGTTTACTTGTGTCATTATTTCCAGTTTCATTAATCTCATTGCTATTCTTATTTTTTTCTTCATTTTCTTTCACCTTTCTTTCTTCAATTTCTTTTTGAGCGTTGCTCTTCAGCTTCTCGCTGTTTCTTTCTTCTTCCTCACGCTGCTTCCTATCAGCTTCTTCTTTTTTCTTCTTTTCCTCGGCTGCGTTCTTTTCAGCAATAATTACAGGATTTACCTTATTACAGCTTTCTTCTTTATCATTTGATATTGGTTTTAAACTTACTATCCCATCTGATATTTCTGTTTTATCTAAAAGTATTTGGGAAGTTTGGGGAACTTTTATTCCTGATATTCCCATCATAAACATTGCTATTAAAGTTATTATTCTTTTCATACTGATCTATCTCCTTTCTATTCTAAATCTGGTGCTAATGGTTTAACTGGTGTTCCACCACCACCGATACTATCTTTTGTGTTATTCGTTACTATATGTAAATTTTCTATCATTTTTTGAATGTCTTCAAAATAAGTTCCTGAATCACCAGTTAATAAAATACCATATTTTTCTTTCACTTCATCTACAACAGTATTTTCTACTGATAATGCGTAGCAATCCCACGCTGAATCATCTACTACATATGCTCCATAACTTTGTAAAGCATAAAATATCTTTTTTCCAACCTCTGTATTTATTCCTAAACTTTCAGGGGTAATTCCTTGTGGAATAACTAATAAGGTTCCCATTGTCAGTTTTGGATTTGTTCCTCCGTATGTTGTTGCTGCATAACTATCACATCTATCTGCTGGATAAATGAAACCTTTTACATCTTCACCATAATAAAGATACTTTTCAGCCCAAACATTAATTTTTAAAGCATGAGTAATAGGTTCGTTGGAAGTCAACTCACCAGATCTGATAGTCCCTCCAATAGCGGATAATCCTGAACCATAGTGACTTCCTCCTATTCCATCACCATATAAATCTTGTCCCTGTGGACTGTATAGCCAGCCTATTATTCTATCTTTATATTCTGGTGTTCTACAAGCTGGCTCTAATTGATAATAAGTGCGTCCATCAGGACTTAATATTGTGGCACAGTTATTTGGTGTATTACTTCCTTCACAGTCATTTATAAAGAAATCGTCTGGAACCTGAATTTGTCCTAATAACTTATCTCCTGGAAGTCTTTTCGCCCAGTTGGAAGGTGAATACACATCAACTACTGGATCATCTGCTTTCGCTTTTGCAAAATACTCTTTATCAACTCCTAACCAGTAACTTCTTTGTAGATTTGCTTTCTCTAATACTGCTCCTGAACCTACTGGCATATTCCATATGGAATATTTGCTAAATGGCTGTTTCCAAGCATCTCTCTTTACCTCTGGTGTAGGAATTTCAGTTTTATCCTCTGGCTGCTTACTTGTCTTTGGTTTTTCAGAACTTATACTTTCAGAAGATGTTTCCTGTGTAGTAGTTTTTTCTTCTTGTATTGTGCTTTCTGATATAGTCGAACTTTCTTCTGATATATTTTCTTCGCTTTCCTCCATCTCTTCACTACTGTTTTTTGTACTTTCGTGTAATGTATTTTCAGAAGAAATTATTTCTATAGTTTCTACTTTTTCTTGAACAGTACTCTCTTTTGATTTACTTATATATGATGTATTTTCTGTTTCAAATGTAATATTTATCTGTTCGGTTGTACTTTCAAAAATTTCTAAATTGCTCTTTGAACTACAACCAGTTATTTCTAAAATAATTATTCCTAATATTGTTAAAATCTTTTTATAGTTCATTTCAATTTATCTCCTTTCAAAAAAATAAAAGGGATATAAGATGATTACTCGACTCATATCCCTTTACTGATTTTATGGTTCAAGCGAAACCATATCTGCTCTCGTATATCCTACTTGTCCATTGTAATTTACTTTATACCAGGTATTATCTGCATTAAGTCCTGTTGCTTCAATACTACTTCCAATCTGAACTGTTCCTATTTGTGTTGCGTAGAAGTCGTTTGGGCCATCATAAATCCAGATTGCTTTATATTTTGCGTATAATGTAGTATTTACATTGTTAAATCCGTCTCCGCTTCCAAGAGAACCAGTATTGATTAAGCTGTCAATAGCTTTTTGTGTTTGTTCTTTTCCTAATCCGCCAGTATAATATCTTGAAATCGCTTCTGCAAAAGATTCATTTGATGCTGAATAATATCCTTCTCCTGACCACTCGGCTGCTCTGATGCTTTCCCAAGCAGATGTGTTTGAATATCCACCGTAAAAGTCTAAACAGTGTCCAGCTTCGTGGTAAAGACTTCCTAATCTTCCAGATACACCATCTGCTTTAAGATAAATATTGTGTCCACCTTTGGTTGCGCCTGATGCGTCTTCTCCTGTGAGAGTATGGCTTCGCATATCATCAACAACATTTACACTACTAATATGGCTGGTTAAAAATCCTGGCATATTGCTTACCCAAGAGATAACTGTATTATAGTCTCCATCAGAAACAGAAGGGCTGATATAAACTTGAATACCATTTGTGTTTACAGTATCGGCTCTGCCTGTGGATGGTTGGTTATTTCCAGTATTACTGTTTCCACCATTACTTGTATTATTATTTCCAGGATTACTTGTGTTATTGTTTTCTTGTTTACTTGCTTCTTCGGCTGCTTTCTTATCAGCTTCTTCTTTTGCCTTTCTATCGGCTTCTTCCTTGGCCTTTCTATCAGCTTCTTCTTTTTCTTTTGCTTTTCTTTCTTCCTCTTCTTTTTTGGCTTTTTCTTCAGCAGCATTTTTTTCAGAAATTACAATAGGCTCTGTTTTGGTGTCTTCTTCTGTATCAGTATTTAAAATCTCACTTACGGGAAGCTCACTATCGGCTATGTCTTCTATATCTTTTGTATCAAATATACTTACTATTCCAGAAACGGAAGCTGTCATTGTATCAGTTAAAATTATGTCAGGTTGTTTCCCTCCACAACCTGTTATTGTTATCATTAAAATTGTAGTTAAAATTATCATTCTCTTTTTCATATTAATCTATCTCCTTTCAAATTTCAGGGTACAAAAAGAGGATATAAGAAAGAAGCTTTTCTTAACAAAAACACTTCTTCTATATATCCTCAACTTTTATATTTATTTACTTTTCTTATAATAATATTATACTATTTTAGAGAACCTTTGTCAACATTTCTAAATGCAACTACTATTTTTGTAACAATTTCCTTCTAAAAGATTTTTTGACCTTTTTCTTTTTCAGCAGTCCTAACCCATTCATGAGTTCAATAGCATTTTTTATACCAGCCATATAAGAAAGATCCGCTGCTCTAGCACAACGATATTCAATTTGAGCTACATACTTATCAATAGTTTTTCTTTCTTTTTCAGTTAAATCTAACTCTAAATATTTTTGTCTCCGTTTTTCTTCTTTTAAGCTTTCCTCTTCATAACCCTTATCGCCCACTATTATTTTATCTCGTGTCTTATCCATAAACATTCCAAGGGCAGTATTTACTACCTCATAATTAATTTTTGCCATATAACGTCCTCCTTCTTATATAGTATAAGTCATTTCATGATACAAAATAACAATTTTGACTAAAATTTTTTTATTAGACCAAGACGGCCTAATATTCTAACAGTATCTTTAATCCCAGCCAAATAAGAAATCCTTGCAAAATGATGATCAGCTGTTTTCATACATGCTATGTAATCATTGATTAAAATACGCTGCGTTCGTGATATATCCAGTTTCTCATATCTTTTCTCTAAATCCGCTTCATCCTCTTTATCCTGTAAAAATGCTTTGTCAGTCACAAGCAAATTTTGTCTTGTGTCCTCCATAAGCTGTGCGACACCAATTCTTTCCACTTTCTTTAATAGTTTTTTCATTGTATCTCTCCTTTCGCTTTTATATGTGCAAGTAATTACACAAGTTTAATTAAACAAGAAATTCCAAACAAGAAAAAGTAGAACTTCCTTTTCTTAATTATATAGTATATCCTAGCGTTGTCAAACAATTTGAGTTGACAAATGCTTCCAATTTTCGACAAAAACGGAGGTTATTATGCAAAATCAAGACTATGGATATGTAAAAATCAAATTGAATGAACTAATCGAAAGAAAAGGTATTAGCAAAAACAAACTTTCGCACTGGGCGGAATTACAGCGAAGCCAGATTAACCAATATTGCAAAAATGAAGTAACCAGGCTTGACACTGCAGTTCTCGCAAGAATATGTACCGTTATGGATTGTTCTATTTCGGATTTGCTTGAATTTGTTCCAGGCAAAAAGGAAGAGTAACCATACGTAATAAAAAAGGGGACTTGAAAAAGTCCTCTTCTTTATAAGTTATCTCTTATCTTTTTAAATATGTATATACCAGCAACAATAATCAAAGCAAATACTGATATTACGATAATTTGAAGAGTAGAGATGCTTTTTTCTGTTTTTTTATCTTCAATAACAGTTTCTGGCTCTTTCTCTTGAATAGTCGTTTCTGGTTCTTCTACCTCTTCCTTCGTGAAATCTACTTTTATAACGGCTGCTGTGCTATTTTCGTAAACTACTATTTCATCTGGAAAAGTTGCTGGATATTCGCCTTTATAATCACCAGAAATCATTGCAATTTCAATTTTATATGTTCCTGTTAAAACTTCCTGTCTTGCCTTATGGTTATTTATTCCATATAGTAGAATTTGATAACTGTCTGGGCCAGTAATCCCAACAACAACATCATATCCTTTTAATTCATCTGGCAAAATAGCTTCTACTTCTATCCAGCCTGTAGACTCTCCTTCTTCTTCAAATGTTTCCTTTTTCTCTATAATGTGTCCTTCACTATCCAATTTCACAAATTTCTCTGTCTCTTGGCTTGGATCATAAGCCCAACAATCTGTAATAGGATTGCCATTAAAATCCCTTGCAGTCTCTTCTTCCCAGCTGTATACTTGTGGCATTTGTAAGTCTGCATAGACTGGTATTACCATAAATACTATAAGACAAAATAATAAAATAATTCTTTTCATATCAATAATCTCCTTTCAAAAAAAGGGGGAAGAACTCTCTTCCCCTAATCTAATATGTTTAATCTTCTATAATGAGTAAATACTGTTGTCTTGTTTACAACAACATTGTTTCCGCTGCCAGAACAATGGATCCAATAACCGTCTCCTAAATAGAATCCAACATGGTTTGTTGAGTTGCCTCCTTCGTTTTGGAAACCTAAATCACCTGGTTTTAATTGGTATTTACTAATACCTGTTGTTTGATCCCATATAGTTCCTGTCCAGCCATTTCCTAAATTATTATTAACAGCTGTCCAACATACCCAATCTATAAAGTGACTACAATCAAGTCCTTTCTTGGTTCTTCCTTTTATATCCGCTGGTACAGTAGCACCAAAGTTATTTCCATTATATCCTTTACAGCTTGCAGTTCCTCCCCAGTAATAAGGGATTTTTCCTACAGCTCCAAGTGCTGTCTCAATAACTTTTTTTCTATCTTCGGATAAATCTTCTGGTAATTTTTCGAGATATGCTTCAATCTCTTCTGTTGACAAAGGCTCTCCTGTCACAGAAGCATTATCTAATCCCACCAGTCCCTCATAAGTGCTTTCCCAGTCTTGGCTATATATACTTTGACACCAATCTATATTTCCTTGGCTCCAATAGAAATCATCTTCTCCAGCATCTTCTGGATATTCACATACTCCAAGTGATGTACTATCTGCTTCGTATAATGCTGGAAAATGAAGAACTATTGCATTTACAATCAAGTCATAGTGATCACCAGGACAATAGGTTTCGTGGTGTCCCTCACATTTATATTTTGTAATGGAAGTGTTATGACCATTACATTTATACTCTTTACAGATATACTTTGTTCCATAGGTTTCATATCTACCATTCGCATATTTATATGTAATGGAATTTCCGTCTTTGGCAGCACTTAAATACCATGTAGTTCCACCATAAGAAAACTCATATCGGTTATTTGTGCTATTCCAAGTAAATGTTACTGTAGAAGGCCAATTTGATTGATTTGCCATAGTTCCTTTTACATATTGTTCGGTTCTATAATTACTACATCCAGAAGCTGGACTATCATAACTGTCAGAGTGCTTTATAGTATCTCCACCCTGACTATAATAATTATCATACAAGGTTTTCATATAATTATTTGCCCAACTTTGTGTATGTGCATTACTTACTATGCTTCCATTTGGCATCTTTGCAGTATCATTTGAACAATAATATGTGATATTTTCATTATATGGCTTGCATCCGCCTCTATCAGCATAAAGATTATGAAGTCTAATTCTGTCTGCAGAAGCATCAGCTGGTAAGGAATCTGTACATTTGTAATCCCTTTCTTCGCAACCAGGACAAGAATAAGGGCCTATTTCAGTTGTTTCAATTTTGTGACTATCATCAAATAATTGTTTTGCAATCTTATCAACCTTATTTCTATCAAAGACCTCATACCAGTCTGGCCAATCATTATCAATCTTTACAGCTACCATGGAAAGAATCTCTTTCATGTTATTGGTTGAATCTATTTGATTTCCATTTTGATCTACAAAGTTTATAGTAACTTCTTTATATTTTCCGTGTTTCTTACCACCTTGATTTTGATAATTAGAAATTTTCCAGTCAAAATCATTTTGCTTTTCTAATAAGCTATTTACGTATTTTTGTAAGTTGTCTGTATCGGTAAAAATCATTGTCATTGGCAATACTACAATCTGCATAATACATAGTATACATACATAAAATAGTGCGAAGATACCAACAATTTGTAAAACTTTTTTCTTAACCCAGTCTACAGCTTTACCTATTAGTTGGAATGGTTTTGCTATAATCTTAAATGGTTTTGTAACAACACTTGTTACCTTCTTTGCTCCATTTTTAACTTTTTTGGTAGCTTTTCCTATTGTGTTCGCACCTTTTCCAATAGAGGAAACTGCTTTCTTTAATTTCTCTGGTGCTTTTTTGGAAAATGCCATTGATGCTTTATTATAAAGTCCACCATTTAATTGTCTTAATGCTCCGCCCTTCAATTTTAAAGCTGCGCTATTTATTGTTCCAATACTATCTTTCATTCCTTTAATTGGTTTGGAATTTACAACTTTTGTGGTAGCTTTATTTACAATAGGAATTTTATTTACAGTTTTGGTTACTTTTTTACCAGTTTTAAAAGCAAGTGTTCCAGCTTTTAAAGAAACAACTCCTGTTCCCTTTGTTAGCTTTAATCCATGCTTTATATATCTAATAGTATCAAGTCCAGTCGAAATTGTTTGCCCTGATAAATCGCCAGAACGCATTGCACCAGCCATTATTAAATTCATTGCTCGTCCAAACTTTCTTGCTTTCATTTTTGCCTTATTGAACATTAAAGAACGATTCTTCAAATCTTTAAAGCTGGTCATTTTTTTTAAGGTATCTTTTTGCTTTTCCAAAAATTTCTCTAAAGCTGCCATATCTTTTGGATTTATTTTCTTACTTCCAAATAACTTACTCAATGTCTTTTCATCAAGTTTAGCGCCATTTAAAAGCTTTTCAGTCAACTTAATATCCTTTTGAAGCTTTGAAATCTGCATGTTAATATTTCTTGGCTTCATATCATTAAGATTTCCATATTTCTTTAATTCAGTCTTAAATTGTCTTGCAGTATGAGGGACAATCTTCAATTCTTTCTTTTCAGATCCTTTAAAAAACCTTCCAGCATTTGCAATAGAATTTCCTTTTGCCTTTAAAAAATTTGATGCTGCTCCTACTTGATGGCCTTTTACTCTTAAAAAAGCTCCTACTGCCATTGTTCCACCGATAATCATTTTGGTTTTATCAGCTGCATCTATAGCATCATTTTCTTTTAAGGCTCTCCAAACCTGATCTTTTGTAGTTTGGGCTAAAGATTCTCCTATTCTTACAAATACAAATCCCATCAATTTTGCATATTCTTTTTTTGCAGTAAAAAATGAACCTTGTTTTTGATTTAATTTTTCTGTCTTTTCGTTATTATCCTCTCTCTTTTTTAAATAAAGAGTAGTGCTTAAAGTCTTTCCCTCTGGTATTCTCCCATTTGATTCAGGAGATTTTGAAGGATTAATATGCATTATTGATTTTCCTGGGGTTGCTGTATTGTTTTTCTCCTTGATATTTTCTTTAATTCTTTTTATTCTTTCAGCTCCAGCATCAGAAATCATTCCAACAGCTCCAGCAATACCGACTACTGGTTTATGTATTTGCTCTCTATTTTTATAAAGAGCTTTTCCATCTTTTTCTATTTTATCTACATGACGATAATTATTCATGTTGGATATTTTTATTTTGTATCCAGATGGATTATTTTTTGCTGAAATAGAATCTCTACCTATTGCTGATTCAGGCTTATTGTTTCTTTCTGGTGAAAAGACAATTTCTATTTTATTATTATTTGATAAAATTACGTTTTCTTTACCAGATTTATTTATAATTACAGTAGAAGAATTATCTCTACTGTTTCTTATCATATTTATACGATTAATTTTATCTTCTTTCAAATTAGAAGATAAAAGAGTATTTTTACTTGTATTTGTTTCCAAGTCTCTTCCGCTTCCTAAAACAGTTGCGCCAAAAGATCTTGATTTATTTTCTAAATTGATTTGGACAGAGCGGTTAGCTCCATCCAAATCTTTTCCACTTCCTATTTTGTGGGAAGTATTTAAAGAACGATAATCACTTACTCGATTTGGTTCAGTAACAATTTTTTTATCGCTTCTTCTATCTGTTGGTGTATCAGATAATCTTGAAGGAGTAGAATTTTCTAAACCATATGAGTTTTGACTTTGAACAGTATCTGATCTTTTTTGAATGTCAGAAGAGTTTCCAGGCCTACTTTCAACACTCGCTGATTCCCTTTTACTGCTATAATTGTCTCTATAATTATTATTCTTTTTTGAAGAATCAGAAGTAGGATTTCCATTTCTCACCTGACTTCTATCTTCTCTCTGCTCCTGGTAATTGCTTCTTCTATCATTTAAAGAACTGGTCTGCTCTTCGTGATAGCTTTGGCTCTTATCTGAATCAAAAATGTGATTTCCGTCTGATTCGTTATGTATTTTCCTATTTTCTTTCTCTTCTTGTTTATAATCAACTCTGTTTCCAGAGGGATTATCAGAAGTTATTGGACTACTCTGGTTATCACCAGTAGGTTTCCAATTATTGCCTTTACCAGAAAAATCTATTCCATGATCTTGTGATTTATAATGTTTGGCAGCTTCTTCACTTGCTCTCTGCTCTTCTCTCATAGAATTTAATTTATCCCTACGGTTTCTTGCTTCTGCTTGTTCTTTAGCTGCATAATCATCATCCATAAATTGCTGTTCCTGTCGTCGGCTTATTGATTCATGTGATGAAGAACCCTGTATTTCAGGTTCCTTTATATTTATAGGGCTGGTAAAAACTTCTGGATTGTTATTTATAGGAGCTTCTACCGAAGGAGCTATTCTATCCTTATTACCCATGTAATTATCTTTATTGAAATATGAACCCTGATTTTCAGATTCATTTTTTATTTGACTGGAAGAACTTTTATCAA
>ERZ777305.2935-NODE-2935-length-12878-cov-18.114014_pt1 | contig 12878 bp, 14 predicted proteins | sample MGYA00374965_ERZ777305 | MGnify/ENA primary metagenome ERZ777305 (study PRJEB29328, sample SAMD00013331) | mouse gut metagenome | study: EMG produced TPA metagenomics assembly of the Metagenome analysis of fecal microbiota from mouse which was promoted...
AGAGCAGAGGACTGAAAATCCTCGTGTCACTGGTTCGATTCCGGTTCTGGGCATTCATTTTGTAAAAAAATAAGGAGCACTAGCTCAGTCGGTAGAGCACCTGACTTTTAATCAGGTTGTCGGGGGTTCGAATCCCCCGTGCTTCATTGTAGAGAAAAGGCTTTTAAGTCTTTTTTTTTGTTTAAAGGTGCTGTTCTTTTGCCTCAATTAATGATATAATAAAGTGCTAAAATAGAATATTTGTGATTTGGTACTGGGAGAAAGTTATGAAAAGAAATACAAAAGGTAACAATCATAAAAAACGAGGGAAGAACTTTTCTGCAAAAAATAATCTCGAATCAGCCGGAAACAAAAAGGAAATACTACAGATAAAAGAAGAAACCTTTGGAACTGAGAAGGAAGAAAAGGAGAAAGGAAATCAAGACGGAAAGCAGGTACTGAAACCGAAAAAGAAAAAAGCTTTATTTGCTGTAATGGCAACGGTGCTTCTTTTCAGCCTTGTGATAATGTTGTATCTGTATGGTGCGTATTATTATACATATCATTTTTTTCCTTCACAGAAGGTAAATGGATTAGAATGCGGCAATTTTACGGCTGAGGAAACAATAAAACAGTTACAAGAGCAATATAGTCAAAATTACAGTTTGGTTTTGTTAAATGGGGAAGGGGTGGAAATACTTAAAATTACAGCATTGGAGGCTCGGTTGGAATTTCCGGTTAAGCAGGAGATTGAGGAGATACTTGCAAATCAAAATGCGTTCGCATGGATTGCAAATTTTTTTTCTAAAGGGACAATAGATGACCAGATTTGTATAGCGGTTGAATATGATGATGCTGTAATAGAAGAGATTTTGGTAAAAGCAGGTCTTTTTGACAGTAAAAGCGGAAAAAAACCTGTCAATGCATATATCAGTGAATATATGGAAGATATAAAAGGGTATAAAATTATTCCTGAAGAGGAAGGGACTTTACTGGATAGGGATTTGACTTTTACATCTGTATGTAAAGCAATAAGCAATCTGGATGAAAAATTGGATTTATCAGACACAAGATGTTATCAGCAGCCTGAAATTACCGCAGATAATAAAGATTTACAGACAAAGCTTGAGAGAATGAATAAACTGGTCAGCGCACAGATTACTTATGATTGGAATGGAGAAGAAGAAATTGTCGACGCTGAAGTGATTCATAATTGGCTTATGGTGGAAGGAAAAGAAGTTTCTATTGATGCAGAACAGGTAAAAGCCTTTGTTGAGGAAAAAGCAAAGGAGCATGATACCTACGGGAAAAAGAGGGATTTTGTGACGACACTTGGTATTGAAGTCAGGCTTCCCAGTGGCGCATACGGATGGAAAACGGATAAGGATGCAGAAACAGATATATTAATAAACTTGATTATGGAGGGAGCCGTTACTGAAAGAGAGCCGGAATATATCAGTCGCGGATGGTCAAAAGGCATAAATGATATTGGTAATTCTTATGTAGAAGTTGATTTGACAAATCAACATCTCTATCTGTATAAGGATGGTGATTTGGTCTTGGAAACGGATTTTGTTTCCGGAGATATGGCTAAGGGTAATGCTACGCCGCAAGGAGTTTTTGGCCTGACCTATAAAACAACCGATGCAGTGTTGCGTGGCAGGGACTATGAAACGCCTGTAAATTATTGGATGCCGTTTAATGGGAATGTGGGAATGCATGATGCAACCTGGAGACGGAAGTTTGGAGGAGATATTTATCTGACGAATGGTTCTCATGGATGTATTAATCTTCCACTCGGCATGGCAGCCTCCATATACAGCCAGATATCAACGGGTTTTCCGATAGTTTGTTATTATTAGTTTTATATATTTGTAGAAGGGAGTAGTCATGAAACGTTACAGGCTTCGTAATTTCAAACAAGCTGAGAAGTGGAAAAAGCACTATTTACTGCAACGCTCTTTACATCGGGAAATTGTGCAAAGTGCTTCAGATATCATAAAATCAAAGAATTTTGAAAAGACCAAAAGACATATTCAACATGGAAGCATGACTGTTAACAGACATTGTATGGATGTGGCAAAATACAGTCTGTTTATTAGTTATAAGTTGGAGAAGATGGGAATCAGATGCAAGAAAGACGAACTGATAAGAGGCGCACTCCTTCATGATTATTTTCTTTATGATTGGCATGATGCCAATCATGTACAACCTCACAATTTACATGGTTTTAGGCATCCGGGTACAGCTCTCAGAAATGCAAGAAGGGAATATCGGCTGACGCCCAGGGAAGAGGACATTATTCGGAAACACATGTGGCCATTAACCCCGATGCCCCCTGTATGCAGGGAAGCCTGGATTGTAACAACAGCAGATAAGTGGTGTTCTTTGCTGGAGACCCTGCATGTGCACAAGGGGCATGGAGCAGAGAAAATCAGAACGGAATTTTAGAGATGGGGGAATTATACCATAAAATAAAAGAATATGTGCAGATGGATTATTATCCTTTTCATATGCCGGGTCATAAGAGAAGTCTTCTTGGAAAAACGGCATTGCCGGTTGGAGAAATAGATATTACAGAAATAGAAGGATTTGATAACTTACACAATGCAACGGATATTTTGAAGCGGTTGCAGGATAAAGCATCATTGGCCTATGGGGCAGAGGAAAGTTTTTACCTTGTTAATGGCAGCACATCGGGTATTTTAAGTGCAATATCGGCAGCACTGCCTGCGGGTGGGAAGCTGTTGATGGTTCGTGGATGTCACAAGTCCGCATTTCATGCAGTATACTTGAGGGATTTGGAGGTAAAATATCTTTGGAGTGGTGAAGACGAGGATTATGGATGTAATCTGGTGGTGACACCGGAGCAGGTTGAACAGGCACTTTCAGATGATGATGATATACAGGCAGTTTTAATTGTATCGCCGACATATGAAGGTATAGTGGCCGATGTCGAGGCAATTGCAAGGGCGGTTCATAAAAGGGGGATTCCTCTGATTGTTGACGAAGCGCATGGGGCACATTTTGGATTTCATCCTGCATGGCCGGAAAACAGTTGCCGGCTGGGCGCAGATTTGGTAGTACACAGCCTGCACAAGACACTTCCTTCCATGACACAGACGGCAATTCTCCATGTGAATGGAAAGCTAGTAAACCGTGACAGACTGAAACGATTTTTACAGATTTATCAGAGTAGCAGTCCTTCGTATGTTCTGATGGCATCTATGGAAGAAGCAATAGAAATTACTTCCACGCGGTCGAAAGAATTGTTTGATGTTTTTTTGGGACATTGGAAAGCTATGATGAGAGAATTGGATGGCTGTAAATGGATAAAATGTTTGCAGAAAAAGGGTATGGATATTGGTAAACTGGTTGTCAGAGACAGTTCAGGACTGCTTTCAGGGCAACAGTTTTACAAATTGCTGCAAGACCGTTTCCATTTGCAGATGGAAATGGCATCTGGGAGATATGCACTTGCCATGTTTACAATAGGGGATAAACAGGAAGCTTACGAACGAATGACTAAAGCGTTGTTGGAAATAGACGAGGAGTGCGGAAAAAAAGCAGAAACAGTACAAGGCAATAAACAGAGACAAAAGGCATGTTCTGTGATTACCGATAAAACAGAACGGTTATATACTGAACAAAAGCTATCTTTGAAACATGCCTGGGATAGTGAAACAAAAGAAGTATTATTGGAAGAGTCATCGCAATATATTGCAGGAGAGTTTATCTATCTGTATCCGCCCGGCATACCGCTCATTGTTCCGGGAGAAGAATTTACGGATGAGTTATGCATAATCATCAAAAGAAATATAGACATGGGTTATAATGTTCAGGGTGTGATTTGGCATAGCGGGCAATGCTATGTGAAGGTGGTAGTGTGAGAAGTACTTCTAAAACTCAGCAGCAGAGGCTGCTTCGTTAAGAAGTACTAAGTCTCACACCAGAGAATGCCTAAAATGCGGCATTCTCCGCACAGATTTGAGATTCCGCAAAGCGGAATCATGTTGATTAGTGTGAGAAGTACTTCTAAAACTCAACAGCAGAGGATGCTTCGTTAAGAAGTACTAAGTCTCACACTGGAGAAAAGAAGTTCAAAGAGTAGCGTTTTTTATATTTTTTTGTGTCGCCATTTGGCGGCGGAATGGAGATTAAAATGAGAAAAACAAAAATTATTTGTACTTTAGGACCGGCATGTGAAAGTGAGGAAAAAATAAAGGAGCTGATGCAGGCAGGGATGAATGTGGCTCGTTTCAATTTTTCCCATGGCACACATGAAGTGCAGTTGGATAAGTATAACAAAGTATCAAGGGCAAGAGAGGAACTCGGACTTCCGGTGGCTACTTTACTGGATACGAAAGGGCCTGAAATACGACTGAGAGATTTTGAAGATGGAAAAGCGGAATTAAAATCAGGTCAGACCTTTATTCTGACGACGGAAGACGTAATGGGCACATCCCAGAGGGCATCTATTACTTATCAAAACCTCAAGAATGATATCTGTGTGGGCACAACCATTTTAATTGATGACGGATTGATAGAAATGACAGTAGAGGAAATAACCGCCAATGATATTGTATGTCGTGTGGTTAATGGCGGTTTTGTATCCAATCATAAAGGCGTCAATGTGCCGGGATGTGTTTTATCCATGCCATATATCAGTAAAGTGGATTTGGAGGATATACTTTTTGGTATTGAGCATGGTTTTGATTTTCTTGCTGCTTCTTTTGCCAGATGCAAAGAGGATATACTGGAAGTCAGAAAAATTTTGGATGACCATGGAAGTAAAATGAAAATAATTGCCAAAATTGAAAATATGCAGGGTATTAATAATCTGGCGGAAATTCTTGAGGTTTCTGACGGCATTATGGTGGCACGCGGAGATATGGGTGTGGAAGTTGCCATGGAAGAGGTTCCTATTTTACAGAAAAAGATGATAAAGATGGCAGTTGCACAGGGAAAACATGTCATTACTGCTACGCAGATGCTTGAATCCATGATTAAAAATCCCCGTCCCACCAGAGCAGAAGCAACAGACATTGCCAACGCCATTTATGATGGGACAACGGCAATTATGTTATCCGGAGAAAGTGCAGCGGGGCTGTATCCGGTAGAAGCAGTCAAAACAATGGCACGCATTGCGGAACGTGCAGAGCAGGATATCAATTATCGCTCAAGAATGCAGAGAGAGCAGGAGGAACAGGAGAATACACCGGATATTACCACTGCAATCTCTTATGCAACCTGTAATGTGGCAATGAGCCTTCATGCAGCGGCGATTATTACTGTCACAATGTCAGGATTTACGGCCAATATGATTGCACGGTACAAACCGGGTTGTCAGGTAATCGGCTGTACATTGGATGAAGGTGTATGCAGGCAGTTAAATTTGTTATGGGGTGTCAGTCCGATAATGATAGAAAAGGAACAGACTACGGATGAGCTTTTCGAAGAGGCTGTATTTAAAAGCAGACAGGCAGGGCTGATTAAAAGTGGTGACACAGTTGTCATAACGGCCGGAGTTCCGCTGGGAGTTGCAGGAAACACGGATATGATTCATGTGGTAGAGGTAATATAGCGGAATGGGAAAAATCGTATATCTGATGGGCAAGAGTTCCACGGGGAAGGATACCATATACAAAAAGCTTTTACAGGAAAGCAGTTTTGGATTGCAAAGGGTCATTCCTTATACGACCAGGCCTATCCGCATAAAAGAACAGGATGGGATTGAATATTTCTTTACGGATGAAGAAGGCTTTGAGAACCTTTTAAAAAACGGCAAGGTGATAGAACACCGTGCCTACCATACATATCATGGCCTGTGGCGCTATTTTACGGTAGATGACGGACAGTTTCATTTACAGGAACACAATTACATCTGTATCGGTACATTGGAATCTTTTGAAAGTACCAGAAAATATTTTGGGAATGAAAATGTAATACCTGTTTTGATAGAATTGGATGACGGGGTAAGGTTACAGCGCGCCTTGGACAGGGAGAGAAAACAGGCCAGTCCAAAGTATGAAGAAATGTGCAGGCGTTTTTTGTCTGACAGTGAGGACTTTTCTGAAGAAAAGATAAGGAAGGCAGGAATTGCCAGACGATTTTATAATGGAAATCTGGTAAAATGTTTACAGGAGATAAAGGAATATATTTCAGAACAGTTATAAACAGTTTTTCCGACGAGGGAGGAGGGGAAGCGTATGGAAATCAAAGTAGACCAGATACAGCAGACCCAACAGATACAGCAGACCAGAGAGAACCATCCTACAGACGGCAGTTTTAAGTTTACGCTTGCCAGCCATGTGGAAGAATCGGAATTGCAGACCAGACTGCAGGGACTTATGGAAGAGATTACCATGCAGGGAGACAGGCTGTATAAGCGCAGGGATGTACGTGATATGAAACGTTACAGAAGCCTGATAAAAGAGTTTATGAATGAAGTGGTCAGCCGTTCACACTCTTTTTCCAGAGAAAACTTTCTTGACAGAAGAGGGCGGCACAGAGTTTACGGCATTATCCGCCTGATAGATGAGAACCTGGATGATTTGGCAAAAGAGCTGGTAAAGGACGAACAGGACAATCTGGCCATTTTAAATAAGATAGGAGAAATCAAAGGATTGTTACTGGACATTTTTACATAAGGAGAAAAGAATGGCAGTATTCAAAGATATTATTGGACAGGAACAGATAAAAAATCATTTACATAATGCACTTTCCACTGGAAAAATCTCACATGCCTATATTATCAATGGGGAGCGATTTTCAGGAAAAGAGTTTATTGCAAAAACTTTTGCAATGGCATTGCAATGCGAATCCGAAGGAAGGGAGCCTTGTCAGGAATGTCATTCCTGCAGACAGGCGTTGTCTGACAATCAGCCGGATATTATCCGTGTAACGCATGAAAAACCAGGTTCCATCGGAGTGGACGATATCCGTTCCCAAATTAACGGGGATATCGCCATAAAGCCCTATAGCAGCCGCTATAAGATATACATAATGAATGAAGCGGAAAAAATGACGGTACAGGCACAGAACGCATTGCTGAAAACATTGGAGGAACCGCCGGCTTATGCAGTGATTCTTCTGTTAACCACGAATGTCAATTCACTGCTCCAAACAATCTTAAGCAGGTGCGTTGTATTAAATATGAAGCCGGTATCGGATGAACTTGTTAAAAATTTTCTGATGACCCAGATGCAGGTGCCGGATTATAAAGCTGAAGTTTGTGTAGCTTTTGCGAGAGGGAATATAGGAAAGGCCAAACTGCTGGCAGTCAGTGAGGATTTTGAAAAAGTCAAGGAAGAGGCGCTTTCCCTGTTAAAGTATGTTCATGAAATGGACATTACAGAAATGATTGCCGCAATTAAGAACATATCGGAATATAAGCTGGATGTGGGGGATTATCTGGATATCCTGTCTATCTGGTATAGGGATGTTCTGTTATTTAAAGCGACGAGTGATGCCAACAGTCTGGTATTTAAAGAAGAAATAGGAAACATCAGAAAGGTGGCAGGCAGGACATCCTATGAAGGGATAGAGTCTGTGCTCCATGCGCTATCCAGGGCAAAAAGCAGATTGGAAGCCAATGTCAACTTTGAACTGACAATGGAACTTCTTCTGTTGGAAATAAAGGAAAATGGTTAATATAAAAAATAAAAAGAAAAGGCGTGAAGAGCCTGACGGAGGTTTATAGATGATTAAGGTAATTGGTGTCAGATTTCGTACAGCGGGAAAAGTATATTTTTTTGACCCGTTGGATTTTCAGGTAGACAGGGGAGACCATGTGATTGTGGAGACTGCCCGTGGAATAGAATACGGAACGGTTGTGTGTGCTCCCAGAGAGGTGGAAGATGACAAAGTTATTCAACCGCTTAAGCCGGTACTCAGAATCGCAAATGAAAAGGATAAGGAACAGGAAGCTGCCAATAAGATAAAGGAAAAGGACGCATTCAAGATTTGTCTGGAGAAGATTCATAAACATGAATTGGATATGAAACTGATTGATGCAGAGTATACATTTGATAATAACAAAGTATTGTTTTACTTTACCGCGGACGGAAGAATTGATTTTCGGGAGTTGGTTAAAGACTTGGCAAGCGTATTCAAGACAAGAATAGAATTGCGGCAGATTGGTGTGAGGGATGAAACAAAAATAGTGGGCGGCATCGGTACCTGCGGCAGACCGCTTTGCTGTCATACTCATCTTTCCGAATTCATTCCGGTATCCATAAAAATGGCTAAGGAACAGAATTTATCTTTAAATCCTACTAAGATTTCCGGTGTGTGCGGCAGATTGATGTGCTGCCTGAAACATGAAGAAGATACTTATGAGGAGTTGAACCGCAGGCTGCCCGGGGTAGGGGATGCCGTAACTACGTCGGATGGACTGAAAGGAGAAGTTCAAAGCGTAAATGTGCTGCGACAACGGGTAAAAGTAATTGTAGATGTGGATGACGAAAAAGAAATTCATGAATATAAAGTAGAGGATTTGCGCTTTAAAAGAAAACATACCAAAAAAGAGAGATTGGAACTGTCTCCAGAAGAACTTAAAGAATTGGAAAAATTGGAAGCAGAGGACCATGTAGAGGGTATGGAGGAGGACAAGCCCGCAATCAGGGAAGAACGTGTTACACGGCGTGAAACGAAACAAGGAAGACCTGCGAAGCAGGAACGCAGCTATGACAGGCCGGGTGATAAAAACGGCAAAAGTGAGGAGCAGGAAGAGCAGCAGGATGCCAGAGGAAACAGACGAAGCAGGAGAGGAAAAAGAGAGAATTATCAAGGCAGGCAGGTTAAACAGGAAGAGAATATACAGAAGCAAGCAGATGCTTCGGATGATGCTGTAAAAAGACAAAGGGATACCCGCCGCAGTGAGGATAAGCAGGGAGCAAGGCGTGGTGAACAAAGAGGTTCCAGAAACCGTAATAATTTCAAATATGGCAGAAGGGAAGGGAAAACAAATTTTGAAGGCAGTCAATCTGAAAGAAAAGGAACGTCTTGACGAATTGCAGAGAAACGGCTATCGGATTATTCAGAATCCTGAAAAATTTTGTTTTGGAATGGATGCGGTTTTGTTGTCCGGGTTTGCCAAAGTTAAGCCCGGAGGAACTGTTCTGGATTTAGGTACAGGCACAGGGATTATTCCGATTCTTTTGGAGGCAAAGACCGGGGCAAATCATCTGACCGGGCTGGAGATACAGGAGGAAAGTGCGGATATGGCCAGAAGAAGTGTGGCTTTAAACGGGCTATCCGAAAAGATTGATATTATCACGGGAGATATCAAGGAAGCAGACGGTTTGTTTCCGTCTGCTTCTTTTGATGTCATTACCAGTAATCCGCCTTATATGATTGGGGAACATGGACTCAAAAATCCCGATGAGCCGAAGGCTATAGCCAGACATGAAGTACTCTGCACCTTAAAAGATGTGGTTTATCAGGCGGCAAAACTGTTAAAGCCGGGTGGTCATTTTTTTATGGTACACAGACCGTTTCGTCTTGCGGAAATTATTACTGTAATGTCAGGGTACGGACTCGAACCGAAACGGATGCAGTTTGTTTATCCTTTTGTGGATAAGGAGCCCAATATGGTGCTGATAGAAGGAGTGCGGGGAGGCAGACCGCGGATGACAGTAGAAAAGCCTCTGATAATTTACAGCGCTCCGGGAGTTTATATGCCGGAAATATATGAAATTTACGGATATTGAAAAAGGGAAGGAAAAAATTGTGGGAATGCTTTATCTATGTGCCACACCAATAGGAAATTTGCAGGACATGACGCCACGTGTCGTTGAAACATTGAAGCAGGTGGATTTGATAGCGGCGGAGGACACCCGGAACAGTATTCGTCTTCTGTCAGCATTTGATATTCACACGCCGATGACAAGCTATCATGAATATAACAAGGTGGAAAAGGCAGAGTATCTTATTGCGCAGATGCAGGCGGGAAAAAGTATTGCGCTGATTACGGACGCCGGTACCCCGGCTATTTCTGACCCGGGAGAGGTACTTGTGCGCATGTGCCATGAGGCGGGGATTGCAGTCACCAGTCTGCCCGGACCGGCTGCCTGTATAACGGCGCTGACATTGTCAGGGCTTTCCACAAGGCGTTTTTGTTTTGAAGGCTTTCTTCCCCCGGAAAAACGGGAACGGAGGGAGATATTGGAGGAGCTGGCTAATGAAACAAGGACCATTGTTCTTTACGAAGCGCCGCATCATCTTGTAAAGACATTAAGGGAGTTATCGGAAACGCTGGGTGATAGGAATATAACTCTTTGCAGGGAATTAACCAAAAAATTTGAAACGGTGCTTCCGACCACTATAAATAGAGCCTTGGAAAAATATGAGGAAGAAGAGCCAAGAGGGGAATATGTGCTCGTGCTTGCCGGAAAAAGCAGGGAATCAAAAAAGCAGGAAGCGATTGCTGCGTGGAAGGGCATGAGCATCGAAGAACATATGGCATTTTATGAGAAGGACGGTATGGATTCCAAAACGGCAATGAAACAGGTTGCAAAAGACAGAGGTGTGGGAAAACGGGAGATTTATCAGTATCTTCATGTAGGTGGAGTTTGAAATGATTCAAAAGGCAGCAGATACAAAAGAGGCATCGCATTTATTTCATAACTGGGAGGAAACCTTGATTTGGTCCTGCCTGCAGGGAGTCATGGGGGATATTTTTGTGGATTGTGCAGGGCCGGCTCAATCGGCTATGGCAATGCTTGGAGATTTTGTTTTTTTGGCAGGAAAACCAAACAGGGAATTAGCAATGTATAAACCTGAGTGGTGTAAGCAGGATTTTATGATTATGGTACCGCAAAGCACGGACTGGGGAAATATGATTGAGCAGTGTTACGGAAAGAAAGCCAAAAAGGTGACAAGGTATGCCATAAAAAAGGAACCTCATATATTTGACAGGGAAAAGCTCTTGCGGGCGGCAGAGTCACTGCCGGAAGATTATGAGTGGAGCCTGATAGACGAGGATATTTATGGTATCTGCAAAACGACGGACTGGTGCAGGGATTTGGTATCACAGTATAAAGATTATGACACCTATTGCAGGCTGGGACTGGGAGTCGTCATTTTGAAGGATGGTGAAGTGGTTGCAGGCGCTTCCTCCTATTCCAGATATGAGGAAGGAATAGAAATAGAAATTGACACAAAAGAGCCGTATAGGCGGAAAGGACTGGCTTACGCCTGCGGTGCAAGACTTTTGTTGGAATGTCTTGACAGGAATCTGTATCCGAGCTGGGACGCACAAAACCTATGGTCCGTGGCATTAGCAGAAAAATTGGGGTATCATTACAGCCATGCTTATACTGCATATGAGATTTGGGGCTATTGAGAAAGGGGGTATAGGAAAGTCATGACACGTGTTTACTTTGTACGGCATGCAGAGCCAAATTATAATAATCATGATGACTATGCCAGAGAGTTGTCGGCAAAAGGACTGGATGACAGAAAGCTGGTAACATCATTTCTGGAAGAAAAATCTATTGATGTTGTGTTTTCAAGTCCATTTAAAAGAGCTGTAGATACGGTTAAGGATTTTGCTGATATCTATGGATATGATGTAAAAATAAAAGAAGAATTTCGCGAACGGAAAGTAGATAATTTTTGGATAGATAATTTTCATGAATTTTCCAAAAAGCAATGGGAGGATTTTAATTATAAACTTTCAGACGGAGAATCACTGCGTCAAGTCCAGGAAAGAAATATTGCCGCATTAAAAGAAGTTGTACGGGAGTATCAGGATAAAGGGATTGTAATCGGTTCCCACGGAACCGCATTAAGTACAGTCATTCATTATTTTGTGCCCGAATTTTCTTTTTTGCAGTTTGAAATGATTCGCACATGGATGCCTTGGATAGTTTATTTTGCTTTTGCGGGGGAGGTTTGCAAGGAGATTACATCGTATAATCTCTTTAGTGGTAAGGAAATGAAATGGCAGATTGGGAGAGGGGAAGAAGAATAAATGGTAAGGATAATGGCATTGGATAACCCGGTGCTTTTGGTAAATTTAATTGGAACAGGAATGTACCATGATTTACAATATGAGCAATGGACGGCCCTGGCGAGGGCGAGAGCAATTGAAAATGAAGTGCATGTCATAGGCTGCTCCCATTACATTGGAGAGATTCCCATCGCGTATGCATTCTCTCCTCAGGGGCAAATTGTTATTCGGGAAAAAAATCGTTATGGAATCATCGGTTTTGATATTGAATTAGCGGAAAGCAAAGAGAAAAAAACAGGGTATTTGAATGACCGGGTTGCCGGTTGCTTTGGAAGATTGTGTGAATAAAATACGGATTATGCTTTCAAAGTATTTTATAAAGAGGACTGCATTTTAATGAGAAGAAAAGACAGGGAAGTAACGGACAAAAGAGAAATAGAAGAGATTATTCAAAAGTGCAAGGTATGCCATATAGCGATGTGTGATGATGGAATGCCCTATCTGGTTCCATTAAGCTTTGGTTACCGTTTTACCGAAGATGACAGCCTGGAGTTGTATTTCCACAGCGCTATGTATGGAAAGAAGCTGGATATTCTCAGGAAGAACAATAAGGTTTGTTTTGAGATAAGCTGTGTGGGGGAAACCGTTGTTTCGGAACAAGTTTGCCGTTCGGGGTGTGCTTATGCCAGTGTGATAGGTTATGGTAAAGTGACTTTTCTGGAGCATAATTTGGACAAGTGCAATGGTCTGTCTTTCCTGTTCGCACACCAGACAGGGAAGGAAGTGACATTCGAAAGCAAACAGGCAGATTCAGTCTGTGTCTTCAAACTTGTATCCAAAGAATACACAGGAAAAAGACGAATAACAGCTTAACAATTTTTGCGTTTCTCCGGGACTATCCCAAAGTTTGTGTAAACCTCCAAACTGATGTAAGATAAGATTA
>ERZ777305.2936-NODE-2936-length-12878-cov-4.526944_pt1 | contig 12878 bp, 11 predicted proteins | sample MGYA00374965_ERZ777305 | MGnify/ENA primary metagenome ERZ777305 (study PRJEB29328, sample SAMD00013331) | mouse gut metagenome | study: EMG produced TPA metagenomics assembly of the Metagenome analysis of fecal microbiota from mouse which was promoted...
AAGCTCGGCAGACGCCTTAGAGGTAGCGTTGGTTGACGGTGAAGCCGTTATCAGAAAAGTACCTCACTCTCATAAAATCTGCGCAGGCTCTAACTGCACGGACGCCTCTCATACAGCCTTGGAATATAAGCCGCTGGTTTTTAAAGATGAAAAGCTCTATGCCGAAAGCGCCGAGGTGGCTCTTACGGACAAGGGCTATGCTCTTCCTGAAGGAAACTGGTATCTTAAGGAAAATCTGTCTTTAAATTACTCTATAAATATAAACGGCGCTGTCAACCTTTGTCTCAACGGCAAAACTCTTAACAAAAGTATACTTATTGACGAGAGCGGCTCTCTTAATCTGTGTGACTGTGAAGGAAACGGCAAAATTACAGCGGCAGATACGGCAGCAATAAGCGTCGGCACGTCTGACAAGGCTTCCGATGCAGTATTCACTATTTACAGCGGCTCTCTCTCAGGCAGCGCCAAAGGCTTACAGGTGGTTAATGCCAAATCAGCTAATATTGCCGGTGGAACAATTTCCGGCAACACTACCGATATAGATGTAACCCTAAATAAACAGACAGCCACATTAAATACTCCTGTTACAATGGGACAGCCTGTTCCTGACGGAACAAAAATCTCCGTAAACTGGTCCTGGTCTTCCGACGACGGAATACTTCCGGACATACCTGTTTTAAAAGCTTTAGGCGTCTACGCTTTTACAGAAAGCGACTTGGAAAATGTTAATATAACGGTTACTGCAAACGGCTACGCCGGCAAGAGCTTTGAGAAAAAGCTAAAAGACGGTCAGCTTATGATTCATATTCACGACTTTAATAATACCCCATGGAGTTATGATGCAGACAATCACTATCATAAATGCCAAAATTGTGATGCCAAGGCCGATAGCGCGCCTCACACATGGAGCAGCGTCCGTGTTACAATAGAGCCAACAGAGCTCCTTGAGGGTGAAGAGCTCTTTAGCTGTACGGTATGTAATAATACAAAGACTGAAAAAATTCCTGCCCTCGGACATACTCATCGCACAATATACCATAAAAGCCTTGCTCCAACCTGTACAGCCTCAGGTAATAAAGAATATTATACATGCGAAAACTGTAATAAGTGGTTTTCCGATGAGAATGCCACTGTAGAAATTACTGACAGAAACAGCGTTATTCTAAGGGCGACAGGTCACAGCGCCGGCACAGAATGGAATTTTGACGACGCTTACCATTATCATGAATGTACCAATAATGGATGTAATGAAAAGCTGGATAAAGAAGCTCATGAATTTGAATGGAAAATCGATAAGGAAGCAACTGTCACCGAAAAAGGCTCAAAGCATGAGGAATGTAAAATATGCAGACTTTCTAAGCCTCCTGTAGATATTCCTAAAAAAGATAAGCCTTCAAATCCTGACGACGATAACCCTGCGCCTCCTGACAGCGGAATGATTAAAATTGACATTCAGACAGGAGAAGCTGCTCCTAAAACAGAGCTTTCCACTCCTAACGAGGAGCTTATTGAAGCCGTGCTGACTGATGAAGAAAAAAAGCAGACTGAAAGCGGCGTTCACATTCAGATTATATTGACTGTCGAAGACGCAAACGCTTCCATTTCCCCAGAGGATAAGTCAGCAGTAAATGAAGCCTTAAGCGCCCTTCCCGACTACGTGCTGGGACAGTATCTTGATGTAAATCTTCTGAAGTTCATTGGAGAGCTTCAGGAGAAAATCACCCGGACAAACAGTCCTGTTACCATTAAATTTGAGCTTCCTAAGGCTCTTTTAGGGGCTGACAGAAAGTATTCCGTCATTCGTATTCATGACGGCGTAAGCGACGTTCTTGAGGATTTGGATGATGATATAAATACCGTTACAATCAAATCCGATAAATTTTCAACATATGCGCTGGCTTACAGTGAAAAATCAGGCAGCTCACAGCCTCCTCAAACTGACGACAATAATAATGACAACAATGGCGGCGGCAACGGCGGCAATGATAACAATACTGATAACAGTGGCAACGGCTCAAATCCGGCGGAGGGAGACAAGGACTCTGATAAACCGGGAGCTGCAACTCCCCCTCAAACAAGCGATACAGTGAACAATCAATATGCAGTTTTAATTTTCCTCTTGCTTACAGGCGGATTTGGAATTATCATGACTGCCCTTTATAAAAAAAGAAAAGAGCATACAACCACATAAGCTGTTAAAACAATATCAGCTGCTTAATTAAAAAATATGCAGGATATAGGCTTCAATCCCAATGAAACCTATATCCTGCATATATTCTGCTAATATAACAGTCCTCTTAAATTTAATTACGCATTCTCATCCTCAAAGAAATCATCGTCGAAATCTTCAAAATCATCGTCAAAGTCTTCCTCAAAATCATCCATATACTTTGGTGAGAAATGCTTATACAACGCATATGCTATACCTGCTGCGGCAGCTACCGCTGCAATAACAGTAAGAACTATCCACACTGTATTTTTCTTTCTTGCTTCCTCTTCCTTTTTGTGCATTAACTCGCCAAGCTTTGTTGCTGCAATAATTTCTTCAACCTTGTTCATTTAATTACACGCCCTTTCTTTTTTAATATATTAGGAAATTTCTAATGCATAAGCTCAGTGCGCATAACAGGCTTATGCTTTGCTGAGACTATTAACCTTATTCCTGTGCGGCTTTCTGCACATAATTGGCTCAGCTTTGTTGAGACTATTATACCACATTTTTCATATTTTACTACTACTTTTTGAAATGACCTTTAGTCGGTTTTTTTCAGCTTTGCGAAGGAAGCAAACATTTTTTTCACTCCTGCATTTTGAAAATCCACGGTTACTTCATAATCCCTTCCTCCGTCCCTTATAGACAATACCGTGCCTGTGCCAAACTTTATATGCCTTACCTTATCCCCCACGTCATAGCCTAGGCCATATGCGCCGGAAGTCTCCGTACCGGATGCTTCGTTTTTCGTGTTATTATCTGAATTTCCAAAGCCCTTCTTAACCAACCCATGACTCACCAAGTCTGCCGCCGACATGGATTTTGGCAATTCATAGGGCTTTGTTTTCTCCACACGCCTTGCCGCCTGATATGGGCTTGGCCTTGACATATTTCCCAAAAATGCTGCTGCCGATAAGGCTCCTGCTCTTGTATTTATGGAATTTGAATTTGCGGCATCGGTATTTAATAGTCTGCTCGGAATTTCCCTTACAAACCGTGATATTTTATTATACTGAACCTCGCCCCTTTGCATACGGGCCTTTGCGCATGTAATCGTAAGGCTTTCCATCGCCCTTGTAACTGCCACGTAGCAGAGTCTTCTCTCCTCCTCTATATCTGTAGGGTCCTCCGACTGAATACTCATGTAGCTTGGAAATAAGCCGTCCTCCATGCCGCACAGATATACCTTTGGAAACTCAAGTCCCTTTGCGCTGTGAACAGTCATAAGCGCCACATAATCGCTGTTATTTTCAAGATTGTCTATATCAGCCACAAGGGCAACCTCCTCCAAAAAGCCTGAAAGCGTAGGCTGCTCCACTCCTGTCTCATAATCGGCAAGCTTTGACACAAGCTCATCTATATTTTCTATTCTTCCTCTGGACTCCTCCGTATTCTCAGCCCTAAGCTCCTCCACGTAGCCTGTTCCGTCTATAATATCGTCCATTATCTCCGTAAGGGGAAATTCTCCAAGCTTGCTACGGATAACTCTTATAAAGTTTGTAAACTCTCTTATCTTCCCTGCGGCTCTTCCGGCTCCCGGTATGCTGTCTATATCAAGCAGCGCGTCAAAAAAGCTTATTCCCTGACTGTCTGCGTAGCCTTGAATTCTGTCTATTGTGGTTAAGCCTATTCCTCTCTTTGGTATATTTATTATTCTTTTTACTGCAACATCATCCCTGCCGTTGTCAACCGTCTTAAGGTATGCCAGCATATCCTTTATTTCCTTACGGGCATAAAAGTTTACTCCCCCAAAAAGCTTATATGGAATATTTAAGGCTATAAGCTTTTCCTCCAATGTTCGCGACTGCGCGTTAGTTCTGTACAGACATACGCACTGATTATATGTAAATATGCCATCCTCCGCATTTTTCTTTATGTCAGAAGCAATGCTTTCCGCCTCATCATAATTATTTTCATACTGGCAGAACCTTATAAGCTCGCCGTCCTCCTTATCAGTCCACAAGGATTTTGGCTTTCTTCCCCTGTTATTTGCAATAACTCCGTTTGCGGCATTTAAAATATTTGCCTTTGAACGGTAATTCTGCTCAAGCTTTATGACCGTGGTGTCATCAAACAGCTCCTCAAAATCAAGTATATTGGCTATATTCGCTCCTCTGAATTTATATATTGACTGGTCGTCGTCGCCTACCACGCAAAGGTTTCTGTATTTTCCCGCAAGGAGGCTTATAAAATTAAACTGTACCGTATTTGTATCCTGATACTCGTCAACCATAATGTACTTAAATCTCTCCTGATATTTCTCCAGCACATCCGGGTACTCCTGAAAAAGCCTTACCGTAAGCACAAGTAAATCATCAAAATCCAAAGCATTATTTTTCTTAAGCTGCTCCTGATATTCCTTATATGCGTCCGCTATCTTCCTCATGCCAAGACTTTCCTCATTTTTCTTCCTAAACTGCTCCGGCGAAAGCATTTCGTTTTTTGCTGATGATATTATGCTTAAAACAGCCTTTTCCTTTATATTTTTTGTATCTATATTTAATCTTTTACAAATATCCTTCATTACAGTTTTCTGGTCGTCAGTATCATATATGGTAAAATTATTATCATAGCCGAGCCTGTCTATAAATCTTCGGAGAATACGTACACAGGATGAATGAAAGGTGCTTACCCATATGCTTTCTGAGCCAAAGCCTATAAGGTTATCAATTCTCTCCCTCATCTCTGACGCCGCTTTATTTGTAAAGGTAATTGCCATAATATTCCACGGATTTACCTGTTTTTCTTCTATCAAGTATGCAATTCTGTGAGTTATCACCCTTGTTTTTCCGCTTCCCGCTCCCGCTAAAATAAGAACAGGTCCCTCAGTGGTAAACACACCCTTTTTCTGCTGTTCATTCAATGTATCATATATATTCATTTTCTGTCTCCCGATATCTGCATTTACGCTTATGTCCCTAACTTGTAAAATTAAGTAAAAAGGCAAGTCTGTCCCGGTTGGGAACTAACTCTGCCTTTTTACTTTTCTTTTGTAATATTTCTATCTTAACTTATATCCGCAGTTACTGCAGAAATTTGAGCCTGTAGCCGCTGTGCCGCAATTCGGACAAAACTTAGGTCCCTCGGCAATATTTGACTGCGGTCCGTTATTTACAGTATCGTTCATACTGCCGCTTGTATTCATGCCATTGTTCATATTGCCGTTCATGTTATTATTCATTCCGTTATTTGAATTATTATTCATGGCGGCTGTCATATTATTTACCATCTGCTGCCCCATCATCATGCCCATCTGCATACCCGCCATATTTGTAGCCATATTTCCTCCTGCGTTATTTCCCTTTGCCATAGCGTCTGTCATGGCTACCTGCTGATAGCGGTTCATGTCTCCTATCATGCTCTGTGAGGCTGCCTTTCTCTGCATAGCCTGAATCTCTTCCGGATATGAAAAGCTGGAAATCTGAAAGCCTGTTATAGTGATGCCAATCTTGTAAATTTCCATATCAAGGTCTGTCTGTAAGCCCTTTGCTATATCGTAGGCATTTGCCTGAAGGTTAAACATATCCTTGCCTTCCTTCGTTATCCATTTCATAAGAAGCTGGTCAAGCATTGAGATAACCCTGTCCCTTATATCTTCAATGGTAAATATTTCCTTTACGCCTGCTACCTTATCTATAAGGGCCTGACGGTCTGATACCTTACAGTTAAACGTTCCAAAGGCTCTTATTGGCATTCCTCCCGGCAGATTAAGCTGCGGCGCCGGAATATTGATTGCGCTCTTTGTGCCCCACCTTACCGTAAATTCCTTAGTATTAATAAAAAGCACCTCTGCGCGTATGCCGCTGTTAAAGCCAAATTTAAAGCCCTTAAGAGTAGACAGGAACGGAATAATGTCTGACTCAATGTCAAAGCTGCCCTCATCCTCAAATATACCTTCCACCCTGCCGTTATACATAAATATGGCGTCCTGTCCCTGTCTTATAATAAGACGGCTGCCCTTCTTTATCTCGTCATTGTTCCATTTCCAGAAAATGACATCATCCCTGTTTTCCTGCCACTCTACAACATTAGAAAACTGGCTGCTGAATAATCCCATGATAAATTACCTCCAAATTCATTCATTAAGCAAAAAATACATACTGACACTTTTTTAATATATAGAAAAGTCCGTCATACAAGCCACAAATTCAGCTCCGCTGAATTTGCAATTATCGGCTAAAGCCGATAATTTTTTATTTGCCTAATGATGCCTTTAATGCTGCCAGCTCGTCATCTACCGCTGTAGCCTCCTGCTTATCCTCATACTTTTCTGCTAATGCTGCCGTCGGGTCATTTGCTGATAAATCATTAAGCTCCGCCATAGCGTTTGCCTCGTCAAGCATCTTATCTACCTTTGCTTCCATTCTTCCAAAGGCTGACATATTATTCTCTGCTCCTGCCACTGACGAGCCAATCTTATTGATTCTCTCCTGTGTCTTTGCCACAGCCATTTTTGCCTTAATAGCTTCCTTCTTTGTATTCAGCTCATTTATATCCCCTACAAGCTTGTCATGCATCTGTTTCATCTTTGCTGCATTATCTGCTGCAAGTGTGTATGCCTGCTGAAGGGAAGTCTGCTTTTCCAGAAGCTGGTTTTTCTTTGTAAGGAACTGTCTTGCATCATCATCATTTCCTGCCTCAACAGCCTTTACAGCATAATTCTGAAATTTTGCTATCTCTGCATTACACTCATCCAGCGCTCTCTTGCATCTTGTCTCCTCTGCCATAACCGAAGCAGTCTCGGCTTTAACCTTGCCTAAATCATCCTGAAGGTTTCTAAGATACTGGTCAATCATTTTCTCCGGGTTTTCTGCCTTGTCCAATAATGCATTGATGTTTGCCGACATAATGTCCTTAAATCTTGAAATAATACCCATGTAAATACCCTCCTTGAGTTAATATAATATTTTAATTTCACATTTAACGCCATTTAAGTATAGCATATTAGCAATTTAATGTCATTATTTATTTTTGCACGATATAACGTGGTAATGGGTAAATTTATAAAATTTTTCTTACAAAAAACTTGCTATATGGTTTTGAATACTATATAATCTAGTTATTACCAAAACATCATATATTATATATGATAATATTTTTATGGAAAAGAGGGAGCATATGTCAATTAACACAAATGATTATATAGACAGGCTGCTTAAAAATATGAATTTAATAAAGCCTGAGGATATTCCTAATATAGAGCTTTACATGGACCAGGTAACAACATTTATGGAAAATCATTTAGGCAGGCTTAAGCGCACTGACGACGATAAGGTGCTTACAAAGACCATGATAAATAATTATGCTAAAAACGAGTTACTTCCATCACCTGAGAAAAAGAAGTATTCAAAGGACCATGTTCTTTTGCTTACGTTTATATACTATTTTAAAAGCTTTCTCACTATAGGCGATATTAAAACCTTAACCTTAGAGCTTTCCGGGAAATATTTTAAATCAGACAAGAAGCCTGCTCTTTCCGATATATATTCAGAGCTTTTAAAATGCTTCCCAAATGTAATGGATGGCTTTAAGGGCGATATTATTAATGCAGAAGAACTTGCCGGAAAATGTATGGAAAATACAGGCAGCTCCGACCCATATCTGGAGAAGCTTTTCTTTATTTCACTTTTGGGAATTGATGTGTATATGAAAAAGCAAATGATTGAAGAAATGATAGATGAAATGGAAAAGGAACGGCTTTCAAAGGCCGAAGCTTTAAAGGCTGCTGCTAAAAAATCCGCTGATAAGGAAAAGAAAGAAGCTGCTAAAAACGAAAAGATAACCAAAAATGAGAAAGCTGTCAGATAATTAGTATTTCTCCATATACAGCAGAGCTAAAAGAAATTAAAGGCTATAGGATACCTTAAAACAGATGCAGCGCCTGTAAAACTGCTTTTAAGATATTATATAGCCTTTAATTCAAAGAACCTGCACTCTTTACTTTACAAACTCTATTTATTCATCAGCCTTCACATTAGCTTCATTCTCACTGTCCACTCTCCCAAACACCATATCATATCCGTCGTTGCCATAATTAAGAGAACGGTTTACCCTGCTTATGGTAGCTGTAGATGCGCCTGTTTTTCCCGCTATATCCATATATGTGTTTTTATTTCTAAGCATTTTTGCCACTTCATACCTTTGAGCTAAGGATAAAAGCTCATTTACAGTACATAAATCCTCAAAAAACTGATAACACTCCTCCTCATTTTTCAGGGTGAGTATAGCCTCAAATAAATGTGTTACCTCATCAGACCTTATTTTTTTATTCATATTATATTTCCTCCATTTTTATTACTAACGATTTTATAATGTATAATTTTAACACATTAAAGTGATTATGTCCAGTAATTTATAGCGCCCCTCCGCCTGCCTCCACGGTTGCTGCCATTTTAATCGGACTTATTGCTTTTAAAGATTTATTATGCTTTCCAAATTAATTTTTTTGTTGTATAATACATTCTTACAAAATATAAAGGAGAAGACTTATGAAGGATATACTTTTATTTGATTTAGACGGAACTCTTTTCAACACAAAGCTGGGAATAGTAAACTGCGTTCAATATGCTTTGGCTGATTATGGCATATTTGAGGATAATCCTGATAATCTTGAAAAATTTATAGGTCCTCCCCTTCACCAGTCATTTCAGATGTTTTATGGCTTTGACGAGGAAAAAAGCGCGCAGGCGGCCTCCAAATACAGAGAACGCTATAAGGAGGAGGGTATATATGAATGCGCTCCCTATGACGGAATAAAAGAGCTGTTAAAGGACTTAAAGGAAAAGGGAAAAATCCTTGGCGTCGCCACCTCAAAGCCTGAGATTTTTGCGAAGCGTATACTTGATAAATTTGAATTTTCACAATACTTCACCCAGATAACCGGCAGCCTTTTAGATAACACCCGCTCAAAAAAGACGGAGGTTATTGAGGAAGCGCTGTCATGCTTAGGCGCTTCCAATAAAAGAGAACACGTTCTTATGATAGGCGACCGTGAGCATGACATTATAGGCGCTAAGGAGGCTCAGCTTTCATCTGTGGGAGTATATTACGGCTTTGCCAAAGCCGGGGAGCTTGAAGCTGCCGGAGCTGAGCATATAGTACGGACAGTACCAGAGCTTCACAGTCTGCTTCTTTCCCTATAGCTGTATTTCCCTCAAAAAAGGAAAATCAAAAGATATATTTTATTGACTTTTTCCCTTATATATGCTAGAATTAACTCTGTTGTTTATATAAAACAGCATATTTATTTTTTTGGAGGTACACAATGAAAGGTACAGTTAAGTGGTTCAACAATCAGAAGGGTTATGGTTTCATCTCTGATGAGGCTGGAAATGATGTATTCGTACATTACTCAGGCATCGTTTCTGAAGGCTTTAAGTCTTTAGAGGAAGGTATTGCCGTAGAGTTCGACGTAACTGATGGTGAAAAGGGACCTCAGGCTATCAACGTAACAAGAGTTTAATCAACAGTAAAGATAATGTGCCTTTTTCAATATAGAATTTATGTTTTAAGTTTTTATAAAGGAAATTGCAATTGATTTACAGATTAAAAAAACATCGGGTAGACAGCTACTCGATGTTTTTTTGTGATGCTTTTTTACTATTTTTTTTCTGTGTTTTTTTACTGTGTTTTTTTACTATATTTTTTCTATTTTCCTTTTGATTATTTCCATGTCCTTTTAGCTTGTCCCAATGCCTATGCCGCCTGTCATGCTGCTCGCTTTCCTTATATTCCCTTATACGGGCCTTAGCCTCCGCCTTATTTTCCTTAGTATGTCCCCATATAATATCAGGATATGCTTCCTTAAGGTAATCCGTAACTGCCAACACATCCGTAGCCTTTTTCTCCGAGGAAACTATCTTCTCCCCATGCTTTCCCACAAAATACAGGGTATGAGTCATCTTTATATGAATACCGAATATAGATATAAGCCTGCCATGGTCATAGCACATTATAATATTTTCAATAGGTACGATATGTACCTCTTTTTTCCCCAGATTATAAAAATATCTTCTGGTAATGTACATATTTCCCACGCTTATCTGCTGCCTGTTCTCAAAATCCTGCTCCAGCTCCCTTAAGGCTCTCTTTATTCCAAACGGCTTTGTTGCATAGTATTTCAGCAGGGAAAGATGTATTGCCGGCGCAATAATATATATTATGTTTATGGTTACAAGAGTCATGCTGTATATAACAAAAGCCACCAGCAGTATAAAGCTTATAACATACCGCTCCAAATGATATGCTGTCTGGTCCATAACAACCGCTCCCGCCGCCGCCGATACCCCCTCCGGCGTCCAGCCTATGGTTACGGCAAAAGCGGTAATCATATTTTCAAGAAGTCCGTCCGGCTCATTGAGCCTGACTATTACGTTTACCTTCTCAAGCTCATTTGGGGTGTTTTTCACTATGTCCCCGCTCAAGATATAAAATACGCATCTGTTATCTGATATTTCATAATAATATGACGCCGTAACCTCTCCCTCCGCCATAATATTAAAGCCTGTATAATACAGCTTGTCTATATTAATATTTGCATACCTGTGTCCCTGATTATAAAGCATAATAGCTTCCGTTGAGCTTTTTACCTTAGTTGGTGAAAAAACATCCCTAAAGGGCAGAAAATAATATATGCCTATTGCTATTACCACGGAAATAACAGGCAAAAATAAATTTCTAAGGCTTACAAGTCTTATGGCTTTATATATCCTTCTCCCTGAACGAGCGCTTACATTTTCCTTCTCCATCTTATACCCCTTTTATATACAATAAGACTGCGCTTTACAGTCTGGTTTTATTTTAGCACATTACTTATGATATTTACAAGTTAATCTTAATTGACTTTAACCATAAAAACTGATAAGCTAATAAATGTTGAATTTTAAAGTATAAGCAAGGAGATGTTATGGACGCGTACACAGGATTGGCAGCGCTTTACGACATATTTATGGACAATATACCTTATGATGAATGGTATGATTATTTAAGGTCGCTGCTTGCCGAATACAATGTAAATAAAGGCATAGTTCTTGACCTTGGCTGCGGTACGGGAAATATGACCGAGCTTCTGGCAGCCGGCGGCTATGATATGATAGGTATAGACAATTCAGATGAAATGCTTTCCATTGCCATGGAAAAAGCTTATGCCAAGGAGCTTGACATACTTTATCTCCTTCAGGATATGAGAGAATTTGAGCTTTACGGTACGGTGGCAGCCGTAGTCAGCATATGTGATTCCATAAATTATATTACAAAAACTGATGATTTGGTAAAGGTTTTTTCTCTGGTAAATAATTATCTTGACCCTGACGGTATATTTATATTTGATATGACTACGTCAAAAAAATATGAAAATATTACAGATGACGTTATTGCTGAAAACAGGGAGGAAGGAAGCTTTATATGGGAAAACACTTATTTTGAGGCTGAAAAAATTAACCAATATGATATGACTATATTTGAAAGGCTCGATAACGGACTTTATAAAAGACATCAGGAAACACATATCCAGCGCGTATATACCCTAGATGAAATTAAGGCTGCCCTTGATTTAGCCGGTCTTAAATTTGAGGCCTGCTACAAGGCTTTTACACGCCATGCGCCTGATGACGACTGTGAGAGAATATATGTTATAGCGAGAGAATCCGTTAATCATAACGAGACAAAAAAGAGAAGGTAGGGAAATAATATGTCAGATTATATAATAAGAGCAACTGCCGCAGACGGTCAGATTAGAGCATTTGCTTCTACCACAAGGGAGCTTGTGGAGCACGCCCGCATAACACACGGCACAAGTCCTGTGGGAACTGCCGCCCTTGGCAGGCTTCTTACTGCTGCGGGAATTATGGGAAGTATGATGAAGGGCGATAAGGATTTACTTTCCATTATTATAAATGCAGACGGCCCTATGGGAAAAACAGGCGTTACCGCCGACTCTAAGGCAAACGTTAAGGGCTATATAAGCACCCCTGAATTTCAAAATCCTCCCAATTATTTGGGTAAGCTTGACGTGGGTGGCGCAATAGGCAACGGAAACCTGCGTGTTATAAAGGATATGGGACTTAAGGAGCCTTATGTTGGCACTGTAGGACTTATTACGGGAGAAATTGCAGAGGATTTGACCTACTACTTTGCCACCAGCGAGCAGGTTCCCACCTCAGTAGGGCTGGGAGTCCTTATGAATAAGGATAATACCGTAAGACAGGCGGGAGGCTTTATTGTACAGCTTATGCCCTTTGCCTCTGATGAGGTTATAGACAGGCTTGAGGAAAATATAAAGAATATTTCTTCCGTAACCTCCATGCTTGATTCAGGCATGTCGCCGGAGGATATTTTGAGGCAGGTTCTTTCAGGCTTTGATTTGGATATAACAGATACAATTCCTACACAATACTGCTGCAACTGCAGCAAGGAGAGGGTGTCTAAGGCGCTTATAAGCGTAGGGAGGGCTGAGCTTAAAAGCATGATTGATGATGGAAAGGAAATAGAGGTGAACTGCCACTTCTGCAATACAAATTATATTTTTTCTGTAGAGGAGTTAAAGGAGATGCTTAGGTTGTGCTGAGCAAAGTGGGATGCATGTTAAATTGTAATTTGTACAGGTAAAAAAGTTCCTCACATGTTGTCCGGGGCTTAAGAATAAAGGGAGCTTGGGGCGGCAGGAGGG
>ERZ777305.2937-NODE-2937-length-12860-cov-4.224678_pt1 | contig 12860 bp, 10 predicted proteins | sample MGYA00374965_ERZ777305 | MGnify/ENA primary metagenome ERZ777305 (study PRJEB29328, sample SAMD00013331) | mouse gut metagenome | study: EMG produced TPA metagenomics assembly of the Metagenome analysis of fecal microbiota from mouse which was promoted...
CTCGGCCGTTCCCGGGGGTCACGTCCTCGGGGGTGGAATAGGAGGTGGAGGCGAGCTATAAAATAAAACTATTAGTAATTAGAAAAGTCCAGAATATGCAAAAATTAGTATAAAAATGAAATTTTTATATACAATCTATTTTTAGATGTGATATTATTTACTAGTTGTAAAAATTAATTAGATTAAAAGAAGAGGTAGTAAAATGAAGAATATAAGAAATATTGCAATTATCGCCCATGTTGATCATGGTAAAACAACCTTAGTTGATCAACTTTTAAAATATTCTGGAACATTCAGAGAAAACAAAACGATTGAAACACGCGTTATGGATAGTAATGAGCTTGAGCGTGAAAGAGGTATTACGATTTTAGCCAAGACTACTGCTATCAATTATAAAGACTACAGAATCAATATTCTCGATACTCCAGGACATGCAGACTTTGCTGGTGAAGTTGAAAGAATTATGAATATGGTTGATGGTGTCTGCCTTGTTGTCGATGCATTTGAAGGTACAATGCCACAAACAAGATTTGTCTTAAAAAAGGCACTTGAATATCATTTAAAACCAATAGTTGTTATAAACAAGATTGATCGACCAAATGCTAATATAGAAAAGACTTTAGAGGAAGTTCTTGAACTCTTTATTGAGCTCGGCGCAGATGATTCTTTGCTTGATTATAAAACAATCTTCGTTTCTGCCTTAAGAGGAACTTCTAGTGATTCTAGTGATCTTGAAACACAAAAGGAAGGAATGGATTCTTTGTTTGAGGCTATTATCTCAGAAATTCCTGCACCAAAAACAGACGTCAATCTACCATTTCAATTCCAGCCTTCTCTTCTCGACTATAATGATTATGTCGGAAAAATCGGTATAGGAAGAATCGAAAGAGGTAGGATTCATATTAATGATTCTGTCACTTGCTTGCGCAATGATGGAAGCAAGGTTAACTTTAAAGTACAAAAACTATACGGGTTTTTAGGTCTTGATAGAATCGAAATTGAAGAAGCAGAAGCTGGTGATATTATAGCTATTGCTGGTTTGGCTGATATAAATGTTGGTGAAACTGTTTGCGCAACAAATAGTTTAGAAGCATTACCTAAATTAAGAATTGATGAACCAACAATGCAAATGACCTTTTCTACCAACCACTCTCCTTTTTCAGGCAAAGATGGAAAACTTCTCACTGCACAAAAGATTTATGAGAGATTATTGAAGGAAACAAGAAGAGATGTTTCTTTAAAATTCACCCAGCCTGCTCCAGAAAGTTTTATTGTTACTGGTAGAGGCGAATTACACTTATCCGTTCTTATTGAAACAATGAGACGTGAAGGATTTGAACTTAATGTTTCTAGACCTGAAGTTATTCTAAAAGAAATTGATGGTCAAAAATGTGAACCTTTTGAAGATTTACAAATTGATGTTCCTGATAAGTATGTTGGAAATGTTATGGACCTCGTTGGAAAGCGTGGTGCTGAATTGATAAATATGAATAGCGAAAATAATCTCACTAGATTGAACTATGTGATTCCAAGCCGTGGATTGATCTCATTCATGACAAGTTTTATGATTATGACATCTGGTTATGGAATAATTAACCATTCATTTAAAGAATACCGTCCACTTGTACATTCATCTATTGGTCAAAGAAGCGTGGGAGTTTTAGTTGCTACTGATACAGGCAGCGCTACAGCTTACGCATTAAAATCCACTGAAGAAAGAGGTACTATGTTTATAACACCTGGAACTGATGTCTATGAAGGAATGATTGTGGGTGAGAATAAATATGAGAAAGACCTGGCTGTAAATGTCGTTAGAGCTAAAAACTTAACCAACCAAAGATCATCAAACAAGGATCAAACTGTCGTATTAAAATCACCACGTAAAATGAGTTTAGAAGAATGTCTCGATTATATCAATGATGATGAATTAGTCGAGGTTACACCTAATACCATTCGTATGAGAAAAAAGATTTTGGAAACTGAATTAAGAAAAAAATACGAGGCACATCATCAAAACGATTTATAATTTGCTCGCTTATATGTTATAATACTTTACATACGAAAGGAGAAAGATATGAAACGTCACAATATATGCATTGATTTAGGGACTGCTAACACTCTTATTTGGACTGATATATCTTCTTCAGTCGTCTTTAATGAACCAACAGTATTAACAATTGATAGAAAGACAAAAACAGTATTAGAAATAGGATATCTCGCAGGAAAAATGGCTGGAAAGACACCATATAATGTTGATATCGTATTTCCTTTACACGATGGAGTTATTGCCGATTTAGATGCAGTAATTATGTTTTTAAAACAAGCTATTAAGAACCTTCATTTAGGAAAGGCATTAAAAAACGCTTGTTTTTATCTTGCGACACCGAGCGATGTAACTCCTGTTGAGCAACATGCTTTAGTTGATTTAGCCGTTGGACTTGGAGCTAAAAAAATAATAATTGAATCAGAAGCGAGAATGGCTGCTATTGGTTCAGGAATCGATATCTATTCTCCACAAGGGTCATTAATAATGGATATCGGTGGTGGAACAACTGATGTCGCTATTATTGCACTCGGAGAGATAGTTAAAACCAAAGCCCATCATGTTGCTGGAAACGCCTTTTCCTCGGCAATAAGAAAATATTTAAGAACAAAATATAAGTTATTAATAGGAGATAAAACTGCTGAATATATTAAAATGAAGATAGGATCTGTTACTGAGCCAAGCAACAACTCTTTATTAGAAGTAAGTGGTCGAGACTTATTAACAGGATTGCCACATTCAGTAATTATATCATCTAGCGATATATATAACTGCTTGATTCCTCTTGCAGATTCTCTAGTCGAATTAATAATTGAGACACTAGAAGAAACTCCGCCAGAATTATCAACCGATATTTCAACAAATGGATTAATTCTATCTGGCGGTGGTTCATTGTTAAAAGGTTTAAGGGAATACCTAAAAGAAAGATTGCACATTCCAGTACATCTAACACCTTTTCCACTTGAGTCAGTAATAAGAGGACTAGCGGAAATTGCTACAATGTCAAATAACAAAAAAGATTAAGGAGAAAAAAATGATAATAGAAGAAATTAAAAAGCAAAATATGATTGCTTTAAAAAATCATGATACAGATGTCAGAGCGATATTGTCCGTTATTATCAACAAATATATGGTAATGGAAGTTGAGTATCGCGCTCAAAACAAGACTATGACAGATAATGAAGTTATCTCAATAATACAGAAATCATTAAAAGAACTTGAAGAAGAAAAAAATATGTATGAAAAGGGTGGAAATGCTTCTAGAGTTGACGGAATAAAAAAGCAAATGGAAGCAATTAAAAACTACCTCCCAAAAATGATGAGTGAGGAAGAGATAAAAAACATAATCTTGACTTTAGAAGACAAATCTATTAAAGTAGTTATGGCTTTCTTTAAGGAAAATTATGCTGGCAAAGTTGACATGTCCTTAGTTAGCAAAGTGTTGAGATTATTATGATTTCACATTGGGAGAATAGTTAAGTGGTATAACAGTGGTCTCCAAAACCATTATTGAGTGTTCGATTCATTCTTCTCCCGCCATAAAAGTATTATCTTGCGCTACTTGTTAGTAGCGCATTTTTTATTTTTCTTATTGTTTTTTTAGGTATAAAAAATTACTTTTGTATTATTTTTTAATTATTTTTGTTAAACTATACTATATGGACAATTTAGATATCAAAGAAATCCTGACTATTTATAATCAACAAGTATCATATGAAGATAATTATTTATCTTCTCTTCCTTTTGAGACCGATGAATTCAAACTTGAATTAAATAAAAAAAGACTAGAAGACTTGCAAAAAGATATTGATAGCGGATTAGATATTTCTTCTTCTACAATTAAATCATTAACCGATATTTTTAAAAAGCTTAAAATTAACTCTAGTCTTTCAATAAAAGAACTATTCGATGTGCTTCAATTCTTAAAATCACTTAATAATTATTATGATAAATTGAAGGAAGCAACTTCATTTGAAATGAAAGAATTGTTTCTTGATTTAACTCGTTTAACCAATCTTGAAAACAAATTGTCAACTGCTATTTGTGATGAAAATGAGATTTCAAGCAATGCTTCATATACTCTTAAAGAACTTAGAAGAAAAGAGGATGTTTTATTTCATTCTATCGAACATACTATAAAAAAATCACAAGCAAAGTATAAATCACTACTTGCCGAAGATACTATAGCAATGAAAAATGGCTATTGTGCTCTACCCGTCGTTAGTTCTAATAAAAACAAAGTTCCAGGAATAGAAGTATATTCTTCACAAACCGGTCTTACTTCTTATATCGTCCCCACTGAAGTAATTAATATCTATAATGATTTAACTGAAATAGGAAGCAAGATAACTGAAGAAATAATCAGAATAATCAAAGAACTTTCAAATGCCTTGGCTAATGACCTTGTAATTATAGAAAAGGATTATTCACTTTGTCTTTTAATAGATAGACTTTTAGCTTCGATTAAATTCGGAAATGAAATTGATGGTGTTTTAGCAAAAAAAGGTGACCATATTGAATTAAAAGGGTTAGGCCACCCACTGATTGAGAGCGCAAAAATTGTTAGAAACAATATTTCTATCGGCAACGATAATAAAAAATCATTATTGATTTCTGGTCCTAATGCCGGTGGAAAAACTGTTTTGCTTAAAAGCATAGCGTTATCTGTTTTATTAAATCAGGCTGGTCTATTCGTCCCATGCTCTAATTCATGCCTTCTTCCCTACTTTAACAAACTTTATTTTGTCTTAGGCGACAATCAATCTGTTTTAGATAATCTATCTACTTTTTCTTCTCATATAGTAAAACTAAAAGAAGTTTCAGATAATATCGATAGCAATAGCATCGTAATAATTGATGAAATAGGACAGGGTACTTCTCCAATTGAAGGCTCAAGTATTGGAGTTAGTTTCTTTAAACTTGCTGAAGAATATAATACCTACATGATAATTTCTTCTCACTACGATGAATTAAAAGATTACGCTTTATTATCTAAAAATATAAATACTGGTACAATGCTTTTCGATGAAGACAAAATTGAACCAACCTATCAATATATCTCTGGTAGAATCGGAAAAAGCTATGGCATTAGCATTGCCAAAAAACTCGGCCTCAACGATAAACTAATTGAAACTGCAAATCAATTCATCGCCGAGTTAAATGAAAGACAAAATAGAAATAGTTTGCTTGAACTTGAGAATAAAATTAATATCTACAATCAGAAACTCGAAGAGATTAACATTTTAAAAAGTGAACTTGAATTAGACATAAAAAAGAAAAAACAGGCACAAAAAGATCTTGCTTCATATAAGAAAAACCTTAAAGAAAACGAAGATGAAATAATCAATGAAGCGATAGAAAAAAAACTTGCCGAGCTTGATGAAATATGGCATAAGAAAAAAGGAATTAAAAACTTTGCCGAACTAAGCAAACTCAAAGGAGAATTAAATAAAAAAAGAATAGTTTCTTCAGAAGAAGAAACCAGGACATCTAAAGTTTTTGAAATTAATTCCAAAGTAAGAATTCTTCCTTCTGGTCAAATAGGAACAATCATTTCTCAAAATGGAAATAGATATATAGTGTCTTCTGGTGGAATTACTTTTAATCTTAAAGCTGATTCTTTAGAACATTTCATAAATAACGAGCCAAAAAAAGTACATAAGAGACCTACTAGTTCCATCGATAGAAGCATTTTAGAAAAAAAGGTTGCACCGCTAGAATGTAATCTTATTGGTTTAACCGCGATTGAAGCAAGAGAGAAACTTCTCAAATACTTAGATGATTGCCTGCTCTCGCATCGTCATCAGGCAAGAATTATCCACGGCGTTGGAACTTCAACATTACAAAAAATGGTTTGGAAAGAACTTGAGAAATGCTATTACGTCAAAAACTTCCGTTTTGGTGGTGAAGGAGAAGGTGGCGTCGGTTGTACAATAGCCATATTAGGATGATTATGGAAATAAAAAACGAGATTCTGAGAAGAAAAATCGGTGTTCTTCCAAAACGACCAGGATGTTATTTAATGAAAAACATCGATGGTACTATCATCTATGTCGGCAAAGCAAAGAATTTATTAAATCGTGTTGCTCAATACTTTTTGCGTGAACAATTAGGAAAAGTAAAGCGCATGGTTAATGAAATAGTTGATTTTGATATAATCGAAACCGATAACGAAAAAGAGGCTTTACTTTTAGAAATCAATCTTATACAAAAGCATTATCCTAAATATAATATAATGCTAAAAGATAATCGAATGTACCCTTTTATTGCATTAAAAAAAGATCGTCATCCATATCTAAAAATTGCTCATAACGATTCTTCACCAAAAGAATTCTATTATTTCGGTCCCTATCCAAACGCCACTGCAGCCAGAAAGATGATTGAACTTCTAAACAATATTTTGCCGTTAAGAAAGTGTGCCAACTTACAGCCAAAGGCATGTATTTATTACTATATGAACCAGTGCCTCGCTCCTTGTATAAATAAAATCAGTAAAGAACAGATTAAAGATTTACAAGAAAGTGTTCAAAGGTTTTTAAAAGGCGATAATAGTGAAATAAAGCAAGATTTGACAAAAAAGATGAAAAAGGCCAGCGAAGAATTAAACTTTGAACTTGCACAGCACTACAAAGAACTTATTGAAAGCATAAATCATATAAACAGCAATCAAAAGATTATGATGCAAGATCACATAGATCGAGATATTGTCGGTTATTCAACAAGGGATGGATATATCTGTATTCTCTTTTTCAACTATCGAAACGGTGTTTTGCTTGGAAAAAAATCATTTGTTTTTGAAGAAGAACCATTTATAGACGAGCAGATAACTGCAAGCATTATTCAGTTTTATCAACAAAACTCTTTACCTAAAGAACTTGTCATTGCTAACGAATCAATTAAGGATTTGTTACAAGAAGTTTTAAAAATAAAAGTTATTGTTCCTTCGCGAGGACAAAAAAGAGATTTGCTATTTTTAGCACTTGAAAATGCTAGAAAGGGTCTTGATGATCATTTCTTAACATCTCGACTTGATGATGACAATCTAAAACTACTCGAAGAGCTGCAAGAAAAACTAAATCTTAAGAAAACACCATTAAATATTGAACTATATGATAATTCACATACAAATGGAGAATCAGCTATCGGCGCGATGGTTAAATTTATCAATGGAAGCAAGGTTCGTCAAGAGTATCGTAAATATACTATAAGAGGTGATAATACCAGAGATGATTTAGCGATGATGAAAGAAGTGCTGCAAAGAAGATTTTCTCGTATAGAAAATGATAATCTGGTCTATCCCGACTTAATAATAGTTGATGGTGGAGAAAACCAAATTAAAGAAGCTATTGAAGTTATAAATAGCTTTAAAGATTGTCCAACAAGTGTTGCTGGTCTATATAAAAACGATCGTCATGAAACGGAAGGATTGATTGATGGTAAAGATATGTCAATCGTCTTCATTGATAAAAGATCACCGCTATTCTTCCTTCTTATGAGAATGCAAGATGAGGTTCATAGATTTGCTATAAGTTCACATCGAAACAAAAGAAGCAAATCATTTTATCAAGATATATTCTCTTCAATTAAGGGAATCGGTAAAAAAAGGTCGCTGATGTTAATCGAGGCATATCCATCATTTAATAGCTTATGCTCCGCTTCTAAACAAGAACTAATGCAAATTCTTCCAGAAGATGCAGCGGATAAATTGCTTGAAATAATAAAAGAAAAGCAAAATAAAGGTTTTGGCATACAATAGTATTGAGAGGTAAACTATGCCATCAATACTTACTAAGCGTGAACGTGAAGTATTTGAATTACTCATCCACTCTCACACGACAAAAGATATTGCTGATGAGTTGTTTATATCAGAAAAAACAGTACGCAATCACATATCAAATGTTATATTAAAACTTGGTGTAAAAGGACGTGCTCACGCTATTATTGAACTTGTTAGACTTCATGAACTAACACTTTAAGCAGTATTCTGCTTGAAGTGTTTTCATATATATTAATATGAAAATCGCACTGATCGACTCTGGAAGAGGACTGCTCTATCTATTAAATGAACTAATTATTAAAAATATTAAGCATGAATATCACTTGTTTTTTTCTAGCAAATGCCCTATTGGAAACTTACCAAAGAAAGATTTAATTGAAGAGACAAGAATACTTGAAGAAAAGACCAAAGACTTTGATTTCACTGTTGTTTGCTGCAATACACTGAGCATTTATTTTAAACCAAGAAAAAACTTAATTAAAATACTCGACTATAATTTATCGTATTTAAACAAACACGAAAATATCATACCAATAGGAACCACTAATACAATTAATTACTTAGGAAGAGGATATAAGGAGTTCAACTTAGCTAGGGATATAGAAGAACAGAAAAAAGAGAAGATAATAAAAGATATTAAAGCTTGGCCTAAAAGCAAATCATACATCCTTTTATGTACTCATTATATTCAAGCACTTGAGACCATAAATAATATACATCCAAATTCAAAAATAATAGATCTTACCCACCTATTATTTCAAGACATTGCTTCATTAAAAAAAGATAAACAATTAAGGATCATTTCACACAAATAAAAAATATGTTCTAAATCATTAAAACATATCATATGTATCTTTAGAGGATGGTGCAATGAAAAAAATAAAAGAACGCGGTAAAAGTTTATGGCAGAGGTTTAAAGGAAAAATGCCTCATGTCGAAATATGTTTCTCAAAACTTAAAATGAAATCAAAAGCAAGTAAAGCTGCTTTAGTCTTAGTGCCACTAGTACTTATAGGTGCAGGCGTAGGAGTTGGTATTGGTTTAACACAAAATACTAATGCTCCAGTATCAAAGGTTGATGTAACAAACTATAAAAATCGTCGAATATATTTAGTTAGTAATGATAATATAACGATTCCTCTCACTGTCTCATTATTAAAAAGAGCTACACCAGGAGAAGAAATACGCGATATATTTAATCTTTTAAAAACAGATTCTAAGGCTGGATCAAATTCTATTAAAGGATTAATTCCTGCTAGCACAAAACTTAATTCATTAGAAATATTCAACGATGAATTAATTCTCGACGTCTCAAAAGAATTCCTGGACTATGAAAAGAGTTCAGAAGTTAATTTATTAGAATCTATTACATATACTTTTGCTGATTTCCCTGATGTAAAAATGCTTTCAATTTATGTCGATGGTGAAAAACTAGAAAAGATGCCAAAGAACAACACAGTCATTCCAGATTTCTTGCAAAAAAGATTTGGTATCAATCGCCAAACTGATGATATATCAAATATAGCTAATAAGCAAATGGTCAATATCTACTATACAAAAAACATTGATGATAAATCATATCTTGTTCCTGTTAGTCATTATGTTGATAGTAATCTAAGTATGGAAAAACAATTAATAGAAGCTGTATCTAGTACAGTAGAAAATAGTCTAGGATTAACCATCTGCGATGAATACACATTCTTAGATGACACACAAGAAGATGATAATGATAAAGAGTTTAACTTAACAGTAAAACAAGATGCATTAGTAAATGAAGGAGTTGTTAAAAAGTCCCTTCTAGATATAATATCATTAACAATAAATGATAGTTATAATAAGGTACCAGTTAACTTCTATATTGAAGATGAAACAGTAATGGTTGAGGGTGTTGTCTCTCAAGATACATACGAAGTATCAAACCTCATATATAACTCAGTAGCAATATAAGCGTGGAATTCCACGCTTTTTCTTTCAGTCGCTCTGTATATTTAAAGTAAACTATTAAACCTCTTTTAAGTAAGAAACAACTCGTTTAATTTGTAACAAGTTGTTTCTTATTTGACAGCAAAAAAGGTATTTTTTATAAACCATGATTTTTATACTATCCATGAAAAAAAATTAATAGTTATGGTTTGATATTAAGTAGGTTATCATATTAGTTGACTTGAAAAATTATTTACTTTATAATTAAATCACCTTAGGAGGTAATAAATGAAAAAGATAAAACTAATGGTTCCAATGTGTTTAATACTTGCATCTAGTGTACTAAGTTCTTGTGGTAAAAATAATAATCCACTTGCTAATGCTCAAAATCTTTATGGATTTGGTGCAGTTAGTAGCGTAAAGCTGCTCGGCAATAGTATCTCTACAAGTTCTTTAAAACATTTACTTAGTTTAGCACAAAACTCATCTAGAACAACAAGTGATGAGGTTAAAGATCAAATCGATAGATTTAATTCTTACTTCTCTGCTATCGATAGTTTCTTAGGTGAAGATATAATAAGCACTAATGTTTCTAATAACTCAAATCAGAATTATCCATATGAAAATATAATGACAATTAAAGGAAAAGACTTTGAAGGTAAAAACACAGAATACACTTTATATTACACTGAAGTCCTAACTAAATCAGAAGTTGAAGATGATGAAGCAGAAAATGAATACTCTTTAACTGGCATTATGCTTTTAGACAATAAAGAATATTACATTGAAGGTGAAAGAACATCTGAAACCGAAAGTGATGAAGCTGAAAACGAACTAAGCATTACTGCATATCTTGATAAAAATGATAAGTCAAATCGAATCGTTATGGAACAAGAACACTCTATAGAAGCTAATGAATCAGAAATTGAGTATGTCTATAGTGTCTACTCTAATAACATTTTAGTCGAACAAACTGCAATTGAATTTGAAAACGAAAAAAAGAATGGAAAAGAAGAAATTGAGTACTCTATTTCGTTTAGACAAGGAGAAACAAAAGGCAGCTACGAAATAGAAAAAGAAACTACATCGGCTAAGACTGAAATGAAAGTAACTTACTATATTGATAATAAAAAAGGTGAATTTAGAATTGAAGCAAGTGGTGATAAATACACTTACACATTCGAAGATGGTTCAAAAATCACAATTTAAAAATAGAGTTGAGAAATCTCAACTCTATTTTTTATGAATTAATCTAATGAATTATAAAAATCTTCTGCTTGTTTTTCCCAATACTCTTTATCTCTTTCAGTTATTTCTCTTATAACTCTACAAGGATTTCCTGCCGCAACACAATTAGAAGGAATATCTTTAGTAACAACTGAGTTTGATCCAATTACAACATTATCCCCTATCGTAACTCCTGGATTAATGACTGTATTGCCGCCAACCCAAACATCATTTCCTATTTTAACTTTATAACCATATTCTAACATTTTGTTACGAACATCCTTATCTATTGGATGACCAGCTGTATAAACAGAAACCCTAGGTGCAAAGAAGACGTTATCACCAATTTCTACAGTATTTACATCTAATATAATACAATCAAAATTAGCATAAAAATTATCACCTACAGATATATTTGATCCGTAATCACAATGAAAAGGTTTATTTATACAAATATTCTTTCCGACCTTTTTAAATAAACCTCTTACTAATTCTTCTCTTGCCTTATAATCACCATAACTTGTACTATTAAATTTATCAAGAAATTCAATTTTGTTTCTATTCATTTCTTCCCTTTTAGAATCTTTAATTTCACAGCTATATAATTTACCTTCTAACATTCTATCAAACTGAGACATGCTGCCCTCCAAATTATAAATCATAAATATTATAGATTCATAATATAAAATCCACAATAACTTACCGAAGATTCTATTAAAAAACTATAAAAACTATTATTTTTGATCTCAACTAGTACGAACTAATCGTAAGTGAATGCAAGTGTACACTTTGCTTATTTTAACATAACTCTCAAACTTGCATTAATGTCTAAGGGATTATTGGCATCGTACAATACCTACTTATTTTAACATAACTCTCAAACTTAATCATTTCTTTGTTTTCCATAGTTAATGTACAATACCTACTTATTTTAACATAACTCTCAAACTAATCTTTTGTTGTGTTGCTTCTGGTATGTACAATACCTACTTATTTTAACATAACTCTCAAACAACGTTCAAAGCCATTGAGCGATGCAACGAGTACAATACCTACTTATTTTAACATAACTCTCAAACAATAATATTAGCTAGTGTTTCGCCATTGCTGTACAATACCTACTTATTTTAACATAACTCTCAAACATCTATATTTATTCTATCAAATATTTATGTTGTACAATACCTACTTATTTTAACATAACTCTCAAACTTTAAACGTTACGTTAAGCTTATTGCCTTTGTACAATACCTACTTATTTTAACATAACTCTCAAACCAAGCTTTTATCGGAAGCACTAACGCCGAAGTACAATACCTACTTATTTTAACATAACTCTCAAACGGCAAGAAAATCTATTAAGTCTTCCCAAGAGTACAATACCTACTTATTTTAACATAACTCTCAAACGTGACTTTGAACTGCGAGGTGGTTCTTGGGGTACAATACCTACTTATTTTAACATAACTCTCAAACGTTAGAAAGGTGCGAGGTGATTAGATGCCAAGTACAATACCTACTTATTTTAACATAACTCTCAAACGGATTTGTTAAGCGAGAATGGTGTTATTATCGTACAATACCTACTTATTTTAACATAACTCTCAAACGGCCAGAACTGGAATGGTATTTCTAGTTTTGTACAATACCTACTTATTTTAACATAACTCTCAAACATAAGTTAAACTATCAGCCCAATTTGTACTGTACAATACCTACTTATTTTAACATAACTCTCAAACAAGGAGTTCTGATTTCGAATATGATTTTCCGTACAATACCTACTTATTTTAACATAACTCTCAAACCTCAAATATGATATTTATAGGCTTAATAGAAAAGAATTTAACCTATTCTTGTTAAAATAAGATATTAATAGTTTAACACTAA